>OIZV01000766.1_pt1 | contig 13089 bp, 13 predicted proteins | sample 1588681 | NCBI WGS metagenome assembly OIZV01 (sample SAMN03283281) | human gut metagenome | biome: human-associated habitat; material: feces | host: Homo sapiens | place: Peru | collected 2012
TTTTAGCCTGACCAGTCATCCAGCGGCAAACCAGACCGTTATCCATTGAAAAATCCTGATTTGCCGGATCATCCATAAAATCTTCAAATAATTCGTATAAAAAATCAGGCTGACTCATTTGATTACTTTCGCTGATATGATTTTTTAAGCAAGTGCTAATAGAAGAAAAATCGCATCGATTCAATAGAAATTCCCCTTTCGTAGTTAAGATTAAGTATATCTATCATAACACGAACATATATTCGATTCAAGAAAATGCGGATATTTTTAAATTGATTGTGTCAATTTACAATCAATTTCTATTCAATGTGGTTTTCAGGCAGGTTCTGTAAAATAAGCTCAGATCAAACAATAACGGGAGGAGCTTATGCAACAGAATATTGAATTTGAGCGGTGCATTGATTTTCTGGTACGGATGATTGATAAGTACGGCGAAGAAGTCCTCCGGGAGTTGGAGGAAGAAAAACAGAATAAAGAAGAAAAAGAAGCGGCAGTTTCCTGAAATACAAAATGTAAATCAGACTGTCGCTTTTTCATGTATTTTTAAATCAAATAAATTTTAAAAACTGATAAAAAAGAATGATAATTTGGAGAAAAATAGCATAGAATAATTTTGAGCTGATATGACAGAGAATGTTTTGGAATATTGACAGGACATTTAAAATGACGTATACTAAGCTCAGTGATCGTTCTGTAGAAACTTGCGAAGCCTACAGGCGGGGGAGAGTCTATGATGCTCTCCCTCTTTTTTTCTTTTAAAGATATGATTCAAGTAATGCTGTCATATTCGAGCATCAAAATAAAAAGAAGTTTATAATAATCCGTCAGATAGTAGTACTTCTTGTTATAATTGAGATAGGAGGTGCACCATGAAGATTAATAGATTTGATAAAGTAAATGGTACAAGTATAGAGAATATAGAAGGACAAACATGTTTTGGATATGCAATAAGTGATTATGTTGAATTCTATGAGTTCCACAAGAATCACAAGGGTTCTATGATATCTTTCTATGACTATGAAAACGGGAAGGTTATTCAGCCTTTTAAACGTCAGAAGAATGTCTTATATGGAAAGCCTGTATTCCTAAATAACTACTTCTATTTCTTGCAGGGAGACTATAATAAGGGGATTATGATCCTTTATAAGTATTTACCAGATGAAATATTAGAAACTGTCACAGAGCTTAATATCAAGAAAATAAACACCTATAATTTATGTATCATAGGTGAAAATGTGCATATTATAAGTCAGGATGAAGAGTTGGTTTGTTATTATCCTAGAAGGTTTCATTTTAAGATGGATCCGCAGGAGAATGTACTCACTATTGATGACAATAAGGTGTACTTATCTAAGTGGATAGAAAATGGATGGGACGATTTCAATGATTGTGCATCAGAGAATTATGAATATTATGAAAAGGTTGTTGTAAGAGATTTGAAAGGACATAAAATATCAGAAGAAAAAGGATGTCTACAGAGGCATAACAATACATGGTGGATATCATGAAAAAGATTGGTTTAGTCGTTATTATAATCATGTTAGGTATATATACCTTTCATTCCAACAAAAAGACCTTAGATCTTCCTAATGCATCTAAGGTGGAATTTGGACATGTACATGGTGGTGCAATAACTACTGTCTATGAATTAAATCAAGATAAGATTTCTTCTTTGATTAAAGATATAGAAGAAAAGTCATCTTATTCAAAAGAATCAGTGAATGATAACCCTAATAATGTTGATTATATCAAGGTAAAGATGGATACAAAGACATACTATGTCTATGAAAGAAATGGAAAGACTTATATAGAAGAACCTTATAATGGAGTATGGAAGATTCCTTCTGACTTATATAAGACTATTAAGAATCATAAAGATAAGCTGATAGTGGAGTACGAAGATTAATATAGTTTTAGACTATATATAACTGCATATTATATGTATTTCCCAATGATGAGAGTGGTTGTTATAATACAATCACTAACCAAGGAGGAATAAGAAATGGGAAATGTACCTTTTAGATATGATTTTGTAGGAAGTTTTTTAAGACCACAGGCTCTTAAGGATGCTAAGGAAGCATTGGATAACGGAAAGTTATCTCATGAAGATTATGATCATGTTGTAGATGAAGAAGTTGTAAAAGTAGTTAAGAAACAGAAGGAATTAGGATACCCTGTGATTACTGATGGAGAATTCAGAAGAACATTCTGGCATTTAGATTTCATGTGGGGATTTGAGGGTGTTGAACATAAGAATACTGGTAATGGTGTGAGATTTAATACAGAACTTGCAGTATTGGATGATACTTATCTTGTAGGTAAGATTAAGGCAAAAGCACATCCTTTTGTGGAATACTTTAAATTCTTAAAACAGTTCGAAGATGAAAATACAGTGGCTAAATATACTATTCCAGCCCCTGCACAGACTTTCCAGCAGATGATTGTACCTGCTAACTTTGAAACAACAAGAAAGTTCTATGCTACAAATGAAGAATTAATTCATGATATTGGTGTGGCTTATCAGGACGTCATTAAACAGTTCTATGATGCAGGATGCCGTAATCTACAGTTAGATGACTGTACTTGGGGTGCGATTGTAGGAGATGCCGCAAAACAGAGATATGAATCTTTAGGACTTGATTTAGAAGAAGTAAAGGCTGAATTACTTGCAGTCAATAACCTTGCACTAGAAAATAAACCAGAAGACATGGTGATTACATCACATATCTGTCGTGGTAATTACCATTCTACATTCTTTGCGAAAGGTCCTTATAATTCTGTCGCTGATTATGTATTTGCGAAAGAAAATGTCGATGCTTTATATCTAGAATATGATGATGAAAGATCTGGAGGATTTGCACCTCTCGCAAAGGTATCAGAAGATAAGAAGGTTGTATTAGGTTTGATTACAACTAAAACACCTGAATTAGAAGATAAAGAAACAGTGATTAAGAGAATTCATGAAGCAGCTAAGTTTATTCCATTAGATAGACTCTATTTAAGTCCACAATGTGGATTCGCATCATGTGCGATTGGTAATAAACTCACTGAAGAACAGCAGTGGGCTAAATTAAAATTAGTCAAAGAAATTGCCGAAGAGGTATGGGGATAAGAACTTCGAAAGAAGTTCTTTTTTCATGTAAAAAAAAGAAGTAAGATCACTCTCACTCCTTACATCATTGAACAGCCACCTCTATTGCCACCACGTTTATCATCTACCTCATAGTGGGCATTGAATTCTCTGTTGATTTCATCTAATTCTTTTAAACCATCAATATACGCATCATACATAGAAATGATTCCCTGTGAACAACCATCACATAAACCATCTACTATACCTAATGCATCATTCACAATTTGTTCTCTCTGTTCTCTTGTTGTATTCTTTATTAAAATATCTTCTTTGATCATAGTAACCTCCTGTATTGTCCTTTGTCCTTATTTTTAAATCTGATTGCATTCACAGGACAATGATGTAAACATCTTAAACACATCATACACTGTTCTTTCTTGAATGTCACATGGTCTTTGATTTCTATCGCCTGTTCAGGACATTCTTTCGCACATAAGCCACAATGAATACAGGATTCATTAATGGTTAAGTTATCTGTTTTTCTTATCTGCTTATATTGAAACGAACAGGCCTTATTAATAAGAACTGGTACTGTTCCTTTCAAGTAGTCCCCTATTCTTCTTTCTTTGATTGTAGTGATGATTTCTTCTATTTGGGGATTAATTGAAGATTCTACCTTTTCATTTTTAGATGCATCATACATAGGAATATACGTATCCACCATTTTCACACCATACATCGCATAAAAGCCTGTGCCTTTCTTCTGCATGATACTATTCGCTTCTTTACCTATATTCCCTGGTTTACCACCATAAGTCACGACTAGATAAAAATAAGACTTAGGAGAAACAGAGAGTCTTTCTAAGAAATCCTTCACTATATCAGGTAAGCCAAAGAAATAAACAGGTGTGACAATACCTATTATTTCATCCTGTTTAATGCTTTGAGCTGATTCAATAGATTGCATAGTATCCTGTAAGGACTTTGAAAGTACTTCTGCCACATAGTGGCTGTTACCTGTTCCACTAAAATAATAAATCATAGTTTGCTCCTTTGAAAAAAGGAAACGCATTGCGTTTCCTTATGGTCTCATTCCTAATCCACCTTCAAGAGTGATTGTTTCACCAGTCATATATTTGAAGTCTGGAGAAGTTAATTGTACAACAACACGTCCGATTTCTTTTTCATTGTCACCAAAATGTCCCATAGGTGGTGTATGAACATTGGCCTTGAAAGCTTCTGGATAAGCTTTTTCAAACTTTTCAAGCTGAGCAGTCCAAGCAAGTGGGCATACAACGTTTACGTTGATACCATCTGCAGCCCATTCAGTCGCAGCAACACGTGTTAAACCACGGATACCTTCTTTTGCAGCAGCATAAGAGCACTGACCTTTGTTTCCAAATAATCCAGCACCCGATGCAAAGTTGATGACTGAACCTTTTGTTTCTTTTAAGTATGGATAACATGCTTTCATATAATAGAATGCTGCATATAATCCTGAATACATAGCTAAATCAAACTGTTCTGTAGTATGTTCTGCAAGAGATACACCAGATGCACTTGCCTGTGCATTATTGACTAATGCATCAATATGACCGAACTTTTCAATTGCCTTTTCAACAACTGCTTTTACTACTGCTTCATTATCAGCACCTGCATTCACATCAGCCTGTACTGGAAGAACTTCTACATTATAAAGTCTTTTAATTTCTTCTTTTGCATCTTCTAGTTTCTTTAGGTTACGTCCAGTAATGACAATATTTGCCCCTTCTTTCGCAAATGCTGTTACGATACCATAACCAATTGAACCACATGTACCATCTTCAAGTACAGCACGTCCACCACCAGTCACAATGACAGTCTTACCTTCTAAAAATCCCATATTATTTACCTTCTTTCTTTTTAATTTAAAAGCGTTAATGTAATTATACATGAATCAATCATAAATGTGTCAAAATATGATACATATTAATTAATTCCTTTATCTATTTCATTCTTATTAGGAATGCTGAACATTTCATTACTGATGATATTTTCAGGATCATCCACACCCTGATTCAACAACATGATCAGTGATACCCAAACAAAGATATCATAAGGGTTGAAATACTTATTCTTTTCTAAGAAACGGAGCTTTGACTGCGCAAAGTTTACGATGTTATCTCTATTTTCTATAATGAATTCATCGAGTTCATGAACATACATATAGCCTAGATTATGGAATCTTTTTACAACTCTTAATTCAGATATAATATAAGGCTCTTCTTTAATTGATACATTGAACTGTTCACAGATGATCTGTGTTAATTCACTCATAATAGGAGAATCATGGTAATAAGTCATGAGAGAGTTATAATTCAAATCTGTCTTTAATACCTTCTCTATATGATCAATACCCCTATTGTATTCTTCTATATCATCTCTTATATTCACAAATTCTTCATCTAGTATTTCTAGAGTCGCACTGAGTCTTGTGAGTCTTCTACGAATATCCTTAGGAATTTCATATTGTGACTTATAACCTAGACCATGTTCTACTTCAGCCCAAGAATGCTGGAGAATAGTTCTAATTTGTATTTCAAAGACAATATGACGATAATCTGAATACTCTATCATATTCAGTCTCGCTTCATTATATTTAACTAATAAATGAAGAGAGTTATAACCGAAATCAATACGGTCATCATAGTTCTTCTTTCTCTTATCATTGTATTCCACAATATCAAAGTTCTGTTTAATCAACTTATAAATGACATCAATATCTGATTCAAACAATGTAATAATACGGCATGCAACGATATCTGTAATATCATTAACATCCTTATACTTATGTTTTAAACAGATTTTACGTCTTAATGCATCTTCTGTTTTAATACGTATCGCAAAATTAGAAATCTTTATATTATTCTTTGTAATGATATTATCAATAATATCTGTAATATCATGTTTTAATGAACGGTAGAGACTCTGATTGTCATAATATTGTTGGATGATATGATTTTCAATTCTTTTATCCATCTTTTACACCTCTTGTTTATCATACATATGATACATTAACTTAATGTGAAGAAAAAGCGAAAGATTAATTCTTTCGCTTTTGATAGTTTCTTAAGTAATATATGCCAACAACACCCACAATAATAAATATTATAGATGTGAGTTGGGCCATACGGATAGGACCTAACATAAGTGAGTCTGTACGTAATCCTTCCACAAAGAATCTCACAATACCATAACCGATAAAATAAGAGAAGAACTGTTCACCTGTACATTGTGCTTTCTTCTTAACTACAAGAATAATCACAAGAAAGACAATCAAGTTCCCGACTGATTCATAAAGGAATGTAGGATGATGATACGCACCCTCAATATACATATTATTGATGATAAATTGAGGAAGATGTAATAACTTGAGGAAGTTTAATGAAACAGCTGAACCAAATGCTTCATGGTTAAAGAAGTTTCCCCAGCGACCACAAGCCTGCGCAATCAATACACCTGGCATAATTGCATCTCCTGCCACAAAGAAAGGAATATCTTTCTTCTTAAAGAAGTAATAGCTATAAATGAGCGCGGCTATGATTCCACCCTGTATCGCAAGTCCACCATGCCATATCGCAATAATTTCTTCAGGATGAGATGCATAGAGTTCTTTCCACATGAAGATGACATACCAGATACGGGCACCAATAATCCCTGTCATGAGTACTCCAAAGAAGTAATCGGATAAAATTTCAGAACTATAGCCTAATTTCTTAAAATTATACTGACCTAGCAGATAGGCAATAAATGCACCAATAATGATACATACTGCATACATATGAATCTGCAGACCACCGATTTTAAGAAATATATTATATTCTGGAAAGAATTGCATAACTTACACCTGCTTACTTTTAATGTTTTCAAGGATTCTATTCACGAATTCTTTACTTGAATCAAATCCAGAATCCTTAAGCTGCATATTCATAACAGCTGCTTCAATAATAACTGACATAGAACGTCCGCCAGTGACTGGTACAACGATCTTAGGAATAGGAACTGAAAGGATATCTTCAGTCACATCATCTTCTTCTACTCCAATACGTCTGTATTCACGAGATGGTAACCATCTTTCTAACTGAATAATAAGGTCCACCTTTTCTTTTGGAAGAACACTGGCAGCCCCAAACATCTTAGATGCATCAATAACACCAATACCACGGATTTCTAGTAAGTTCTTTAAGACAGTTGGTGCTTTCCCAATAATAGACTGACCAATATGATAAAGTTCTACTGCATCATCCGCAATCAGCTGATGTCCTCTCTTAATAAGTTCAAGGGCGATTTCGGATTTACCAATACCACTATCTCCTTTAATAATGACACCTTTACCATAAATATTTAAGAATACACCATGAATCTGTGTTTCTGGTGCTAAGAGTTCGTCTAACTTACCCATCAAGTTAATAGATACTCTTCCTGTTGCCATTTCTGTTTCAAAGATTGGGAAGTTTCTCTTACATGCAATATTTTTTAGAATCTCTGGTGCTTCATATCCCTTCGCAATAATAATACAAGGTGTTTCATCATTCACAAGTTTAGAGAAGCATGCTAGCTGACTCTCTTTTGTCATTTCACTAATAAATATGTTTTCTTTATCACCTAATAGAATAATTCTTCTAAAATCACTATGTTTAAAGAAACCTGCAAGTTCAAATCCAGGACGGTTGATTTCTGCGACAAATACTTCTCTTTCTAAAGATTCTTCATCTCCAGATACACGTTTATAGGCTGGATTATTCATCAAGTCTTTTAGTTTTACGGACTTTCCCATAAAATACCTCCTTACAATAGGTTCTTAAGAAAGCGTCCTGTATGGCTCTTTTCACACTTTGCAACCTTTTCAGGGGTGCCTTCCACGACTATTGTACCACCATTGTCGCCGCCTTCCAATCCTAAATCAATGATGTGATCTGCGACCTTAATCACATCTAAATTATGTTCAATAACTAAGACTGTATCACCATTATCCACAATCTTCTGTAATACACCAATCAATCTATTCACATCATCACTATGTAACCCTGTTGTTGGTTCATCAAGAATATAGAGTGTTTTACCTGTTGAACGTTTTTGTAATTCAGATGCAAGCTTCACTCTTTGTGCTTCACCACCAGAAAGTGTTGTCGCACTTTGGCCAAGTTTAATATAACCAAGACCCACATCATAAAGTGCTTTAAGTTTAGTATAAATACGAGGAAGATTTTCAAAGAAAGTAAGTGATTCTTCTACAGTCATTTCTAATACATCATAGATGTTCTTATCCTTATAAGTCACCTGTAATGTTTCTTCATTATAACGATGTCCATGGCATTCTTCACAAGGTACATAAACATCTGGAAGGAAGTTCATAGAGATACGTTTTACACCATCTCCTTGACATGCTTCACAACGTCCACCCTTCACATTAAATGAGAAACGTCCTTTATCATATCCACGTATTTTAGCTTCTGGGGTTTTCGCAAATAAATCACGAATATCATCAAAGACACCTGTATAAGTCACAGGATTAGAACGTGGTGTACGACCAATTGGTTCCTGTGATACTTCAATAACTTTATCAATATTCTCTATACCACGTATTTCTTTATGTTTACCTGGTAATTCACGTGAACGATAAATCTTAGCACGTAGTGCTTTACATAAAATATCATTCACTAATGTCGATTTACCTGAACCAGATACACCTGTTACCGCAATAAACTTACCAAGCGGAAATTTCACATTAATATTCTTCAGGTTATGTTCCTTAGCCCCACGTACTTCTAAATAAAGACCATTTCCTTTATGTCTTGTTTTTGGTACCTCAATCTTCTTTCTGACCGAGGGTTTAGTACCGTTGTCCGTTTTTGCCGTACCCTCGAATGAGATAGATTTGCTCCCGTGCGGATTTTCGTTTGTTCTCTCCGCACGGGACGGACGGTTTTTTGAGTTTTCGTCCTTTCCCTTATCCGGCGGAGCTTCCGTCTGTTCGGGTGCCTCCGGCTCAATTTCGTGTTCCGTTGCGGAATATCCGAGCTTTTCCATAATGTAATTAAGCCGGGGTATATCGTCTTGAAATGCGATAACATCGCATAATCCGTTATCGTTTGTCTTGTCTGCAACAGGACGGTACATTATCCCGTAATTTTTCGCTTCGGCATTGAATTTTTTGAGGTCAGCTTCTTTTATCTGCATAATACAAAGCTGTTTGCCCGTTTTAAGCATTTGCTTTAATTTTGCAATACCCTCCGTCTTGCCGTCGTCATTTGCAAGCGCCATAACGATTGCCGCAAGGTTCTTTACACCGAGGGCGGTTAGCTTAACTGCCGATTCGGTCATTTGGATAGCTTCTTTCGCCATTAAATCAGCGACTTCTCCACTGGTATTCATAGAAAATCACAGCTCCTTTCATATTTTCCGTTACGCATAAGGTACTGTTACCAAAATCAAAGATTTTGACATTACCTTATTCTCCGCTTGTGTTCATTCTCTCTCAACTCCTTGTCTGCCTGTTTCTGCAAAGCGAGCGCCTGCCGTTTTTTGTCGGCAATTTTATACGAGTCCTTAAATATTGCTTTGCAAAGTCTGATTTCTTTTCGGATTTCATTAAGCTCCGCATTGATTTCTTTCGCTTGGTCTTTGACCTCATCACAATTTTCATCAGTCCTTTCTTCATATAATTTTTTACGCCGTGTAATTAAAATCTCGACTTCGGCTTCTTTGTCCTTTTGGTATTTCTGCAAATCTTCGCCCGTTTCGATATTATGCGTGAATAAAAATTTGAATTGCTTTTGATAGCGGTCAAACTTAATCATTTCCTCACGCATAAAAAATGACACCCTTTGAGGTGTCTGCTTACGCTGAATTTTTTTGAATAAGTAGAGGTAGTGGAAGTATAAGGCGATAAAGCCTTTTAACTTCTTGCCCTTTACATTTTTAATGTTACCTCTGAATTTATATTGCTTTTTCGGCATTTCGGACGGGGCAGCCGTAATAATTCCGTTTCGGGTTGCAATTATCCTTTCCAAAATCTCCGCTTCACTGTAACCATTACCGAGATTATCAAGCCTCATAGGGTGCTTTGCGTTCGGTGCAATTATTGAGGTGTGTTTTATATTCGGACCTTTGCGGTGAATGACAAAACCACGCTTTTTTAGGTTCTGCCAAAACTGTTCCATAGTGTATGAGCATTTTATGATTTCGTCAATATCACGGCGAATACTTCCACGAATGGTTGGTCTGCCTTCCTTTAATGCAAGCCATTCCACATAGCGCATACCTCGCCTTTGGGGTTTGTCGATTACCGACAGACAGTTTTCACGGCATATTTGGTCTGATATACCTCGAATGTCTACAAAGTAGTCTTTGTAATTGTTGCGGTATTTGTAGCCATCAATGTATGAAACGGCATTTATTATTATGTGGTTGTGCAAGTGCTTATGGTCAAGATGCGTTGCAATAACGGCTTCGTATTTATCCGCAAATAACCGTTCGACAAGCTCCTGTCCGCACCTGTGAGCAATTTCCGGCGTTGTTTCAAAATCCTTGAATGACTGTACCAAATGATAGGCAAGCACACCGTTTTTGCGACCGCTTTTTCCGAAAAGCTCTTGTGTTTCCAGCATTTCCGAAAATGCTTTGTCTGTCGTACAGTTATATGCTTTGACATATTTGCATTGCTCGGTTTTATCGCCGTTTTTGATATATTTCATTACACCCTCAACCGCATCAATGTCGGGTTTTATGCTTGTCTTGTCGGGATTTGCAATATAGTTAAGACTTGAATCGAGCCTTGATTTAACCGTCCATATTTTCGTAATTGCCATTATCGGACGCTCCTTACAAGACGCATAATATCGTTTTGCATTTGCAGCACAGTTTCAATTTTATCCTCCGAGATACGATGCTCTGCATTTGCGATATGTGCTATCTGATTTATGTTATTTCCGATAGCGTTTATCTCACGAAGCAGTTTTACATATTCATCGGGAGGACGGGGGCGAATAATATTGCCCATAATCAGCTTGCGGATAAAAGCACCTACGCTAACCCCTGCAAGTGCAGCCTGTTTTACAAGGTGCTGTTTTTCTGTATCTGATAAATATATAGGAACACCGTTCTGTCTGCTTCTCAAAATTATCACCTCTTTTCATAATGCCGGAAGGCGGGGTATTAGGGGCATTGCCACTAACAAGCGGGCTTTTGTATAGACAAATGCCATGCTTGCTAATACAAATGCTACGCATTTGCCCCGTCCGCCGTCGGCGTTCGGCTTTCCGTTAGGAAAGCTACATATTTACAGTTCACATTCGACCTTATACGGGCAACTATCGCAATCATCTTCATCACATTCATCATCATAATCATCCGGATCATCTTCAATATTTTCTTCGAGCGTTTCTCGACAATCCGGGCAAATTGAGTGTCCGTTCTGAACATTGAGCACCCGTGTAAATTCTTCTTCCAATGCACACTCACCGTAAAAGGAAACACCGTCTACATTTAAGTCAACATCATAATGTCCGTTTTGCAAGCCATCAGCATTAAAGTCCAAGCTATCTTTACCAATACTATCATCTGTCGGAGTTGCATTCATAAAAAGACTGTATATCTCTTTTGGTGTATAGCTGAACACATCGCTTTTCAGCAAAATATTTTTCAGACTACGGATAGCATCATACGAATTTTCAGCCTCGATACAAACCTCTTTTTCATAGCTCACCCCGATAGTAACATTGTACTTTTTTTGATTTTTCATTTTTGTTTACCTCATCTTTCATAAATTTTTTGTATCAAAAAAGCCTGCCTTGTGGGAGCAGACTGATTTGCGGGTATTTATCGTTCCGGCTCGGAACGCTTTTTCTTTTTAGCCTGTTCTTGACTTCGTGCAAGGTTTTCCGAAAAATCATCAACCGTATCACGGAGCATATCCATATATGTGCAGTCGTTTTTCAGCCATTCATCATAGCAAGCCGACAACGGATATTCAAGTTTCAACAGGGCTTTCGTTTGTTTTGTGTCAAGAAAATCATCGTCAAAAAGCATAAGAATATCATCTCGCATAACCTTTTCGTATGCTTTCGATATAATTTCCTCCGGCGATGAATGTTTCAGCTTTTCTATGAAATTATCCTGTTCCTTGCTCATTTTTTCATATAATAGGTCTTTGAGTTCATTTCTCTGTTCCATAAAAATCATTCCTTTCTATCTTTCCATAGCATATTCCCGTTTTTTAATCGGAGCGTCATCGTCCGAAATTTCGGTGTCGATAACATTATCGTCCTTTTTATCCATTTTGAGCAGAACCTCCACGGCGGCAAGGCGTTTTGTTTTTTCCTGCAATTCCGCCTCCTGCGGAAACGCTCGTTTTGCTTCAACCTTTGCGGTTTCGTACTGTGTTTTGGTATTTGCGAGTTTTTCTTTTTCAGTTTCAAGCCGCTTTTCAAAACCGTCCAAAGCATTGTCGATACGCTGAATATTACCGAAAACATCTGTGCCAAGCTCCACCTTATGCGAAAGCTCATTTTTGAGCGACACATAAAACTGCTTTTGAAAGCTGTCAAACGATAATTCCATAGAAAAACCCCGGTAATCGCCGATTAAAACCGGCTCCTCCGAGGTCATTTTCTTGCAGCGTTCAATAAGAGCGTTACCCGCTTTTTCCTTTTCAAAATATCCAAACCCGTCAATCGTCATTGTGTTGAATTTATCCTCAGCCTTCGGATACTGCTTGACAGTTTCAATATCCTTTTCAAGCCCTTTTATTCTTGCTGCGATTTCCGCAATTTGTTTGGGGTAGAATTTCACAACCTTATCTTCAAGGTCATAAATCTGCGACATAAAGGACGATTTTATCAGCTTCAGCTTGGATACCTCCATATCAAGTTCCATTTTCTCCTTGATGTGCGGATTGCCTGTCGAAAGTGCCTTTATCTCCGCAAAAGACAGGGCGGTTGGGTCTATATCGTCCGCAACTCTGACGGGAGATTTTG
>OIZV01000773.1_pt1 | contig 13047 bp, 12 predicted proteins | sample 1588681 | NCBI WGS metagenome assembly OIZV01 (sample SAMN03283281) | human gut metagenome | biome: human-associated habitat; material: feces | host: Homo sapiens | place: Peru | collected 2012
GTGAACATACAAATCCTGCATGGTAGCTATCTCCACAACCTGTAGTATCAATTACTTCTTTAACTTCATTAGCTTGAACAAAATACTTTTCACCATTATGATATGTAACACTTCCTTTATCAGCTAAAGACACATTAAATAGTCCTTTATACTTCTTTGAAAACGCCTCAAATATTGGGAGAATTGATTTCTCTCCACTAATCATGAAATAATCTATATATGGTGCATATTTTTCCATCTCATTAAAATTACGATATTCTACAAAATCCACTGCCAATCTGAAGTTATTATTCTTTTTTAAATCTATAATTTGTCCAAAACAGCCTGCCCAAAAATGTACAAATACAACATCTGATTTTTTGATAAACTCCAATTCATCATGGTTCAATATCATTTTATCAACAATATCACCCGTCCACGAATCATCTTTGTAATATCTGTCACCGCCAGCTGTAAGATATGTACGATTATTCGCAGTTACTTTATCCTTTTCTACTCTTACATGGCTTATATCTATTCTCTTATCAGAAATAGAATCCATAATAAATTTTGCGTAAGAATCCTGTCCAACCGCACCCAATATCGAAACATTGAACTCCTCAAATTTTGATGCATGGGCTGCAAAATTAAGGGCTTCACCCCCAGCATATAGTTCATCAGTTCCATCAAAAACATCTACACATAAACACGGAAGTGCTACTAGATTTATCATTCTTTGTACCTCCCCAAATAGAAATTTGTGTGCACTTGTTAGCACTTAATTTGCAACTTTTATAATAGTACATTCATCCTCTTTGACAAATCCCAAACTTTCTGCCATTTTTTCACTCGCAATATTTTTGCAGTGACACGCCCACACGGGATATTTGCCTTGTTCAAGAGTATATCGTATCATCTTACTTGCCACGATCATCCCTAAACCTTTCTTTTTATAGTTCGGATTCGTTTCTATTCCAATATCTATCTCTTTTGTACTTACAGCCGCAGAAAATGCCCAAGAAGCAATATCATCACCACGGCTAATACAAATACCCCTTTCCTCTTTCTAAAAAATTACTGTTTTCGTTCCAAAAAAGTGAAGGCACAATTGTTCCGTGTATCTTCATCAATAATTCCTTATTTATTTCTTTCAGTTCATATTCAGTAGGCAATTCAACCGCATTGTTTTTCCCTGCATATTGAAACAGATATCTGCATTCCATAACAACATCCGTTTTATCCTTAAAATAATCCAGCACATACTTATTTTTGGACATTAAAAGAAAGCGTTTATCGCCTGTTTCGCTTCTATCTATCATAAAGTCATAGATATCATTCAGAAAGTCCTCGTCAACATTTCCCGAAAGATATGCAAATCCACTTTGTACCCAAAAAAGTATCTTATTATAGTTTCGTTCCGAACCCGTGTAAATTTCGCCCTCTTGAATTCCTTCTGCAACCGAAAGAGGATAAACACAGCCACAATCATGAGTACTTGCAATATCAATTAGTTTGGAATACTGTATTTTATTGAGCTTTTGTAACATTCTATATTCTCCTTCAACTTCCGATTTTTCTTTCTAATCAACTATCTAGCAAACTTGAATTTCATTCAATCTTTAAATAACGAATAATATTTTTCTGCAACTGATGGTATCGCCCTTTAGTGTCAGGGTTCTTTCCACAATACTCTCTTTTCATTTGCTCATTAGGTTCGTATACGATTGGAATATCGTATAAATCGAATTGCTCACGAGTAAGATCGACATAACATCCATCAATTTTATTGAAATAATGTGTTCCTCCTCCATTCACTCTGATACGATGAATACTTCCTCCAAACATATCATAAACAAGCATTGCTGTAATAGCACATTGCCCATAGGAAGGATCGGCCGAAACCCATTCTGCCTGACATGACGGATATGCTGTCTCTGCCGTCCACGTTTTTCTCAACACTGCATACAACTTATGTAATGTATCAATCCCAGGGAATGCAGCTACTTCCTGACATCTTTTTTCAGCCAATTTCTGTCCCTGATAATAAGAACCATCAGCACCAGCCGGCACTATTTCTTCCAAATTTTCCAAAGCCTTTTTTATTGCACCACTCATAGAATTTCCTTTCATATCAAAGCTATATCAATTCTAAAAACTTGAAGTTAAATCATAAAGGTCTTTGCAAATACACCATATCTACCAACTGCATTCCATTCTCATAGATTGGGTGGTCGTAATTATCTGTAAAGAAATTTGATATGATATGCGAACGGACAAAACCACACTTTTCATAAAATGGTATTGTCAGCGGACTATCGCCTGTTCCCACTTGCAGAATGGCGTATTGCTCTCTGTAATTATTAACAATAAACTCAATTAAGGCTCTTGCATAACCTTTCCCTTGATATTCTGGAACTGTCGCAATGTTCTTTATTTCAAGTATGTCATTTTCTTCATCGTTTATGACACACTCGCACTTGACCCCATTATCATCAAGTACATACATCTTACCGTTATCAAGATAACGATCAACCATATCTTCCTGCTCATCTGCTAATAGGAGCAAATCAAGATATTGTTTTTTATTCTCTTTAACTTCAATAATTTTCATCAATCGCACCATCAAATCTCGATTTTCCTATGATTTGTATTGTTTTTTTTTACACATATCTGTTATAATATATTTGGTGCTACCCTATTCGGTAGGCGGTTAGCCTTCTCCACAGGAGTTATAGCCTGTGTTTACATAGAAATCCTTTGGTGGAAATCTTTCGAGGAGGTTTGTGCTTATGCTTACAACGGAGCTTTTTATAGCCATCATCAGCTTATGTATTACTTGCTTTGCTCTTGGTTATACCGTTGGTTCTAAGAGCAATGATAAGACACAAAAATAACCGCCCCAGTCCTGCAAACTCTGAGCGGTTATCTTGACTAATCATATCAGGGCTAACCGTCTATCGGTAGCACCTTCTTTAATAGCATACTAACATTTAACCACTCTTATGTCAAATATATATTCTATCCTCACCATCTACATTTGCAGTACCATTCGCCACAACGTTGTACTGCCCATTACCTCGACAAATCCGAATTTGTACATCCTTTCCTCAACATTTATTTATCAATTATCACTTTTTAGCAACCAAAAATCATACTTAAATTCCCAACAGTTTTTTCAATTCTGTCATATCCTGCTGTATCTCTTTCTCAAGTTCTTCAATTTTTCCAATAATGGTCTCCGTTGATTCGTATTCTACCTTTTCATATACAACTTCTTTATACTTATTAATGGAGAGATCATAATCATTTGCTACAATATCCGCAAGCGGAACCATAAAGCTCTGCTCTGTTCTGGCTCTGTCCTTTTCCTGTTCACGATTTTGAAATCTTTCAATGATATCCGGTATATCATTATCTGTGATCTCCTGCCGCTTATCATCCAGACTATAACCATCTGCCTTCATGTCATAGAACCATACCTGATCCGTTCCGCCATTTCCGGTTTTCGTAAAAATAAGTATCGCCGTAGATACTCCTGCATATGGCTTAAAGACGCCACTTGGCATAGAAATCACAGCGTCCAGTTTATTATTTTCAAGAATTTCTTTCCGGATCTGCTTATGCGCTTTACTTGATCCAAACAATACACCATCCGGAACAATTACAGCTGCCCTTCCACCTTTTTTCAAAATTCGTAGGAACAATGCGAGGAATAGCAATTCTGTTTTCTTTGTTTTAGTCACTTTTAATAAATCTGCCGAAACCGCCTCGTAGTCCAGGCTCCCCTTGAATGGCGGATTCGCCAAAACTAAGGAATATTTTTCAATATCCTTATTTGCTTCTGATAAGCTGTCACGATATGAGATATTCGGATTATCTACCCCATGAAGTAGCATATTCATGGCACCAATTCTTAACATCGTTCTGTCCATATCATTTCCATAGAACATCGTATTATTAAAATGCTCCCTGAGCTTTGCATTCAGAAACATTTCTTCATGATTCTTTCTAAGGTAATCCTGTGCTTCGATTAAGAATCCGGCACTTCCCATCGCCGGGTCAATAATCGTATCTTCCGGCTGCGGCTGAACTAAAGCAACCATCATCTTAATAATATGACGCGGTGTTCTGAACTGACCATTGGTACCGGCTGTTGCAACCTTGGACAGCAAGTATTCGTACAGATCCCCCTTTGAGTCCTCATCGCCAAGTTCCAGTTTATCAATCCCATCTACGATCTTGGTAAGCATTGCTCCCGTTGGAATCTTAAAAATAGCATCTCCCATATAACGTGTATATGCGGAATCTCCATCTTGATGTAAGTTCTTGATAAACGGGAAAACTCCATTCATCACAACCTCATACATCTCATCAGCCGAGCCCAAATTTTTAAATTTACTCCATCTATATTTCTGACATTCATCAGGAAACATGGATTCATATGGCACGCCTAAAAAATTAGCCTCATTTTCTTTTGTCGTTTCCACATCATCCAACTGCTTTATAAACAGCAAATACGTAAACTGTTCAATTACATCTAATGGATTGGTAATACCTCCTGTCCAGAACGTTTCCCATATTCTGTCAATTTTATTTCTTAATTCCCCTGTAATCATTTGTCCCTCCAGCCTGTAAAGAATGAACTCATTATAGCACATTCCTTTATAAATTTAAATAAAGCACTATTCTTCTACCGGCTCTCAACAACAGCCTTTCTTAATTGATGTGCCGCCGAGCTGATCGGATGCGTGCTGTCATATACCAGACATATACTCCTTGGCGGTATCGCCTCCTTCAGCGCGATTTCCACGATTTCCTTTCTGGCTATTGCTTCCTGCGCCATAGGCTCCGGCAGAAATGCCAGGCCTAACTCATTCTTTACCAATGACAGGATCTGATCCGTCGTAGCTGCTTCGGTATCCGGCTCTAATTCCAGCCCATATGTTAAAAACAGATCCTTATAGAACTTATATGTCATAGTCTCTTTTCCCAAACAGATCAGAGGATAGCTCTTTACTTCTTTTAACGATAATTCCTGACTTGCCAGTGCCGTAAACGTCGTTCCTCCGACCAGCTTTTCCCGAAACGGCTGTAACAGGATCGTCTTAAGCGGCTCCTCTGCATATACCGGCGTTGATACAACCGCAAAATCCACCGTTCCGTTCTTCACTGCCTTAATCGCCTCCGGTGTGGAATGATTATAGATCTTAAGCCTTATTCCCGGATGCACCATATGAAAAGACTTCAACCTGCTTAACAAGAATATATTCAGTGCTGTCTCACTGGCTCCGATAGAAATACTTCCGCGCAAGAGACTTGTACTGTCCGTGATCTCCTCTTCCGCTGCAAGTATCTGCGTCATCGCCGCAGACACCCGTACATAGAGCTTCTCTCCTTCCGGAGTTAATTGCACTCCACGATTATTTCTTATAAGCAACGTTGTTCCCATCTGTTGCTCCAGACAGTTCATTGCCCGCGTTACATTCGGCTGGCTATTCCCTAATGTGTGCGCCGCTTTTGTAAAATTCCGGTACTTTGCAACATAATAAAAAATCTTATAATATTCAAAATTAACGTTCATAAGTAGTCCTTTATCATATCAAATAATTATAGCAGTCATATCAATTATGATTTTTACTTATCGCTACGGCAATAGTATAATCGAACCGAAATGAAAATACAAGAAGGAGCTGATTATTATGAGAGACACGGCTATTTTCCCGCGGGAAGAAAAATCTGAAGTCTTATTTCAAAAAATCCTGGATGATCCATGGGCATGTAATAAACTGTTTCATACATTCTGTGATTATCTGTTTTATAACGATGATTCCGATACCTGTCTTTCACCCGAGGAATTTACACAGGCATTATTTGATTGCTACGCCAACAAAGACTTATCTGCGTTTCTGATGGCAATCACCCAGAACACCTTATTTGATCTGTTAAGAAATGCGTTTCTGATTCCATACCGTTTCAATGCAGACGGTACACAGAACCCACTGATCATGACCGATTCTAATGGGGAGCTCCTGCCTGACTATAAAAATCTGGCACACGATAAAGATTACCAGCATTTTTACAGCATCTATAAGAATTTAATAAACCGAAAAAATATCTTTTTCGCAAAAGCCTATCGCTACAGCCATACATATGCCGAAGATTCCTCAGCCGTAGAGCAACGGATTCTTGAAGAAAATACCGGCATCCTGCTTATACGTGAGCTGCCGGATACCGTCAAGCTGAAAGAAACTGAAGCCGAAGCCTACAGTGCGGTATGGGATCTGATGCTGGAGCTGGAGAAAAACCTTCCTAGCGCATACATATTCTATGGTCAGGATTCCTTTGTCGAAGATAACAAACGGTTTGATGAACTCGGTATCTTCCTGCCAAATTCCATCTTTTTGCACAATCTGGAGCACCATGTAGAGAAAGCTGAGGCGATCATCAATGCCAAAAGCTGATTTCATTGACCGTATAGAAAAGAATCACATGGAAATCCCATGGCATGATTATACAAATGCTGACAGCAATGCCCTGATCGCCGAAGCGGATCTGATCGAAAAAGCTTCCGTCATCGGACGTGTCGGATTAATTATGCTATCCTGCGGAACAGGAGCCTGGCGTGTCCGTACTTCCATGAACAAGCTGTCAAAAGAACTTGGCGTTACCTGCACAGTCGATGTCGGCCTCATGTCGATCGAGTTCAACTGCTTTGACGGTAATGACTGTGTTTCTCAATCACTCAGCATTGCAAACACCGGTGTAAACACCTCAAAGCTATATCGTATGGAGCAATTTGTTGATAATTTTCCGAATGAAGAAGCGCATCTGACCGGCGAAATAATCCATAAACGGCTGGATGAGATCGAACAGATCCATGCACTGTATTCCCCTGCAATATTAGGTCTTGCAGCGTCACTTGCATGCTGTTCCTTTACCTTTCTTCTCGGTGGCGGTCCGATTGAGATGTGTCTCGCATTTATCGCTGCCGGTATCGGTAATCTGATTCGTACGAAACTAATCAAGCATCACTTTACCCTGTATATGAATATAGCTGTATCGATATCCGCCGCCTGCCTGATATATGCAATGCTGTTAAAGCTTGCGATCGTGCTATTTCATATTCCTGCCGTTCATGAAGCAGGCTATATATGTTCCATGCTTTTTATCATACCCGGATTTCCATTTATTACAAGCGGGATTGACCTGGCTAAGCTGGATCTCCGTTCCGGACTTGAACGGCTGACCTACTCCATCATCATTGTACTGGTTGCCACCGTTTTTGCCTGGATCATGGCATTGCTATTGCACCTACAGCCCGAGGACTTTTCCGAGTTGAACCTTAATAATATAGCATATCTGTTTCTAAGACTGATTACCAGCTTCTGCGGTGTGTTTGGTTTCTCAATCATGTTTAACAGTTCCATTCCTATGGCGGCTACAGCCGCACTGATCGGATCGATTGCCAATACATTACGTCTGGAGCTTATTGATTTTACGGAAATGCCCGCTGCTGTTGCCGCCTTTATCGGCGCTGCCGCCGCCGGGCTCCTGGCTTCCGCTATCAAACAATATAACGGATATCCGCGTATTTCATTAACGGTCCCTTCCATTGTTATTATGGTTCCCGGACTTTACTTATATCGTGCGATCTATAACTTTGGCATCATGTCCCTGACGGATGCCGTCTCATGGTTTACATCCGCGACTCTGATCATTACTGCATTGCCACTTGGACTTATCTTTGCCAGAATCCTTACGGATCGTACCTTCCGCTACTGCACGTAATGTTTATCATGATACATTCATTTCTATATAAGGAGGATATTATATTATGCTAACTTCTGTAACAGGTATTAACTGGGGTGATGAAGGAAAGGGAAGAGTCATTGATCTGCTTTCCGAGCAGGCGGATATTGTTGTCCGCTATCAGGGCGGCAACAATGCCGGCCACACAGTCGTAACCGACCAAGGAAAATTCATCTTGAATCTTCTCCCTTCCGGAATCCTTCACAAAAACGTTGTATGTGTGCTTGGTGATGGCATGGTCATTGACCTGGAGCACCTCACCAATGAGATTGCCCAGATAGAAAAACGGAGAATCACCGTAGATACCGGTCATTTAAAACTCTCTAAAAAAGCTACGATTTCTATGCCATGGCATAGGATTCAGGACGAGTTAGAGGAAACCCGGCTTGCCAAGACCGGTTCCGCCTTTGGCTCTACCAAACGTGGAATCGCCTATGTTTACAGTGACAAATATCGTAAGAAAACACTTCGCCTCGGCGATCTCCTGCATTTAGATGATGAATCCATGCAGGCACGTTTAAAAACCATTCTCGAGTCCAAAAATCTGGAGCTTGCCGGATGTTATCATCAGGAACCGATGTCTTATCCGGCTCTTCTTGCCTGGTGTAAAGAACAGGCAGCCAAATTCAGTCCATATATATGCGACACCGGTTCCTATATCGACCATGCTCTTTCTGAGGGCAAAAATGTTATTCTTGAGGCACAGCTTGGCGCCTTAAGAGATATCGACTACGGTATCTTCCCATATACCTCCAGTTCCTCTACAATCTCCGCCTACGGCCCAATCGGTGCAGGAATTCCGGGCAGACATGCCGATCATGTAGTCGGTGTCCTGAAAGCATATTCCACCTGTGTCGGGGCCGGTCCTTTTGTCGCTGAGCATGCAGTCTCCGAAGCCTGGCAGCAGGAACTCCGGGTTGCCGGAGGAGAATTCGGTGCCGCAACCGGGCGTCCTCGCCGTGTCGGTCCTTTTGATGCTGTCGCAAGCCGCTATGGTCTGAAATGTCAGGGTACCGACAAGATTGCGCTTACAAAGTTAGATGTATTAAGCTCCATGAAAGAGATTCCGATCATCACAGGATACAAGGATGCCGGCGGCTCTCCGGTCGAATTCGATCCAACCGATAACCTGGAGCTTTGCACTCCAATCGTAGATACTCTTCCCGGCTGGCAGGAGGATATCAATAAATGCAGAACCTATGATGCACTCCCTGCAAACGCCCGCGCCTATATTCAGACTATCGAAGAAATGATCCATGCAAAGATCAACTTTGTTTCTGTCGGTGCAAAACGTGACGAATACTTAATTAAAGGAGAATGGCTATGAGACATTTAATCACACCTACAGACTTAACCGTGGATGAAACGCTGGATATCCTGAACCTTGCCGAACGCATCCGCTCCAACCCGAAATTATATCGTCACGTTGCTAACGGCCGTCAGCTCGCCACTCTTTTTTATGAACCAAGTACCAGAACAAGGTTGTCATTCGAGTCCGCCATGCTGAGTCTCGGCGGACAAACACTGGGTTTCTCCAGCGCTGACCAGTCAAGTGCAACCAAGGGCGAAACCGTAGCCGATACCACCCGTGTTATAAGCTGCTATGCCGATATTATTGCAATGCGGCATCCTAAGGAAGGAGCACCCCTCCGTGCATCCATGTATTCTAAGATTCCGGTCATAAATGCCGGAGACGGTGGACATGCACATCCAACCCAGACAATGATCGATCTAATGACCATCCGGCAGCGTAAAGGGAGATTGGATCATTTAACCATTGGTTTCTGCGGAGACCTCAAACTCGGTCGAACCGTTCACTCTCTGGTAAGCAGTCTGGTACGATTCCCGGAGAACCGATTCTATTTTATATCGCCGAAAGAGCTCTGCATTCCCGACTATATGAAAACCGATGTATTAGCTCCTTCCCACTCCATATATAAGGAGGTCTTCAGTCTGGAAAACACATTACCGCAATTAGATGTCCTATATATGACAAGAGTACAGAAAGAACGTTTTTTCAACGAAGAAGAATATATCCGGTTAAAAGATATCTATGTCCTCAACGAGGAGAAACTGCAACAGGCCAAGCCTGATATGCCGGTTCTGCACCCTCTCCCAAGAGTTGACGAGATCTCACTTGATGTAGACAATGATCCGAGAGCCGCTTATTTCGATCAGGTTCAGAACGGAAAATATATACGGATGGCTCTTATCATGTCTCTCCTCGGCATTCCGGATCCTGCCACAGGGGAAACAATTCTGAATCTCAATCGTTAAACTATAAAGATCCGGATTCAATATAAAAAGGGAATCTTTTAAAAAGATTCCCTTTTTATGATTTCTCACTCTGCTGTTGTATCTGAAGAATTTTTCGTATCCGCAGGAACTTTCTTCTCTGCCGGAGTTTCAACCACCGTCTTGACTCCATCCAGCCCCGTGATATTTACATTCTTGTTAACCTTTGCATCGTATGTATTTGCACGCATGATATCCGCAATATCAATACCGGTCACTTCTTTTACAGACTCCATTGTCTTCGCAAGCACCTGTGGTACATAGGCACCCATTGAACCAACACCGGAGCCTTCACCGTTGCCATCGATGATCGTAACCTTATCGATCGTAGAGAGTGGTTCTGCGATTGCCTTTGCCATCTCCGGCAATGCCTTTACGATCATTTCCACCATCGCTGCCTGTCCGTATTTCTTCATTGCTTCGGCCTTCTTCTCCAGTGCCTCCGCTTCTGCAAGACCCTTTGCTTCGATTGCCTTCGCTTCCGCTTCACCGACTGCACGGATACCCTCGGCCTCCTGCTGTTTTGCAAAAAGCTCCGCTGCGGCCTGTGCCTTCTTCGCTTCCGCTTCCTGCTGCTTTTCAAACTTATCTGCCTCTGCATTTCTCTGACGCTTGTAAAGCTCGGCATCTGCCTGCTGCTGTTTTGCAAACTTATCTGCCTCTGCTTTCTTACGGATATCTGCATCGAGAGACTGCTCCATAACCTCGGCTTCCTTCTTCTTCAGGTCAACTTCCTTCTCCTGACGTGCGATATCTGCCTCGGTCTTTGTAACCTCAATGGTCTTACGCTGTGCTTCCTTCTGAATCTCGTAAGCTGCATCCGCTTCCGCATTTTTCGTATCTTCGATGGTCTTTAATTCTGCCTTCTTGATTGACAGCTCATTCTGCTTAACAGCGATCTCCGTATCGGATAATACCTTTGCATCGTTCGCTTCTTTTCTCGCCTGTGCCTGTGCGATTGCCACATCACGGTCTGCATTTGCTTTGGCAATACTTGCATTCTTCTGGATGGCTGCCATGTTATCCTGGCCAAGTGCGATAATCAGATCATTCTGATCCTCTACATGCTGGATGTTGCAGGAAATAATCTCAATACCCAGACGGTTCATATCCACCTGTGCCTTCTCCTGCACCTGATCACCGAAAGACTTACGGTCATTACACAAGTCCTTCAGGCTGATCGTACCGATGATCTCCCGCATATTACCCTGCAGAGAATCTACCAGTGCTTCCATGATCTGCGGTTCCTTCATGTTCAGGAAGTTCTTCATGGCAAGCTGTATACCTTCTTCATCCGTACGGATCTTAACCTTCGCAACCGCATCGATATTTACACCGATGAAATCCAGTGTCGGTACATAATCGCCCGTCTTGATATCGATACTGATCTGCTTGATCAGCAATTCATCCTTCCGCTCGAAGAAAGGAAGCTTTAAACCTGCTTTACCAATCAGGATCTTCGGCGTCTTTCTTAAACCGGAAATAATATACGCCTTATCCGGTGGTGACTTAACATAACTGGTAAATAGAATCACCAGAAATACTACGACAATGATACCAATTGCAATTGCTGGACCTGGCATAATATAACCCTCCTTATTTTGACAGATAAAATAAACCCATTCGCACTATATAAATAACAGCATGGCTTGCAAGACTGCAATGCCATGCTGTATTTTCATCATTTTTATTTAGAATTTACCAGCGTTTGCTGCTTCCTCAACAGAAACGGCAACAGCTACGGTAGCACCTACCATAGGGTTGTTACCCATACCGATCAGACCCATCATTTCTACGTGTGCAGGAACTGATGAAGATCCGGCGAACTGTGCATCTGAATGCATACGTCCTAATGTATCGGTCATACCATATGAAGCAGGACCTGCTGCCATGTTATCCGGATGAAGTGTACGGCCTGTACCACCGCCGGATGCTACAGAGAAGTACTTCTTACCCTGCTCTAAGCATTCCTTCTTGTAGGTACCTGCAACCGGATGCTGGAATCTTGTAGGGTTGGTTGAGTTACCGGTAATTGATACGTCAACGCCTTCCTTATGCATGATAGCAACACCTTCCGGTACAGAGTTTGCACCATAGCAGTTAACCTTTGCACGAAGTCCTTCTGAGTAAGACTTACGGAATACTTCCTTAACTTCGTTTGTATATGGATCATATTCGGTCTCAACAAATGTGAATCCGTTGATACGTGAAATAATCTGAGCTGCGTCCTTACCAAGACCGTTTAAGATAACTCTTAAAGGCTCTTTACGAACACGGTTAGCCTTCTCAGCGATACCGATAGCACCTTCTGCTGCTGCGAATGACTCATGACCTGCTAAGAAGCAGAAGCACTTGGTCTCTTCTTCCAGAAGCATCTTACCTAAGTTACCATGTCCTAAACCTACCTTACGGGTATCTGCTACGGAACCAGGAATACAGAATGCCTGTAAACCTTCACCGATTGCTGCAGCTGCATCTGCTGCTCTTCTGCAGTTCTTCTTAATAGCGATAGCAGCACCTACTGTATATGCCCAGCAAGCATTCTCGAAACAGATCGGCTGAATCTTCTTAACCTGATCGTATACATTTAAGCCGGCATCCTTAGTAATCTTCTCTGCCTCTTCGATAGATGAGATACCATAGCTGTTTAATACTGCATTAATTTTATCAATTCTTCTCTCATATGATTCAAATAAAGCCATTTTCGTTACCTCCTTCTATTATTTAGCCAGTTCTTTATCTGTTCTAGGATCAATGATCTTAACAGCGTCATCTACACGGCCGTACTGTCCGCAAGACTTCTCATATGCTGTGTTAGGGTCATCACCCTTCTTAATAAAGTCTGTCATCTTACCAAGGTTTACGAATTTATAGCCAATGATCAAATCATCTGCATCCAAAGCAATACCGGTTACATAACCTTCTGCCATCTCCAGATAACGAGGACCCTTCTTTAATGTACCG
>OIZV01000774.1_pt1 | contig 13030 bp, 12 predicted proteins | sample 1588681 | NCBI WGS metagenome assembly OIZV01 (sample SAMN03283281) | human gut metagenome | biome: human-associated habitat; material: feces | host: Homo sapiens | place: Peru | collected 2012
GCCGTGAGCTGCGCGATGAGCGCGTCGAGATCGGCGGCCACGGTCGCCTCGTCCGCGCCGTCGAACTCGTTGACGACGGCCTCGATGAGGCGGGCGCGTTCGACGCCGCGCTCAAGCCCCTCCCAGACCATGGCGGCGGTCTCGCTGATGGGGGCGAGATCGCGCCAGCCGTCCGCTCCGCGCTTTTGGATGCGGATATCGTCCATGTCGTAATCCAGTCGGTAGTCGGCGTTTATCTTCATATCGTTTCACCGGCACACAAAGCAGTGCCACTCCTCCTCATGCTTATGCTCTTCAATGGTGAAGCCCGCGGAAAGCAGACCCTGCTCCACCTCGGTCTCGCGCCCGTCGATCACGCCGGAGGCGATGAAAACGCCGCTTTCGGCCATGAAAGGGCGGACATGCGGCGCCAGCGCCAGAATAACGTCCGCCACGATGTTGGCCAGCACGATGTCGTATCCGCCGCCGAGCTTCGCGCGCAGGCGCGCGTCGGCGGTCAGATCGCCGGTGCGCACCGTGAAGCGATCGCCGCAGCCGTTGAGCGCGGCGTTCGCGGGAACGATCTCCCGCGCCTTATCGTCGATGTCCACCGCGGTGACGCGCTCGCAGCCGAGCACGGCCGCCGCGATGCCGAGAATGCCGCTGCCGCAGCCGAGATCGAGCGCCGTCTTTTCCGGGCCGGCGAAGCGCTCGAGCGCCTCAAGGCACATCCGGGTCGTCGCGTGCGAGCCGGTGCCGAACAGCAGGCCGGGGTCGAGAACGACCGGAAGCCGGTCGGACTCGGCCTGCTCCCATTCCGGGACGATGACGAGCTTTTCGCCGACCGGCAGCGGCTTGTAATAGTCGCGCCAGCGGTTTTCCCAGTCGGCCGATTCGACCGTTTTCGTCTGCGGCGAAAGGCCGAGCTTCTGGAGCTTGGCCAGCAGCGCCGCGGATTCGTCCGTGTCCGAAAGCCAGAACTTCACGCGCGACGCGCCTGCGTATTCCTTTTCCAGCGCCTCGTCCACATAGTCCCAGTACTGCGTGTTTTCGTCGAGGAAGCGGCGGAAATCCGCCTCATCCTCGATCACAAAGCCGGAAAGCCCGTATTGCCCGAGCTTTTCGCAAAGCGCGTCGGGGTCGCCCTCCGCGCTCACGCTCACTTCGATCCATTTGTCCATTTCCAATCCGCTACCTCCGGCATGTCCACGCCGTATTTGTTGATATACTGCCGGTGCTCCACCAGCTTGTCCTTCATCTGCTGCGCCAGCGCCGAGCTGCGGTTGCCGAGACAGGGGAGATGATGCAGCGCCAGCAGCACCAGATTGAAGCGGTCGAGCCCGTTGAGCACGCGCATGTCGAACGGCGTTGTGATGGTGCCCTCCTCCACATAGCCGCGCACATGCAGATTCTTGTTTTTCCGCCGGTACGTCAGCTCGTGGATCAGGCTGGGGTAGCCGTGGAAGGCGAAAACGATGGGCTTGTCGGCCGTGAACAGCATCTCATAGTCGCGGTCGGACAGACCGTGCGGATGCTGCGTGCTGGCCTGCAGGCGCATCAGATCGACGACGTTGACGACGCGGATGCGAAGCTCCGGGAACGCATCGCGCAGGATGGTCACGGCGGCGAGCGTTTCCAGCGTCGGCGTGTCGCCGCAGCAGGCCATCACGATTTCCGGCTCCTCGCCCGCGTCCGTGGAGGCCCACTGCCAGATGCCAATGCCCTCGGTGCAGTGCTTGACGGCCTGCTCCATGGTCAGCCACTGGGGGCGCGGATGCTTGGAGGCGACGATAACGTTGACGTAGTTGCGGCTGCGGATGACGTGGTCGAAGCAGCTGAGAAGACAGTTGGCGTCCGGCGGCAGATAAAGGCGGACGACGTCGGCCTTCTTGTTGGCCACGTGGTCCAGAAAGCCGGGGTCCTGATGCGTGAAGCCGTTGTGATCCTGCTGCCACACGTTGGACGCGAGGACGTAGTTCAGCGAGGCGATCTTCTGCCGCCAGGGTAGCTGGTTGCACACCTTGAGCCATTTCGCGTGCTGGGCGAACATGGAATCGACGATGCGGATGAACGCCTCATAGGAATTGAAAAAGCCGTGGCGTCCCGTGAGAAGATAGCCCTCGAGCATCCCCTCGCAGACGTGCTCGGAGAGCATGGAATCCATGACCTGCCCGTCGGGCGCGAGAAATTCGTCCCCGGGGACGGTGTCGGCGTTCCAGTCGCGGCTCGTCTGCTCAAAAACGGCGGACAGGCGGTTCGAGGCCGTTTCGTCCGGGCCGAACACGCGGAAATTGCGCGTCTGGGCGTTCTCCTTGTAAATATCGCGCACGAACTGGCCGAGCCGGCGCATATCCTCGCATTCCACGGCGCCCGGCGCGGGCACGCCCACGGCGTAGTCGCGGAAATCCGGCATGCGCAGATCGCGCAGAAGAAGGCCGCCGTTTGCGTGGGGGTTGGCGCCCATGCGGGCCGCGCCCTTCGGCGCGAGATCGGCAAGCGCCTTGACGGGCGCGCCGTTTTTATCAAAAAGCTCCTCCGGCCGGTAGCTGCGGAGCCAGTCCTCGATCATCTGCCGGTGCTCCGGCGTGTCGGCGGGGATGGGGACCTGATGGGCGCGGAACGTGCCCTCCACGGGCAGTCCGTCCACGGCCTCGGGGCCTGTCCAGCCCTTCGGGCTGCGCAGCACGATCATCGGCCAGCGCGGCCGCGACGGTGTGCCGCCGTCGCGCGCGTCCTTCTGGTATTCCAGGATCTCGCTGATGCAGTTGTCCATGACGTCGGCCATTTTCCGGTGCATCTTCTTCGGATCGTCGCCCTCGACGAAATAGGGCTTCCAGCCGCAGCCCTCAAAGAACTTGCGCAGCTCCTCCTTGGAAATGCGCGCGAGCACGGTGGGGTTGGCGATCTTGTAGCCGTTGAGATGCAGGATGGGAAGAACGGCGCCGTCGGTGCGCGGGTCGTTGAATTTGTTCAGATGCCAGCTCGTGGCGAGCGGGCCGGTCTCGGCCTCGCCGTCGCCCACGACGCAGGCCGCGATGAGCCCGGGGTTGTCCGCCACGGCGCCGAAGGCGTGCGCCAGCGAATAGCCCAGCTCGCCGCCCTCATGGATGGAGCCGGGCGTTTCCGGTGCGACGTGGCTGGGGATGCCGCCGGGGAAGGAAAAGCGCTTGAACAGCCGCTCCATGCCCTCCTCGTCGCGCGTGACGTCGGGATAGACCTCCGTGTAGCTGCCGTCCAGCCAGTCCTGTGCCACCATGGCGTTGCCGCCGTGGCCCGGGCCGGACAGATAGATCATGTCCAGATCGTATTCGCGGATAACGCGGTTGAGATGGGTGTAGATAAAATTCTGTCCCGGAACGGTGCCCCAGTGGCCGACGATCTTCTTTTTGAAGTCGGCCTCGGTCAGCGGCGTGCGCAGCAGGGGGTTGGACAGAAGGTAGAGCTGGCCGGCGGACAGATAGTTTGCCGCGCGCCAGTACATATCCATTTTTTCCAGAAGCTCCGGCGAGGGAGCGAATTCCTTATGATAACTCAATGCCATTCACCTCGTCATCAGTATTTGCGCCACAGGGAACGTTGATTCATTATATCGCAAATGCGCCGCCGTCACAAGTCAAAATAACGCAGGTGCATTCGCGGCGCGGCTGTGATATAATAAAAACATGAAAAAGAAAAGCATGATCGGGCTGGCCCGATGGATCACGGATAAATACATTTATGTTATGCTCGGTGTGTTCCCGCTGTTCTGGGGCGGCGGCTATCCGAACATAACGGAGCCGAAGGCGCTGTTTTTTTACGGCGCAACGGCGCTGTGGCTGCTGTGCGTGCTGATACTGGGCGCGCTTTCGGCGCTGCGGCGTGAGGGCTTCCGGCCGGCGCTGCGGCCGGTCCACTGGGCGTTGGCGGCGTTTCTGCTGCTGGCGGCGGTGTCGGCGCTGCTGTCGCCGTGGTGGCAGAACTCGCTGCTCGGCGCGCCCTCGACCAACGGAAAGCCCCGCTACGACGGCTTCGCGACGCTGGTGTGCTACGGAGCGCTGTTTTTCGGCGTGTCGCTGCTGGCGCGGCCGAAGCGCAGCTATGTGTGGGTGATGGCGGGCGCGGCGGCGCTGTGCTGCCTTGTGGCGGCGCTGCAGCTGCTCGGCTTTGACCCCTTCGGCCTGTACCCGTCGGGCACGAATTATTACGATAAGTTCGGCGCGTATTCCGGCGCGTTTCTGGGGACCATCGGCAACATCGGCCTGCTGGGGCAGTATCTGTGCATCGTCACGCCGGTGACGGCGGTGTCCGGCCTGCGGGCAAAGCGGCGCTGGGAGCGGATATATCTGCTTTCGGCGGCGGCGCTGTGCCTTGTCATCCTGGCGTTCAGCCAGGCGGAGGCGGCGTATGTCGGGACGCTGGCGTGCGTGCTGGTGTGCGTGCCCGTGCTGCTGCCGACGAAGAAGGCGCGGCGCGCGGCGGGGCTGTGCTCCGTGCTGGCCGTGGCGGCGGGACTGGCGGTTCTGTGGTTCTGGCCGGGGCAGAGCGGGACGCTGTGGGAGGCCTCGCGCGTGCTGCACGGGGATATACGCGACGAGTTCGGCTCTCGCCGGATCGAGATATGGCGCGGCGCGCTCGCGCTGGTGCCGGAGCGGCCGCTGCTCGGCGGCGGGCCGGGCACGTTCGGCGAGCGGATCGACATTTCGTGGAGCCGCTTTATCGAGGAGACCGGGCAGATGCGCACGGCCGTCGTGTCGAACGCGCATAATCTCTATCTTGCCTATCTGGTCAACAACGGCGCGCTGGGTCTGGCGGCATATCTGGCCTGCATCGCGTGCAGCGCCGTCACATGGGTGCGCGGCCGCTTCAACGGCGATTACATCGGCGCGGCGGGCTGCGGGCTGCTGTGCTGCATGGTGCAGGACTTTTTCTGCGTGGCGCTGAGTCTGGCCGCGCCGGTCATGTGGGTCGTGTGGGCGCTGATGGAAAGCGGCGATGCGCGGCCGGAGGAAGAAACGGAGGAAGCCGCCCCGCCGGAAGAGGAACCGGAGGCGGCGCCGCCGGAGGAAACGGAAGGAGCTGCACCGCCGCCGGAGAAGGAAGCGGCGGGGGCGGAATAAGGGAGCGCGCCCGTTTGCGGGCGCGGAACCGGATACAGGAGGTTTTGGCATGCCCATCTGCGTTTACAGCGAAACGGGGCCGCTGAAGCGGGTGCTGCTTCACCGGCCGGGAAAGGAGCTGGAGCATCTGGTGCCCGGCTCGCTCGACCGGCTGCTGTTTGACGACATACCCTATCTGGCCGGCGCGCAGCAGGAGCACGACCGCTTTGCGGCGCTGCTGCGGGAAAACGGCGTGGAGGTATCGTATCTCAGCGAGCTCATGGAACAGACGCTTCGCGCCGAACCGGCGCTGCGTGAGCCGTTCGTGGACGAGTTCATCGCGGCCGGCGGCGACACGGCGCGCTTCCACGCCCGGGCGCTGCGGGCGTATCTGCTGTCGCTCGGAAGCGAGCGGGAGCTTGTGGAGAAGACCATGGCCGGCGTGCGCATGCAGGATATCGCGCCGGCGCGGACGGACAGCCTGTCCGCCCTGCTGCACCGCGCGGCGCAGTTCGTGCTCGATCCGATACCGAACTTGTATTTCACGCGCGACCCCTTCGCCTCGATCGGGCGGGGCGCGTCGCTGCACAGGATGTATGCGCAGACACGCCGCCGCGAGTGCATATACGGCTCGTATATCCTTCGCCGGCACCCGGATTTCGCCGGCAGCGTCCCGCTGTATTACACGCCGGACGAACCGTTTTCGCTGGAGGGCGGGGATATCCTGAACCTGTCGTCGCGGCTGCTGGCGGTGGGCGCGTCGCAGCGGACGTCTCCCGAGGCGATCGAGCGCCTGGCGCAGCGGCTGTTTGCCGATCCCGAATGCCCGGTCGAAACGCTGCTGGTCATGGACATCCCGGGGATGCGCGCCTATATGCATCTGGACACGGTGTTTACGCAGCTCGACGCGGATAAATTCATCATCCATCCGGCCATCCTGCCCACGCTGCGGCTGTTTGTGCTGGAGCGCGGCGCGGGCGGCGCCGTGGGCGTCCGGGCGCTGGACGAGCCGCTGGAGCCGGTGCTGGAGCGGCTGCTGGGGCTGGAGAGCGTGACGCTGATCCGCTGCGGCGGGTCGGACTTTATCGCCGCGCAGCGCGAGCAGTGGAACGACGGGTCGAACACGCTGTGCATCGCGCCCGGCCGCGTCGTGACCTACGACCGGAATTATGTGACGAACGAGCTTCTGGACAAAAACGGCGTCGAGGTGCTGGCCATTCCGGCGGGCGAGCTGTCCCGCGGCCGCGGCGGCCCGCGCTGCATGAGCATGCCGCTGGTGCGCGGCGCGCTGTGACGCTTCGTACAAGCGCCTGAAGAACAAAGAAAACCGCCCGCTTCTCTGGGAAGCGGGCGGTTTGTTGTTGCCTTGTCCGGTATCAGGAAGCGTCCACTTCGCCGCCGGAATCCGAAGGCGTTGCGGGGCCCGTGGTCGGCGAGGGAGTGTTGATCGGAGGATCCGTCTGGATGGGAGGCTCCGTGCCCTGAGAGTTGTGCGTGGGCGTGGTTACGACCGTCTCGCTGGGGTTGAAGCCGCCCTGCCCGTTCCTGGCCGTGGGCGAGGGAGACGGCGAAGCCGAAGGAGAGGCCGACGGCGAAGCCGAGGGAGAGGCCGACGGCGAGACCGAGGGCGAGGGAACGGGCGTTTCCGTCGCCTGCGGCGTGGGCGTGGTGAACTTGCCGTAGGGCACGAAAGCAAAGGAACCGAGGCTGTCCACCAGGAAGGTGACGGAATGGTCGGCAATGATGTAGGTATCAAGCTTCTGCCACTGGCCGTTCACGTTCTGGAACACGATCAGTCCATCCCCGTCGGGGAAGGAGGGATCGGTGATCTTCAGGATCATGGGGAAGCTCGCGGCCTTTTTCCCGACCCAGGCGGCGTTCATCAAAACCGCGTCGGCGGGATTGACGCCGTCGGGCGCCTGCGTGCCGGCGGTGATCTCAATGTTTTTGCCCATATCCTTGCCGTAGGAATCCTGAAGGATAACGGTGCTCGTCATGTTGGCGGCGGCAGCGTTTTCAGCCGGGGCGTTGGCGCTGGCGCGGGAGCAGCGCACGCAAAGCACGACCAGAACGGCCACGACCAGCAGAAGGACCAGACCGAGCAGGACATATTTCACCGAGCCGGAACCGGAGCCGGACCGGGGCTCATATTCAAAATCGTCGGCGGGTTCAACGGGTTCGGCGCGGCGGGAACGCCGCGGAGTGTCGGCGCTGTGGACGCCGCTGCTTCTTCTTTTGGGTTCTTGCATTGAACAGACCTCCATGCATTTGGGTGGTATCACCATGGATAAGCAGCATTATAACTGTTTCTGCGGAAAAAGGCAACAGAAAAACTGCAAAAATTACGAAAAATTACGATTTTAAGAAATGAGCGGGGAAAAACAAGAAATTCGTTTTCGATGTCTTGACAAGGCCGGGCAGGGATAGTATAATAGCAAAGCTTTTGGCCGAGTGGTTCAGTCGGTTAGAACGCCGGCCTGTCACGCCGGAGGTCGAGGGTTCAAGTCCCTTCTCGGTCGCCAGCTGCTGTAGCTCAGTAGGTAGAGCACGTCATTGGTAATGACGAGGTCAGCAGTTCGAATCTGCTCAGCAGCTCCACAAAAAAGCCTGTAGCCTTCCATGGGTACAGGCTTTTTTGCTGTCCAGACGTGCCGGGATATTATAATGTTACTGCAAAGGGAGGGATGTATCATGTATGATCCGTGGAGCGTTTCGCAGCGCGGCGTCGTCGAATTGAACTTTTCCGGCTGTCAAAGCTGGCTCGATGTGGTAAAGGCCGTTAAGTCGGCCTTCGATATCCCGGATTTTTATGGGACAAATCTGGACGCTCTCTGGGATTGCCTTAGAGATTTCGGCGGAAGCTGGGCTGTTCCCATTGAGATTCAGATACAGAACTACCGTAGGCTGTCCGGCGAGGCAAGGAAGAAAGCTTCGGATATCATCGGCCTGCTTGACGAGTTATGTGAGAAATATCCGCATATTCACTATACCGTTTTGAACTGACGGCGGGACGTACCTCCGTCAGAAGCGGCCATCCGGCGAGCGTCCAGGACGCTTCCGGGTGGCTGTACTGTTGCTCGGATGAAACACACGCCCCGTGCACGGCCGCCGGGCCGGATGCATACGATGAAAGGAGAAAGGGGGCGTCGTCTATGGATTATTGCAGCGGCTCCGGCCTTGGAAACGGCGGATGTCCGCCGGGCGCCTACAGAGCGTATGTGGCCATTCAGGGCCCGATGGGCGACACCGGGCCGACGGGGCCGCAGGGAGAAAAGGGCGAGACCGGCGAGGCGGGTGTACAAGGCATTCAGGGCCCGACGGGCGAAGCCGGCGAACAGGGGCAGCAGGGAGAAACGCCGACCGTCACCGTGGCGGAGGATACGCCGGTGAGCTATAAGCTGAACTTCAAAACCAGCGATCAGGATATGACCACGCCGAATCTTCTCGCCCCCTTTACCGAGTATCACGTCGATCTGTCCGCGGCGGACAGCACGCTGTCCGTTCCGCTGAAGGATCTGGTGCTGATCTATCAGCGCACGTCGTCCAGCTCGCTGCGCCTTTCCATCGCGCCGAAGAATACGGCCGCGCCCGTTCTGGTGGACGTGCGGCGGACGACCATCTACGACGGCGCCGTTGAGGCGCAGACGATGAACAACGCCACCATTTCGGCCAGCGTTGCGATCGACGGCACGGTGTACACAAACTCGCAGGAAACGCATAATATGCGTATCCGCCAGCAGGATCCGGCCACGGGGCTGTGGTCGCTGTGCGAGGTCAATTCGTTTCTTTCGGCCGGCGGCGCACGCTGCTCCGTCCGCGTCCAGTGGAGCGAATACAACGTGGACTATCCGCCTCCGACGGCATGAGAGGACGGCTTTCTTGCAATTGTCCGGGCTGTATAGTATGATTTGTGATAGCAAACGGGCGGCGCGGACGGGAGGCGGGGCCATGATGGCGAAGAAAAAGCGGGACATTCTATCCGGCGTGATCGTGACGGCCCTGATCGTCTGCGCCGTTGCGGCGCGCGCCGTCACGCGGGGGCATCGGGACGCGCCGTATTTTCTGCCGGTGTCGCTTCTGCGCAGCTTTATCTACATCGGCCTTATGAGCTGGTGGGGCGCTTCGCTCCAAAGGCGCATTATCCAGACGTAGACGCGGCGCTTCCTGGTGGCGATCGCCGCGCTGTGCGTGTTCTGGCTGAGCATCCGGACAGTCAAGTTCTTTTTTGCCGTCTCGCCGGACGCGATCCGGTATCTCTGGTACGGCTATTATTTTCCCATGCTGTTCATCCCGCTGCTGTCTGTGCTCGTCGCGCTCTCGCTTGGCCGGCCGGAGAACTACCGCCTTCCCCGCCGGACGAGCCTTCTGTACCTTCCGGCGGCGCTTTTGCTTTTGCTGGTGCTGACGAACGCTCTGCATCAGCTCGTTTTCGTGTTCCCGGCGGACGCGGCCGCATGGCTGGATACCGATCACAGCTACGGCGCGGGCTATTTTGCCGTCATGGGCTTTATCGTGCTGGGGATGGGAACGGCGATCGTGACGATGCTTCTCAAATGCCGCATCCCGCACAGCCGGGCAACGCTCGGGCTGCCCTTTGTGCCGGTCGGACTGGCGGCCCTGTACACGGCGCTTTACGTCGCGGGCTTCGGCTGGCTGCGCGATATCGCGGGCGATATGACGGCGGTGCAGTGCCTGCTGCTGGCGGCGGGCGTCGAAAGCTGCATCCGCTGCGGGCTGATCCAGTCCAATACCGGCTATGAGGCGCTTTTTGAGGCGTCCGGCATCCGTGCGGAGATCACGGACGGGGCGCTGCATGTGCAGGCGGCGTCGGTCCCGCAGGAGCTGTTTCCGGCGGAAAAGCTGCGCGAGGCCGTGTGGCAGACGGCGGAGCTGGATCGCTGCACGCTTCTGAAAAGCAGCCCCATCCGCGGCGGCTACGTTTTCTGGCAGGAGGATATCTCGGAATTGCAGGACGCGCTCGACCATCTGCGGCTGGTGCAGGAGGAGCTGCGCGACACCGGCGATATCCTGAAGGAGGAAAACGCGCAGAAGGCGCGCCGGCTGAAGCTGGAGGAGCAGACGCGGCTGTACGACCTTATCGAGCGCGAATCCGCGCCGCAGTTTGCGCGGCTGGAGGCGCTTTTGTCGGCGCTTTCCGACGTGCCGTCGCTGGAGGAGGGCAAGCGCCTGCTCGGGCGCATCGCCGTCATCATGACGTATATCAAGCGCCGCAGCAATCTGGTATTCCTGGCGGCGCAGAAGGATACCGTCGACGCGAACGAACTGCTGCTGTGCCTGAACGAATCGGCGCAGGCGCTCGCGCTCTGCGGCGTCGGCTGCACGGTGCGGCTGGAGCTGGAGCAGGAGCTTCGCGCGGCGCAGGCCGTCGCGCTGTATGACCTGTTCGGCGCGGTGCTGGATGCCGGTCGCAGTCTGTCGGCCATGCTTTTGTTCATCCAGCAGGACGGCGGCGCCATCCGGGCGCGCATCAGCGCGAGCTGCGGGGAGCCGCTGGACGGCCTTTGCGGACGCTTCGGCGCTCTGACGGCCGAGCACGACGAGGACGGGCTGTGGCATCTGACATGGACGCTGCGGGAGGAGCCGGCATGAACGCGATCAAGGAGAGCTTTGACAATCTGCCCGCCGCCATCTGCATCTTCAGCGCCAGAGGGCTTGTCCGCCTTATGAACCGGCGGATGCTGGCCGTCGGCGCGATGCTGCTCGGAAGCGGCATCCAGACGCTCGGCGAGCTGCGGGCCGTGCTGGCGCGGCCGCCGGAGGGCGTGACGACGGACGCGTCCACGACGATATCGGCTATTCGCTTCTGTCCGTGCGCCGCGCCTGGTGGCAGTGCGGCGATCTTGACGAGCTGCACGCGCTGGCCGAGCCGTGGCGCAGAACGATCCGGCTGCTGCGCAGCGACGCGCACGAGCCGCTGAGCGACGCGCTCGTCTATGCGGAGCGGCGGGCGCGGGAGCTTGGCGCGGAGGTGACGCTGACGGGGCGCTTTCCGAAGGGGGCCGCGGCGCGGGAGCTTTTTTCGCTGGCCATCCGCGAATGCACGTCCAACTGCATCCGCCACGCGGGCGGAACGAAGGTTTTCGCGGACTGCCGCACAGAGCGCGGAGCGGCGGTGCTGACGGTCACAAACGACGGCCGCGCGCCGCAGATGGCCATCCGGGAGGGCGGCGGACTGGGCGGCCTGCGCCGCCGCGTTGAGCAGGTGCAGGGGACGATGGCGGTCGAAAGCCGTCCGCGCTTTGCGCTGACCATTACGATACCCGTGCAGGAGGAAACGGAATGACCCATATTATGATCGTGGAAGACCAGGCGATGGTGCGGAAGCTTCTGGAGTCCTATGTGGAAAAGGAGCCGGGCTTTGCGCTGGCCGCGTCGATCCCCGGCGCGAGCCTGGCGCCGGCGCTGTGCCGGCAGCAGCCGGTCGATCTGATCCTGATGGATGTGCAGACGGAAAACCGGGAAAACGGTCTGTCCGCCGCCGCGCAGATCAAGCGCGAGCATCCGGCGATCAAAATCGTCATCGTGACCTCTCTCCTTGACGCGCAGGTGCTGCGGCAGGCAAGGCAACTCGGCGCGGACAGCCTGTGGTATAAGGACGGCAGTCAGGAGAAGCTGATGGACGTGGTGCGCCGGACGCTCGAGGGCGAGCATATCTTTCCCGACGCGCCGCCCGTCACGCAGATCGGCACGGCGAAAAGCAGCGAATTTACCGAGGCGGAAATGCGCGTGCTGCGCTGTCTTGTGCAGGGCATGTCCTATACGGCTGCGGCGGAGACGCTCGGCGTGGATGCCAGAACGGTCAAATACCATGTGAGCAGCATGCTGCAAAAAACAAATTTTGAAAATAAGCTGCAGCTGGCCGTAGCCGCCATAGAAACACGGCTGACCGCCAATTTTCCGGAAGAATAGAGCTGTTTTTTTCTTTGCACACTGTCCATTTGGACAGTGTGCTTTTTTCTTTTATCCCCTATGCTGGAAACAGGAAAGGAGGGGTCTATGAAAAGAATCGTACTCGATATGCAATGCGCCATGTTTGCCGATGCGATCTCACAGGCATTAGAGCGCAGCGATCCGGATTTTAATGTTCTCCGTGCCGAAGCCCCGGAAAAGACGGCGGCGCTGTGCAGGTCAAGCCTTGCCTATGCTCTCATTATGGAGGTAACGGGGTATCCCCCCTGGAGACTGGAGGAACGGTTGCGGCTGCGCAATGAAGTCAAGCGTCAGCGGCCGGACTGTAAGATCCTTCTGCTGGTAGATGAAAACGCCGATCGTGCCTTGGCCTTTCGCGTTCTGCAGGCGAAGAAAGACGGGCGGATCGACAATTTTATCTATGCATCCGTATCTCCCACTTATTTGGCAGCCGTGTTGGATACGCTTTGAACAGAACACAACAACAATTTATAAGGAGGAATCATGAAGAAGACTTTAAAAAGGCTGTTTGCGCTGCTCCTGGCGGCAGTCATGCTGATGGGATTTGCCGCCTGCGGCAAGGATGGAGCCGCAGACGTGACGGGAAAGTACAACTGTATTGCCGTGGCGGCAGACGGAAAGAACTTTTATGCGCCGGAAAACGAGAATGCCTATGTTGAACTTAAAAAGGGAGGCAAGGGAGTTGTTTCCGACGGACTGAATTTCGATATTCAATGGCAGCTGGAGGGAGAGAACTTCTCCGGCAGCTATGGCATCTTCGGTATCAGCGTGCCGCTGACTGGTACGCTGAAGGACGGAGTGCTGGAGATACAGGATGACGGCGTAGTTACCCGCTATCTTAAAGCCGGTATGGAGATGCCGGACTGGGCCGGAAATCTGGAAGCAGTGCCCAATGATACGGGCCGTCTGGCTGGCCTTTATATGCTCTACGCAATGGAAGTTGCAGGTGTACGCTATGATTATGCCGCGCTTGTGGAGATGGATATGATGGACAGCAGCTATCTGCGGATTGATTATGATGCGGC
>OIZV01000776.1_pt1 | contig 13020 bp, 10 predicted proteins | sample 1588681 | NCBI WGS metagenome assembly OIZV01 (sample SAMN03283281) | human gut metagenome | biome: human-associated habitat; material: feces | host: Homo sapiens | place: Peru | collected 2012
AGTACAAACAGACTTTAAAAAGATTCCAGAAGGAATGTGCCTTGTGCTACGGGATAACTCTTGTAAATGACTGTATGTGCACAGAAAATGCAGTTACAGCCTATAAAGAGCTTGCAGAGGAAGGAGAGCTTGATATCCGTTTTCGAGGGGTGTATCTGCTTGAGAACTGCAGTGATGAAAGTGTAAAGACAATTAAAAACAGGCTGGGAAAGGACAATGTAAATGAAACCTTTGAAATAAATACAATCAAGGTATTTGTTGAGGGTGAATTTGTAATGCTTGAGCCTTACAGCCCGGAATTTATAAAAACGCATGGGCTTGAAGAGGGCTATTGCGGAAGACTGTTTTTTAAGGATGATGAACTGAAAGATGCTTTCGCAGCGTGTATGGAAACGGGAAAACAGATACATATTCACGCAATGGGTGACGGAGCGGTACATCAGGCAGTAGAGGCATTATGTTACGCACAGAACAAAACAGGAAAGAAAAACCGCAATGTAATTGCTCATCTGATGGCTATAGCCGATGAGGATCTGAAGCTGATGGGAGAAAATGATATAATGGCTAATCTGCAGCCAAGATGGATGATATATGATTCAGATGCGGAGGACAATTATGTGCCTATGTTTGGAAAAGACAGGGCTCTTGAGCTTTATCCGTGCAGGAAATTTTATGATGCAGGCTGTGAGGTTGCTTATGGCACAGACTTTCCTGTTACACCGCCGCCGAATCCGTTTCACGGTATCCAGTGTGCTGTGACAAGAAGTGTCTTTAAAGGAGATACGGCAGAATATGAAAACTATAAGGGTAGAGTTTTAGGTCCCGAAATAAATCCGTCGGAGGAATGTGTATCTCTTAAAGCGGCGATTAAAAGCAGCAGCTGGTCGGGGGCTTATCAGAACTTTTTAGAAAATATTACGGGAAGTATTGAGGTTGGAAAATCTGCAGACATTGCAGTTCTTAATTGTGATATTGAATCTATTAATATAGATGAAATATATTCAGTAGAAGTCGACACTACTATATTCAGAGGAAAAACCGTTTATAAGAGAGGAGAGTAAAAATGAGTCAGAATACAAATGTGACGCAGCATATAGACGGCGTTGCCGGACTTAAAAAACAGAAGATGAGTCCGATCAGTATTGCCTTCTTCATTTACTGCCTGACTGCAGCAGGAGCCTTTGGAATTGAGGCTATGATACCGAGCTGCGGGCCGGGAATGACAATTCTTATGCTGATAGTGATACCTGTAGTATGGGCAATCCCGATATGTATGTCTGTTTCAGAGCTTTCGGCATTTATGCCTGAAGAAAACGGACTGTATGTATGGGTAAAGGAAGCTTTTGGTGAAATGTGGGGCTTCTTTGTAGGCTGGTGGGCAACACTGTCTATATATCTTGGAATGGCATCATATGTGGTGCTTGTTGTGGGATATGCATCAAAATTCCTGCCGATAAGCGCTACCGGCGCAATGTGCATCAAAATAGGAATGATATTGCTTTTTACAGTTATTAACTTACTTGGGACAAAAGAAGTTGCGCTTCTTGATACTATATTCTCAGTGCTGATTCTCGGAGCTTTCGGGTTGGTTACAGTTGTAGGCTTTGCTAACTGGGACTATAATCCGATTGAACCTTTTATAGCGCCGGAAACCAGTGTGTTCAGCTGCATAGGCAGCGCAATCTGCATCGGAATCTGGATGTATTGCGGTTACGGCTGCATATCGTCTATGGCAGGTGAGATAGAAAATCCGGAAGCTATTCCAAAAGGATTTAAAATTGCAATTCCTATCATAATGCTCAGCTATATACTGCCTACAGTGGCAGGGCTTGTGTCAATGGGCAGCTGGGAAAGCTGGGGTGTAGACGGAGAAAACGCAGTGGATTATGCATCGGTTCTCACTACTCATCTCGGACCTGTATGGGGCGTTGTATTCCTTATAATTGCGATAGTCGGTCAGTGCGCTATTTTTAATTCATACATACTGGCAGGCTCAAGAAGCTTCTTCGTACTTGGAAATGACAAGCTGTGCCCGCATTTCCTTACAAAGCTTTCAAAGAAAAGAAGAGTGCCTTACTGGCCGATTCTTATCCTGGCAGCTATTACAATGCTGCTTATGAACCTTGATTTCTCAGTTATACTTACAATCATATGCCCTCTGGGAATTATATGCTATGTTGTGCTTGCTTTTGCTTTCGTAAAACTGAGAAAAAAATATCCTATAGAAGAGCGCGGCGATGTTTATCATGTCAAAGGCGGAGTGCCTGCTGTTGTATTTATGGTTATATGTCCTGTAGTAGTAGGAATCTTTGGACTGTATGTAAACGGTACGGAATACTTCCTGCTTGGCTTTATATCAATAGTCACGGCTGTAATATTCTACATAGCTTTCAAATGGATATACGGAGGACTGTATAAGATTGACCCGATTAAGTACCCTATAAATGAAAAAACCCGCCTTGCAAAAGGTGATATTACAAGGATAGGCATTTTCTTCTTCCTGTTTGGAATTATCCTGTTTGCAGGAGCTTTCTTCCTCGCGTGGTATGAAGGCGAATGGGGCCCTGATTATTATCTTGACCTTTACGGCAGCGGAGTTATGAGTGATTTCTGGGGTATGATAAAGATAGGTAAAATCGGTGGCGGAGTTATGATTGCAGCCGGCGCGGTCATGTATCTCATCGGAAAGAAAACGGATTCGGTGCCGAAGAATAACTGATATTTAAAGGCAATATACAAAACAGGCAGAGGATGGCAGCGTAAGCTGCCCTCTGCCTGAAAACTACCTGAAAACTTTTTCGATATGGTGATTGGTGATATAATCCCTGACAAAAACCGCGGCGGCTTCATCTGACAGGACATCATAGCTTGCAGGCTGCTTCATATATTCCCTGCAGCTTTGCCTGTGCTCCGTAGGCGTGCAGCCCCACCACTGCCGGAAGGTCTTATAAAAATATTTGGGGTCTGAAAATCCGCAGGCATAGGATATATCGTAATTGGGCATATCAGTAAGCAAAAGCAGATGCTCCGCCTCATAGCAGCGAATATAGCCTATCATCTGGCTGTAGCTGTAAAAGGCTGTCTTGCTCATAAACTGAGACAGATAATTCTCACTTATATGCTCCATCTGCGCAAGCTGGGCAACCGTTATTTTTTCTCTGAAATTTTCGATACAGTAGCCCTGAATATGATAATAGCGATTATAGAAATTTTCGTTCATGTAGTCGTCGTAGTTCTCATAATTCAGCCAGCAGAAATATTTAATAAACAGAGAAACAAGACGATTCACAGCCCGCAGATCACTCTTGCCGTATTTGCTGATATTTCCTGAAAGCGCTGAATAGGCAAGAGACAGCACAATATCCTTTACCTGCTCCATAGGCTTTTGCTGATAAGGATAGCAGTGGCAGCTTTCACAGGTAAAAAAGTGGTATTTAAGGTCGTCCCAGGGAGTGCTAAGCACAGTCAGATCAAGATTGAAAATCAGAGTGGTGTTGTCAGTATCGGAGTAAAGATAATGAATATCACCAAAATCGAGAGTGAACATTTCGCCCTCGTTTAAAACAATCCTCTGATGTGATGAAATAACGGTCACAGAGCCGCCAAGGCAAAAAATAAGCTCAAGAGCGCTGTTGTGATAATGAGGGTGAATTCTTTCTATCTTCTGAACAGAGACCTGGTATGGTCTGTCAGGAGAGGTTTCTGTAAGTATTTCTTTAATATCCATAAACATATAATAGCTGATTCTTCGTTAAAAGCAAAGTATTTTGAGAAAAAACGACAATGGTATTTCTCAGAACAGTATATCATAATTTCCTTAAAAGACGTAGTATATTTTGTTTTTATGGAGGAAAAGAAATGAAAGAGCATAACAGCGTGCCTCAGAGCAACATCGGTCAGGACGGTGTTGCGGGCTTAAAAAAACACACTATGAAGCCTTTCCAGATAGCATTCCTGCTGTTCTGTCTTGTAGCGGCAGGAGCTTTCGGAATAGAAGATATGATTCCGACATCGGGACCGGGGCTTACAATAGCGATGCTGATAATATTCGCAGTTATATGGGCATTTCCGATCTGTCAGACAGTATCTGAACTGTCTGCGCTTATGCCGAGTGAGGGAGGTATCTATGTATGGGTAAAAGAGGCCTTCGGAGAATTCTGGGGATTCTGTATGGGCTGGTGGGGAACCATCTCCATATACTTATCATCGGCAACATATGTTGTACTGATTGTGGGCTATGCGGCAGACTTTATACCGGCATTAAACGATCCGTTTGTATCCTTTATAGTCAAGTTTGGAATAATCGCTTTCTTTGTAATAATCAATCTGATGGGACTCAAAGAAGTTGGCATGGTAAGTACAATACTTTCAGTGCTGATACTTATTGCATTCACCGCAGTAACGGTAGTAGGCTTCTGCAACTGGGAGTATAATCCGATAGAGCCGTTTACACCGGAGGGACAGTCGATAATAGACAGCCTCGGAGGCAGCATATGTCTTGTTATATGGATGTACTGCGGATATGAGTGCGTGTCAAATATGGCAGGCGAACTTGAAAACCCTGAAGTTATTCCTAAAGGCTTCAAGCTGGCAATGCCGCTTATCGCTTTAAGCTACATACTTCCTACAATAGGAGGTCTTGTATCAGTAGGTCCTTGGGAAGAATGGGGAACTGAGGGTCTTGGCTACGGCGATGTGCTTACACAGTGTCTCGGCTACGGCTGGGGCGTTACATTCCTTGTAATTGCAATAGCTTCACAGGCTGCAATCTTCAATTCATACATTGCAGCAGGTTCAAGAGGATTTTTCGTAATGGCAGACGACCATCTCTGCCCTAAATTCTTAGTTAAAGTATCCAAAAAGAGAGGCGTTCCTGCGCTGGCAATACTGCTGCTTGGAGCATTCTCGGTAGTAATGATGAACTTTAACTTTGAAACACTTGTAACAATACTTACACCGCTTGCGCTTATGGTATATGTAATACTCGGTCTGGCTCTTCTCAAGATAAGAAAAATGTATCCTGTAGAAGAAAGAGACTGCTGGTATATCAAGGGCGGCAAGACAAAGATTACACTGATTGCAATACTTCCTATGGTAATTGCAACTATCGGTCTTCTGGTAAACGGTACGGAATACTTCCTGCTCGGCTTTATATCAATCGGCTCGGCAGTTGTGTTCTATATACTTTTTAAGTGGCTGTATGGTGGAATGTACAAGCTTGACCCTGTTAAATACCCTATCAATCCTAAAACGAGAATGGCAAAGGGCGATCTGCAGAGATTCGGTGCATATATACTTGCATTCGGGCTGTATGCTGTAGTGGGCAGTCTGTTTCTGAGCTGGTATGAGGGCGACTGGGGGCCTGAATACTATCTTGACCTTTACGGAAGCGGACTTACAAGTAACTTCTGGCTTATGATAAGCGTGGCAAGATGGGGAGGCATCATAGCATCTGTACTGGGAGCGGTTCTGCTTGCAGTCGGTAAGAAAAAAGATCCGGTAAATTAAAAAAGGACAGTAAATATGAAAGCAGATTTAATATTATTTAACGGAAAAATATATAAAAGCAATAAGGAAAAAGAATACGCAGAGGCAGTCTGCATTAAAGACAGGAAATTTATCTGTGTGGGAACCACAGAGGAATGTCTTAAATACAAAACGGCGGAAACAAGAGTCATTGACCTTGAGGGGAGACTTGTTCTCCCCGGCCTTATAGACGGACACACCCACCCTGAAACAATAGCAAAGAGCAGGTGGAGAATTCAGATGCCGGAGTTTGACGATATGAAAGAACTTCTCTCATGGGTAAAGGCATATTGCGAGAAGCACCCGAAAGAAGAAATTCCGTATTTCTTCGGCGAATGCTATCCGCCTACAATGTTTGACGAAAACGGACCTAAAAAAGAATGGCTGGATGAATATGTATCGGACAGACCCGTAAGACTTCAGGACTTTACGGATCACGCCTGCTGGTACAATTCAAAGGCTCTTGAGCTTATGGAAATCAGCAAGGATACTCCTGAAACAGGCACGGCTCCGTTTTTTGTAAGAGATGATACAGGCGAGCCTACAGGCTGGGTGCAGGAGCCGCTTCCGGGTTCAGATGTTGAGGAAACACTGTACCGAAACCTCGGCTGGCATCCGCCGACAGAGGTAACCGAAGAAACAGTCGCGCCGTTTCTTGACTTTTTAAAGGACAAGGGCGTTACGGCTATACTTGACGGCATCACCGAGGGTGAGGAAGCAATGAAGCTGTTTTATGAAATGGACAGCGAGGGCAGACTCAATATGTATTATGAGGGCACCTGTCTGCTGGAGTCATATGACAGGCTTGACGAGTGTATTGCCACACTTAAAGACTGGCAGAAAAAATACACAAACGAGCATGTAAGACTTCATACCGTGAAATTCTTCCTGGACAGAACCAATGAAATGGGCAACAGCGCTTCGCTGGAGCCGCTGTACAACGACCCTTCCGGCACCAATTACGGTGAAATTAATATGAGCGAGGCAGAGCTTACTGACACACTGCTTAGATTAAACAGAGAAAAAATCGACCTGCACATACACGTTGTATGCGACAGAGGCTTCCGTACAGCCTGCAACGCCTATGAGACCGCAAAGAAAAAGGCTTCGGAGTTGGGTGAAAGCTGGGATATATTTATGGAGCTTGCTCACTGTGAGCTGGTTCACCCTGACGATATGGCAAGGCCTGCAGAACTTGGAATAATTATAAACTGGAGCTGCCACTGGGCAGGCGGGTATTTCGGAGAAGCGGCTATTGACTATCTGGGTCAGGAGCGCTGGAACACAATGTATGACTTTACGAAGATGCTTGAAACCGGGGCAACCGTTACCTACAGCAGCGATGTTATAGGTATGTGCGAGGAGAACAGAGGCAATCCTTGGTTTGGCATGGAAATATCGGCAACCAGAGTTGACCTTGAGAATCCTTTAGATCCTGAAAAATATCCGGGAAGCGTCAGACCGCCGCTTAGCGCAAGGCTGACACCGGAGCAGCTGGTTGACGGCTATACAAGAACAGGAGCAATACCTTTCAGAATGGAAGATGTAATGGGAACTATTGAAGAGGGCAAATATGCCAATCTTATTGTTCTGGACAAGAATCTGTTTGAGATACCGCTTACGGAAATCCACACCATAGACCCGCAGACAGTTATATTTGAGGGTAAGATTATTAAAGAATAGCTTGTGGTTGATGCTAGAAGCATAAGTGTAAAACAAAAAGCTCTTTGGAAACAGAGAGCTTTTGTCTGTTATATACAAGTCTTTTAAAATGGGGTATACTTGTTTTAAACATTAAATTATTTAGAATTTATAAAAAGCTAAGATTGAATTTTGTAATAGGAATATTATATGACAAGTAAAGCGAGTAAAAAGACAAAAGAAAACAGCATAGCGGTACTGCGACCGGACTTGGCAAAAGAATGGCATCCAACCGCCAATACGCCTTATGTGCCGCAAAACGTGGCCTTACATAGTAACAAGAAATATATTTGGCTTTGCAACAATGGGCACGAATATGAGGCCTCGCCAGATAAACGTGCCAGGGGTACGGGTTGCCCTTACTGTGCCGGAAGAAAACTTTTAGTGGGATTTAATGATTTGAAATCCAAATACCCGGAGATTGCTGAAGAATGGGACTATGAGAGAAATGAAATTAACCCGGAAGATGTTACATTCAAATCGTCCGCAAGAGTGAATTGGATTTGCAGTAAATGCAGTAACAGATGGAATACTCCAATAAGGAATAGAACAATGCATAAAAAAAGTGGTTGTCCTGAATGTGCAAAGAAAAATAGAGGGGCAAAAAGACATAAAGCAGCGTTAGAAAAAACAGGGGGAATTACAGCTGATAAGCTGCTAAAAGAATGGGACTATGAAAAAAACGATAAATTACCATCGGAGATTACAAAAGGAAGCAGTGAATTAGTAAATTGGATTTGTTCGGTATGTGGATATGAATATAAAGCCAGAGTAGGAAATAGAACTATTCTCAATAGAGGCTGTCCTTGTTGTGCAAATAAAGTTGTTGTTAAAGGAGTAAATGATTTGGCAACAACGCATCCAGATTTGGCAAAAGAATGGAACTATGAAAAAAACCAAGGACTTTTACCGGAGGAAGTTGTCTATGGAACTTCAAGAAAAGTTTGGTGGCGTTGCCCACAGGGACATAGCTATGAAGCGAGCATATTACATAGAGCTTCAGGAGGAACTAATTGTCCTGTATGTAATTCGGGGAGGCAGACTTCCTTTGCCGAACAAGCGGTGTACTTTTATGTTAAAAAACTGTATGATGATGCAATTAATAGGTACAACGATATTTTTGAAAAAGGGATGGAATTGGATATTTATGTACCATCAATAAAACTAGGAATTGAATATGATGGAGCTGCGTGGCATAAAAAAGATAAACGCAGTCGTGAATTAAAGAAATATAATATATGCAAAGAGAATGGTATTAGACTGTTAAGGCTTAAAGAAGAGATTGATGATTCGTGTAGGGATACTGCAGATTATTTTATTCAACAAGATAATATGTTTGAACATAAAAATCTACAAAATACGATTAAACTTGTTCTCGATAATATAGATAAGGAAACAAACTTTTGGACCAGAAAAAATCCTTATAAATTCCACAGCGATATAGATGTGGATATTAAAAGAGATGAGATGAAAATAAGAAAATATATGACGGTTATCAAAGAGGACTCATTCGCAGATACGTACCCTGAAATCGCAAAAGAGTGGCACCCTTATTTGAATGGCTCGGTAACTGCTAATATGGTAAAACCAAAGTCTGATGTAAAATACTACTGGCTGTGTCCTGACTGTGGAAATGAATACATGGCGTCACCCGGACATAGAACTAATGGGACTGGCTGCCCAAAGTGCGGGATATTAAAAAGTGCTTTAGCAAGAAGTATCGAAGTTGTAATGATTGAGCCGGAAACAAAAGAAATAATAGAAACTTTCAAATCTATTTCTGATGCAACAAGGCAGACAGGAATATCTAGTTCAAATATTACATCCGTATGTAAAGGTAACAGAAAAAAAGCGGGTGGCTATTTGTGGGCATATAAAAAAGACTTGAAAAAATAAAACAGCAATTTTTAGAAAGAGGAAGGAAAAACAATTTGAGTAATAAATATATATTGAAAGAGCCTGAATTTGAAAAGTTGTTCACAGCAACAATTGAGCTGGGAGATGAATATGCGCTCGGAGAAACAGGCAGGGGCTACAGTGAGATAACCCCTGTGACAGGAGGAACTGCTGCAGGTATCATAAACGGCAGCATACTGCCATTTGGCGGTGACTGGGGACTTCTGCACAGTGAAACCGTAAACATGCTCGATACAAAATATATTATCAGGACAGAGGATGATGCTTATGTTTCAGTCGAATGTACAGGCATACTCGATATGGATTATGATACTATGGTGGCTGTAAGCGAGGGAAAGGATATGAATCCTGCGGAATACTATTTCAGGCACAGCATCAGATTTACCGTAGGCGATGAGAAATACCTTTGGCTCAACAAAATAGTGGCTTTTGGCATTGCAATGATAACGTCCGATAATAATGTGTATACTGAGGTATACAGGCTGAAATAGGGATAAGTAAATAACGGAAATAAGGTAAAGACATTCCTGACGGGGTGTTTTTGCTTTACAAAATCCGCTTGTTATTTACTGATGAAAAACATATAATAAAGGAAAAGAGAGGAGGTAGCCGGAATGTCAGTAAAACTGTTAGATGAATTGTTAAAGAAATTACGCTTTAATATTGAAGATGTTATAAAGTCTGATTTATCGGAAGTCATACTTTACGGCTCTTATGCAAGAGGCGATTTTGATGAAGAGTCCGATATTGATATTGCTGTGATTGTAGACAGCAGCAGAGAACTTCTTCGGAAGTATCATAAGGGATTGGTTGAAATTATGAGCAATGCAAGCCTTGAATACGATATTGTTGTCAATATTTCCTGCATACCTCTTAAAGACTTTGAAGAATACAAGGAAGTGCTCCCTTATTACAGAAACATTGACAGTGAAGGGGTGAGAATAGTTGCATAACGAGAAAAATAAAGCCCTTGCACTTTATAGACTGGATAGAGCAAAAGAACTTATAGCTGATGCCCGGAATTTATATAATACAGGAAGTTACAAAAGTGCAAACAACAGAGCGTACTATTCGATTTTCCATGCTATGAGGGCAGTTCTTGCACTAGACGAGGTTGACTTCAAAAAACATTCAGGAGTTATTCAGTATTTTCAGAGGGAATATATTAAAACAGGAATTTTTGAAAAAAGTTGTTCCACCATAATTATGAGCGCCAGCGAGATTAGAAATGCCAGTGACTATGATGATTTTTATCTTGCTTCTGCTGAAGAGGCTCAGGAACAGATTGATAATGCTGTGGCTTTCGCAGGTGTGATTGAAGAATACCTGAACAATGCGCTTGATAAGTAAATACCGGAAACAAGGTAAAGGCACTCTTGATGGGGTGTCTTTGCTTGTCTATTGAAAAAGATGCAATGAAACTGTCGAAAAAGATTGAATGAAATAGTTGAAAAAGATGCAATGGGATTAAAATGTGTGATATAATGGGCATGCAGGAGGTATGTGCTATGTTGACACCGGAAGGATATAAGCCAAGATTAATAGATTTACAGATTGACAGACTGATGAAAATATATGGTGCGGTATGCGTTGAGGGACCTAAATGGTGCGGCAAAACATGGACCTCAAGAAATCACGCGGTCAGCGCATCATATATAGGAGATCCCGCAGGTAATTTTATGAACAGGCAGCTTGCAGAGATGGATCCGTCACTGGTGCTGGAAGGAGATCTGCCCAGACTTATAGACGAATGGCAGGTTGTTCCTCCAATATGGGACGCAGTGAGATACAGGGTTGATCAGCTGCCGGAGAAAGGACGCTATGTTTTAACCGGTTCGTCTACTCCAATAATTAAGGGAGAGCTGCATGGCGGCAGCGGCAGGATCGGCAGGGTTAAAATGCGTACAATGTCCCTGTATGAAGCAGGTGTTTCTTCCGGGAAAGTCTCGCTTAGAGATATGTTTGCCGGAACCTTTAAACCCTGCGCAACAGGAGATGTAAAACTTGATGACCTTATTGACTGTGTTGTAAAAGGCGGCTGGCCGGGAGCACAATCGTTAAGCGCTGCAGAGGCAATGCAGATATCAGTAGATTACCTCAAGAATGTTCCGGATGATATGGAGCGTATGGACGGCAAAAGGAGAGATTACCGAAAGGTTAATGCTCTGCTTCGCGCGCTCGGAAGAGCTGAAAGTAATATGACTTCAAAGAAGAAGTTAAAAAGGGATGTTGAAGAATATGCCGAGGATGACAGCGAACTGAGAGGAATAACAGACAATACGGTTACAGACTATCTTGACTGCTTTAACAGACTGTTCCTGATTGAAGATCAGCCGGCTTTTGAAAATAAGCTTAGGTCATCTGTAAAAGCGCTTAAAAAGCCCAAAAGACACTTTACAGACCCTTCACTTGCGGCTGCGGCGCTTGGAGCAACACCTGAAATGCTCAGAACAGACCTTAATACTTTCGGATATCTGTTTGAGGGATTGTGTGTAAGGGATCTTAGAATATATGCTGAATGCAGCAATGCTTCTGTGTATCACTACCATGATGAAAGTGAGAGAGAGGCTGATGCCATTGTTCAGCTTCCGGACGGAAGATGGGGAATGTTTGAAATCAAGGTCGGCTTTAATCAGGTGGAGCAGGCCGCAGAGGAACTGATTTTATTAAGCAGTTCCTTTGAAAAGGAGACAGCATCAAAACCGGAATTCCTATGTGTAATATGCGGCATGGCAAATGCAGCATTTCAGCGCCCTGACGGCGTATATGTTGTACCCGTTACTGCATTGAGGGACTGACAGGTAAATAACGGGAATAAGGTAAAGGCACTCTTAACAGGGTGTCATTTTTGTTTTTGTCGAAATAGATGCAATGGGAGAGAAATACTGGAATTAATTCATATATTTCTCTGAGAAACTGAGAATAGAAAAAAATTAAAAAATTTTAATAGCATATATACCTTTCCTTATGTTAAACTGTATCAAACAGAAAAAGAAGTGTAATCACAGTATACGGATAAGACAGAAAAAGGCAGGAGGAAAAGAAAATGAAAAAGACGCTGAAACAGACACGGCGCATAGCCGCGATACTGCTTTCTATGTGTCTGGTGTTTGCAATGATGCCGGCTGCGGCATTTGCAGATACACAGGGTTTAGAAGTGACAGTAACGAAAGATAAAAAGAGTGAAAACTTCCCATATGATAATGGGAAAGTAAACATCACTTCCAGTGGCAGCTACAGCATATCTATGGCTGAAAATGCGACAACCACTACAGACAGCATTGAGATAGGAAATGATCTAGTGGTTACATTGTCTTTAAACAATGTAAGTATAGACCTCAGCAGCAAAGGCGGAGAAGAAGAGAAAGAAGATGGAAAATATGTTGCGCTTAAAATAGGTGAGGGTGCAAAAGTAAATCTTGAGATTGGCTCTGGTGGCACTCTGAAATCAGGCCGCGCCAGTGCAGGTATTGAGCTGGCAGAGAACGCAGAGTTAACAATTACATCTTTTGGCAGAAGCTACGGCATATTAACAGTAGCAGGCGGTGGCAGTGGAGCGGAATAGGAGGTCCTGTAGGCAGCAAAGGCGGCAAAGTAACGATTAAAGAGGGTACAATATATGCGACCGGCGGAAACATCGGCGGAGCCGGAATTGATGCCAGAGAGGTTGTAATAGACGGCGGTGTTGTTTATGCTACAGGCGGAGATCTAGGCGGAGCCGGAATTGGTGGCAGTTCTGCAACCCGTGACGGCGGCAGTTCTGAAAACCGTAATGGTGGTATTGTTACTATTAATAACGGTGAGGTTACAGCTATGGGTAACGGCGGCGGAGCCGGAATAGGCGGCAGTTCTGCAACCCGTGACGGCGGCAGTTCT
>OIZV01000781.1_pt1 | contig 12984 bp, 8 predicted proteins | sample 1588681 | NCBI WGS metagenome assembly OIZV01 (sample SAMN03283281) | human gut metagenome | biome: human-associated habitat; material: feces | host: Homo sapiens | place: Peru | collected 2012
GATGGGTGCGGACATAAGCGTCACACCGCGGATAATTGCTGCAAACATAGAGCATGGTATGGCTGTGGTTCTCATGGTAGATGCCGTCTGCGGAGCGCAGCACAACGGTGCCGCCGCAATACTGACAGCGCATGGCGGACGGGTTGATTCCTTTCTTCTTTTTCTTGTGTTTCACGGTTCCTTTCACCTCCGTCAGGATATAGAGAAAGGCCGGAAAACTGCATGAAAACCAAGGACGGCAAAGTCGGTTTCTACATACCGAGCACGTTCCTGTCATCAAAGCAGCTTTCCGGCCAATGAGTTCAGTTGTGGCTTGCACCGTATGGATCGCTCAGTGCGCAAATCCGTAACAGTTTCTCTCCCGCGGGGAGAGTCTAACTCCGGGAGCTCTTCCGAAGTACTGAAAGCCTGAGTGCAAGCCCCTGCCACGGTTACAGCTTAGCATATCAGGATCCAAAAGTCAAGCCTTAGAGTAATGTTTTTGATTATTTTATTATGATATTTCTTAAAGTTTTGTATTTTGCAATTCAGAACCAGTCTGGTGAAAAGAAACGCCTCTCTAAACTGCCCGCGCTCTCCAGAATGGCGATGTCAATATTCGTAATCATCCTCGTCATCGTCCTCATCGTCCGGATCATACGGCGAGCGTTCTGATGGGCGCCGGTTCCGAATAAAGCGCATGGCGACCAGCGAACCTGCCGCAAGAAGGAGCCCTCCGCCAAACAGGATAATGTGCATCACGGGAATCCCGCCGACGGTAGGACGGCCCGAATCCTGCTCTTGCACATTCTGCGAAGCGGCGTCCGCGTTCTCTGCACTGTCTGTTGTCAGCGGCTCCTGTTCTTGTTGCGTCACATCAGGACTTGGGATATCGCCCGGCGCCGGCACGGCGGCATTTAGAGTCAGGCAAGAAAGAACGTAGCTGCCGCTATTGCCCAGCTCGGTTCGTAAAATCCCGTCCTGCCCCACGGCAATCGTGCCCGGATAAAGGCCTGCATCCGTCTTGAGCTGGAATTCAACGCCCGCCCATTGGGGGCCAAGCTGTACCTCAAGGATGACGGGCTGCGCGACTTGAAGCTCCGTGCCGTCCGTGTCATCGCCGGTAGCATAGACAACACCTGTACACATGAGGATGCAGCACAATAGCGCCAGCATTACGCCGATGCCTGTTTTCATCTTTTTCATAATGACCTCCTGTAATTTGCATAGAAAAAGACGGCCTGATTTCTCAAGCCGTCCTCTCTGATGCTGTATTTTGTTTTTACTTGATCGTGTCCTTGAGCGCCTTTCCCGCCTTAAAGGAAGGGGCTTTGCCGGCCGGGATCTCGATCGTTTCCCCGGTAGCCGGGTTTTTGCCCATCCTCGCGGCGCGCTCCTTCACTTCAAAACTGCCGAAGCCGACCAGTTGGATCTTGCCGTCGGTTTTCAGTGCTTCCGTGATACCGTCAAATACGGAATTGACCGCTATTTCCGCGTCCTTTTTGCTGAGATTGGCCTTTTCAGCCACATAAGCGACAAGCTCTTTCTTTGTCATAGACTTTATTCCTCCTTCTGCACCCGTTTACAACCGTGCACCAATTATCCTTTGGTCTGGGCGCAGTCAGTCATAGTCTCACGAGTGATGTGGGTATATTATAGCATGAAGAATTCTGATTGCAATGCTCTTTCCATGCTGCGTTCATCACCGGCAATAACTGAGAAAGGGACACCATGTCCGCTGGGGATGAAAAAGCACATCGACCCACCGGAGAAAGACATGGACGCTTTCGACCTCTTGGATAAGATTCCCGGTGTCAGGCGTGGTCCAGGCGGCGTGATCTGCCTTTATGACAGGCTGGTCTCATTGAAGGGTTCGGATCGGGTCATTCCCATCAACTATCTCTGACATCTGTACTGCCCGCAGGATTTTGTCCTGCGGGCAATTTTTCACTGTTTGAGCGTGGGTTTTGCTGCAAGCACCCACATTTAAGGCATACGCTGCCCGACCATACGTGCCGGCATTCCTGGCCCGGGGACGGCTTGACGCCCTTCTTCTCACGGTTCCGCGGCCGATTTCTTCTGCGCCTGTCGTTTTTCATATCGTTCCTCCATAACGAATCCGGGGATGTGCGTTCAAGCATATCCCCGGACAGGTGTTATTTACTTCTTCACGGCAATATGCTTGCCCGTTCTGCGCTTTTTCAGGTAGAAAAACGCTGTGCAGCCTACTCCTGCCGCCGCAAGCCCGAGCAGTGAGATCCAGAGCATAAGATCGGCGTCGTCTCCGGTCTTGGGAACATCCACCTTTGTCTTGTCGTTATGGATCTTTACCGTCAGTGTCTCGTTTGCAACAAGCGTGATTTTGACGGGGTCTGCGATCTTGTACCCTTCGCTGGCGCTGTTTTTCAGCTCCGTGACGGTATACTCGCCGATGCGCAGCTTCTCAATGAAGATTTCGCCCTTGGCGTCGGTCGTAAATGTCATATCGTAGCCGTTGGCGCCGGTGATGCGGAACGCAAAGCCCTCTTTCTTTCCGTCGCTGGTGGTCTTAATAATATTGAGGGAGCCCTTCAGAGCATGGTTGATAAAGCCCTTCCCGGCTTCGTTCTCAACGGTGTAGGTTTTTCCGTCGGTATCGATCTCCACATAGTAGGCTTTCTCGTCCGGAATAAAGCCCTCCGGTGCGGTTTTCTCCCTTACCAGTACGCCGCCGTACTCCAGATTCTTCATCCAGTAAACGCCGGCAGAGGACTCCTCCATGGTGCCGAGCAATACATCGTCCTTGTCCAGCGCCTTGTTCCCGTTAACATCACGGTAGACCTCGAATACCGCGCCGCTGAGTTTATTCTCGGGATAGTCTGCGTCATACTTCGTCAGTGTGACGCTGCCGCGGATAAGTTTGTTCGCAATCTTGATCTCAATGACCTGTCCCTGCTCCTTGACCGTTACCGGGAACAGCTCTTCGCTCAGAACGAAGCCCTTGGGCTGCTCGATCTCGCGCACGAGCCAGTTGCCGGCAGGGATCTTTTCGAAGCGGAATCTGCCATCCTCGGCGGATACGGCTGTCAGCAGTGCGGTATCCTTCGTGAATCTCGTTTCGGATGCAGCAAACAGACCCATGACCGCACCGGAGAGTGGCTTATCGTTTGCATCAACCTTCAGACCCGAAACGGAGCCGTAGATCAGCTTATTCTCAATTACTGCGCCCTCGTTGGCAATCAGCTTGACAAGCTTCTTGTCTTGCCCGGCGTAGTCAAACGACACCGGATACTTCGTATCGCCAAGCTGGTAATGGCTGTCGGTAGAGATCTCCTGCAGGTAGAAGCGTCCAAAGGGGAGATCCGTCTTGCACGTCGCTTTTCCGTCTTTATTCAAGGACACCATCTCGATCAGGCCGTCCTGCGGGATGCTGCTGCCATCGGCTGCCACAAGCTTCTCCGCAGCATAGAGGCCGAATGTAACGTGTGTGAGCTCGTCTCTTTGGCCAATGCCGAACAGCGTATCCGTTTCCATGGTCTTTACCAGACTGATCTCCACACGCTGGCGTTCATTGTACATATCTGCCCGAAGCTCGGTGACCGTGACCTCCTGTCCGGCATATACCAGCTCAACCGTATGCGCTTCGGTCTGAAGGGCCATGCCGTGCGGAGCTTGCTTCTCGGTGATCACATACTTGCCAAGGTAGAGTGCCTTGCTGGCAGCCATGCCGTCCGATTGCGTGGTGACGGTGTCTACGATGTCTCCGGCCTTTGCACGCAAGGTTCCGTCAGGGGTGTAAATATCCTCCGCAGCAGCGATATCAAAGACTGCTCCCGGAAGTCCGGTATTCTCATATACAGGCCGGAAGATGGATCCCTCGTTTACAACGCTGCTGAAGATCTCGCCGGTCTTTTGGATGCGGATGACGCCTTTTTGCGCCATGTTGGACTTTGTAACTGTCACGACAGCCTCTGACCCATCCACGGCAAACGGAACCGGGGCGGTATCCAGCACATAGCCATGGCAGGTTGTCACCTCGATCAGCTCATAGCGGCCGTAGGGCAGCTCGCAGGGGAGCATCAGCGTGCCATCGTCTGCGGTATAGAATGTGGAGATGGTCACTGGCGCCGGATAATAGACGGTCTGTGAAATCAGTTCGCCGGAGGTCAGGTCTCTGACCTGAAAACCGATGCCTGCTGCCGGAATGATCTTTCCGGTCTCAGCATCGCGTTTTTCCACGCGGATAAAGCTGGTGATGGTCTGGTTGTTCAGGATATAGGAGTACAGGTGTCCGTCGGAGCTGATGAATACGGTGAAGTCCGGAACAAAGGCCTGTCCTTCCTGTCCCTCGATCTGGTGTACGGTATAGCGGCCGTAAGGCAGATCCTTGGAAAGCGCTACGCCGTTTTCATCCGTCACCAGCAGATCGCGCTCGCTATCTTTGGCTGCGTCATAGCTTCCGGCACCGGAGAGATAAAGCTGGAACATCGCGCCTGCTTCCGGCTGCTCGATAATGCCTGCATTGCCGGAGGGTTTGAACTCCGCCGTCGGTACAGATCCGTTTTCGGGTTCTGGCTCCGCTTCATTCTGACCGGGAATCAGCGTATCGGCTGCTTCCGGCTCAGACTCGGCCGGCGTTTCCGTGTCGGCTTGATTGGGCATTGGGGTTTCTCCCGCTGCTGGTTCGGCTGCGTCCTTTGCATCATCGGAAGCTGCAGTTTCCTGCGCATCCTCCGGTGCGGCGGCGTCCGGGCTAACAAAATATGCGGAGCCTTCCGGCGCAGTGGGTTCCGTTGCTGCGGGGATCTCGACTTCTGTCTGCGGGGTCGGCATATTCTCGGGGGTTTCCAGTTCCGCATCAATATGCTTGATCAGGCGGATGCTGCCCTTGATTACCGTTTCGGTCACGGCGTTAGCCGTTGTATTGTGTTCAACCGTATACTGACCGGGCGCTGCACCAACGGCATGTTCCGTCGTATCGAGGAGGTACCCCTCCGATGGTTCCATTTCACGGATCGTCCAGTCGGTATCGCAGATATACTCTTTGCTGGTGAACTGACCTTTGGCGTCTGTGTAATATACATCGACAAGCTTCCCGCCCTTGTAGATCCCGTATTTAGCGCCTGACAGCGTGGCGTCGCCCTGCGGTGTTCCGGTTTCTGCGTCCGTCTTGGTTACGGTCACGGTAAACTTTTTGAGGATATTGGCAAAGCTGCGCTCTGCAACCCGGTTCCACTGGATAGATACCGACTGGGGATCAGGGATAACGTAACGAACGGCCGTATCGACCTCCTCGATGGTATATAGGCCGCCAATCAGGACATTGCGGAACTTAGCCACGCCGGTGGAGTCCGTTACCGCATACTCATCGACGTTCAGGCCGGAAAGGGATTTGCCGTACAAGCGAAACTTTACGCCCTCAACGAATCCGTCTTCCGAAGTCTTGGTCACCTCCAAAGCGCCGCGTTTGAGCACGTTGTTGAAGGTCACGGTCGAGGTCTGCCCACCGACAATGGTGACCTGCTGTGAAGTCTGGGGCGTATAACGCTCAATGTCCGCTTCTGTTACGGTATAGGTGCCGGCCATGAGCTCGGATACGTCAATCGTGCCGTCGCGGCCGGTAGTCACAGTCTTGGTAATTCCGTTGCCGGAGATCGTGAAAGAAATGCCGGCCACAACGCCATCCTCGCTGGTCTTGACCAGGTGCATGACGCCGAGCGCCTCCATCTCAAGCCGAAGATAGGCGCTGACAGGGTCTGACACATTTTCGCCGTAGGTGACAACGTCCTGAATGCCGGCGCCTTTGTTGCCGTCCGTCCAGACGACCACACCGCTTCGCACGCCGTTGGTCTTGCTGGCGCTTACGCGGATATCGCCTGCAATCGGCATGTCGGAGGTGATTGTCAGGCGGTTCCCGCTTCGGGAGAAGCTGATTCCGGGTTCCGAGGAGCTGAACGAGAAGTTCGACAGCACTCCATTGGTATCCGTCAGTGTCACGGTATATCGCGTGCCGTCGTATTTGAGTTCATAGCTGCGTGCGCTGCCAATGCTTCGTGCGCAGAAGCTGGGGATCTCTGCGTGACTCTGCACGCTGGCGGCCATGGAATTATAATAGGAGCGGATCTGGCTGCGAAGCGGATGCTCGTCCCGGATATAACTCCAAACCGCGCTCTTCCCATAGCCGGAGGGATCCACCTTGTTGAAGCTTGCGTCACGCTCGCCGACAACCGTCTCCCAGACCAGCAGCTGTGTAGCGATTATATGGCTTAACGCAGCTGCATCCGAGGCGTTCTGAGAACGCCAGGATGTGGATACATTGCCCTGATAGCCATACTGCATGATCCGGCCAAGCAGGACCTTGATGGTATCCGGGGAAATGGTCGGATTGAGGTGGCTGGGGTAGTTTTCCCAAAATGTCTCATCCTTGTGGGAGAGAGTATCGCCGGCATTTTGCCCGATGCCGGGCTCGATGCAATACGAGACTTGACCGTTATAGGTGCCGATGCTATGCACCGTTGTGTATTTGCTGTTGAGAAACCGCCAACCGCCCATCAGAGACGTGGCAGAGTGGCCCCACGCCGTCGCAGAGTAGTTGCTGTCACCGTCGCGTGGGAAATCCACCATGTAAGCGTCTACCGTCGTTGCGGCAAACACAGGTGTGCTGATAGACAAAAGCGTCATCATGCACATGAGCAGGGACAAGAATGCCGAAAGGGCTTTCTTGAGCGTTTTACGTTTCATCGGTCCTTTACCTCCTGTTTTTTTGCAGCAAAAAAGCGCACCGTTTCCGATGCGCTTCTCGCTGCGTGATGTGGTTTGGCTCAGGTGCAGCCGATATACAGATCGTATCACGCTTCTATTCTCAGCTGCGCCCAAACGCAGAAATATATGATGCCGTCTGCTGCGTTCAGTTCCGGCCGTGATTTGATATCCCGCGCAGGATGGATGGATATATCTCCGGCGATAATGGGGGTATTCCGGCGTCCTGTTGCGGTAGAGTCATAGGTGAAGCCAACTCCAACGCCGCAGTTTCGCGCAAATGCAGTTCATTCATGGCCGGCTCTTCGAGTATGGCTGGTTCTGATTCCGGAGGGCTTGACGGCTGTAAGGTGTACTCCGGAGTGCCGCAGTATGGCTCCCGGCTCTCACTTGAGGCTTTCCCCGGGTACTGCCGGGAGGCGGTGGGGTTGCCGGTACGCGGATACGCACTGAGCATTACGGCAATATACTCATCCTGCCAGATTGAAATAGCCACGATCCGCTTCGTCAACGCAGCGGCTGAGTATTTCAAAGAACCGTTCCGGCGTGAGCTCCGTATCCAGCCAGTGGGTGGCGCGATAGGAATAACAGCCGACGTCCTCGTTGATGGCGTGGCTGCCCAACACGCTGTGCAGGTTCAGCTCGTTGGCAAGCTGCTGTTTTCGTGCGCCATCCGGGTTTCGGATCGCCTTAGCCAGGCAGACGACCAGCAGCGGGTGCAGCGGCGAGAACGAGATCTGCATATAGTAGCCGCGGTGATCCAGCGTCAGCGAAGTTTCGTCCTCCGCCTCCACCTTCATGTGGGACAGGATCATCCTGCGGGCTTTTTGCGCAAGATCCGTTCTTCTGACCTGCTCTGCGCGGGTCAGATCGTAATCAAGCATAGTTGTTCAACCTCCTTGTCATTTTCTGTTCGCTCCAGTCATCTCGGGGTAGCGATGTGTGTGATTGCGCCCCAGATCCGATTGGATTCGTTGTTGATGCCCAGAATCCGTACCGTTACGCGAGAGCCTCTGGGCGGGCGCCCGCGCTTAGGATAGCTGCACAGACAGTCGATGCCGCCGTCCAGTGAGACGAACACGCCGTTCATGTCCACCATACTGACAGTACCTACATAGCGGTTGCCCACAGAATAACGCCGCAGCGCCTTTTCATAGGGATTCTCTCCGGCCTGCTTGATGGAGGCGCTGACCCGGATACGGGTTCGGTCACTGCGGTCGATGCTCAGGATCTTAACCAGAATGCGCTGCCCGGGCTGAAAACTGTCCTGCGCATCCAGCATACGCTGGTAGCTCAGCTCGCGAAGCGGGATGTAGACCTCCAGGCCAAACAGATCCACGAAGATGCCGGCACGAATGACGGATACGACGCGAGCTTCCGCACAGATACCTTCGTAGAGCAGATTGTTTCCATCCCGGTCTGTACCGAAATAGTACGCGCGGCGCTTAGCGGACATAGCCTCAAGACGGCTGCCGACTGCAACGCCCGCCTTGGCGTCGATGCCCTTGATGATGTAATCCACCTCCGCCCCCAGGCGCTTGGTGACCATATAGTGCAGCACATCCTCCGGAAGCCTGCCACGGAAATCCTCCGGCGGCTCCACCACCTCCTCCGCAGGAATAATAACCTTGATATCGCCATGATAAATGACTGCAAGAGAACGCGAGGGATGGTCAGCGGGGCGTTCGATGCCCTGAATGGTCCCGGTCAGGATCCGTTTGGTCTTTAAGGATTCTACCAGGTCCAGCAAATCGTTGCGGGCTTTGTCCGCTTCCGTTTCCACACTGGGGCGCTCGTCGATGGATACCACCGGCGACGCCGGTCTGGCAGCGGCGCGCCTGCGAGGCTTCTTCTCCGGAGATTCGACGCCGTCGGATGCATCCCCGGGCGGTTCTGCCGCTGCTGTGTCAGACTCACTTTTCTTAGCTCTTGGTTTTCTGGTTCGGCGGGCCGGCGGGCTCTCTTCAGGTTTTTCCTCCTCCAAGTCGGAATCGGTCTGGGACGCCGGAGCTTCCGGCGCAGTTGATTCATCGGATCCGGCCGGAAATTCTCCGGGAAGTTCAGTGCCCGATCCGGTCTGGGATACCGGTGCTTCCGGGGTGTTGCGCGCGGCGTCTTCGATCGGCATCCCTTCGGGATTCGCAGATTCGGAATCAGTCTGGCAAATGTCGATGAGATCAGCGTCTCCGGGCGCCCCTTCAGCGCTGAGCACTCTATCCGGCTCAGGTTCAGTTTCAGTCTGATGTAATGCGTGTTCATTGATGTTTTCGTCCGTCGCGGCCGCAAGAATTTCTTCTTCCGGGATCACCGCCGTTTTTTTCGTTGCCATTGTTTGATCCTCCGTTTCTTTTGTTTGAATATAAAAAGAGCGTCCCATTTCTGAGACGCCCCTCTGCCGATAATGTGTTTTATTTGTTAGTCTGTCCGTATTGCCGATACGCTCGGTGTTTTGTGATATAGTCCATTTGCTCGCCACCAATTTAACTATCTTTCAGCATTACAACATCACTAAAGTTAAATGTCAGCTTTTTAGTTAAAGCATTGAGTTCAAAACTCGCTCGGCGGTTTCGCGGAGCTGTACAGAGTTCTGCGTTTTGAGGGTATGGACGATGTGTGCGGCCGCTCCTCAGGCACTGTGTGTGGCGAAGTCGTCTCGGTCTGGAGAAAAGGCGCTGCCGCGTGCGGGGGTGTGTAATCAAGAATGCTGACGGGAGTCAATTCCTTGGCCAGCGGGTGGTCAGCATAATCAAACTTTTTCAGTTTCAGGACATTGTGTCCTCGGATGACCACCAGCAGTTCCTCGTTTGGGATGCGCAGCACCTCGTCCGGAGTCAGCAGCCGTCTGCGCCCCTGGCCCTCCGTCTGACGGTATTGGGGGATGACCTGCGCTACGGCAATGGTCTTGCGCACGGTCATGGTGGAGTTGATCTCCACCGACATATCACCGCTCCGCGCGGAGAAGTACTCGGCGCTGACCTCATCGGTACAGCCCAGCATGAGCTGCACGTCCAGGTTGCCGACGATCTCCGCCCAGAGATTGTTGGGATACCGGTTCTGGAGCTGACCGAGGCTCTGCACGGCCAGCATCACATAGATCGCACGGCTGCGGATAACGCTGAGCGTACGGGCGAAATCCGAACCGTCCGCTGCGCCGCCGAGCTTGCCCACATTGTTGAACTCATCGAAGATGAGGTTGACCGGGACTTTGCAGCGCAGCTCCGGCGTGCTGTCGGCATAGCGCACCAACTTGATGAATAGAAACGAAAAGAACAGCGAGGACAGAAACGCCATCGTTGCGTCCTGATCGCTGAGTATGACGAAGTAGGCGCATTTGCGCTTGCCCGGCGCCGTGAGATCGATATCGCTGCGGCTGATGATGTCCCGCACAGCCTCGTTCTGTAAGACCTGTAACCGGGTGCCGAGTCCAAGGACGATGCCGGAACGCACCGTGTCGCTGGCCTGCGAGAAAAGATTGAACGGCGCACGGGCGGGGTGATCCAGCGGCAGCTTTTCAAAAAGTGCCGTCAGCTGCCGTTCGCTGTTTTGGGTCAGGAGCTGGTAGGCGGCCGCCAGGTTCTTCGTCTCCGGGCTGCGGCTCCTGTCCAGATCGATATAGAGCACCAGCGCTTTGAGTAAATTGGCCTCGCCGTTGTCCCAGAAATGGTCGCCCTTGCCCTCACTGGTGTTGGAGATGATGACATTGGTCAACACCTGCGCCAGCAGAGTATCGCCGTTCAGGTCTGACATGCAGTTCCATGAGTCGCCGTGCCGGGGGTCTACCAGGTTGAATACTTTTACCTCATACCCGTTCTTGCGGAACAACTCGGCGGTATCGTTATAGAGCTCCGCCTTCGGATCCGTAATGACCGCCGACTCTCCTCGCTTGAGTATGGTGAACAGCGCCGGACGAATCACGCCACGGGATTTTCGGGTACCGGATGCACCGAATACGGCGATGTGGCGGTTCAGTCTGGTGTCTTTAGGTAAGCAGACGACGCTGCCGTTTTTTTCGCCCAAAATGATGCCATCGGCCTGCGGCGGAGGCTTGATCTCCAGAATCTCTTTCAGCTCCTTGTCCTTCATCCATGATGCGGTGCCGTAGGTTCCGTACTTGCTGCGGGTAAATCCGCGTTCATCGTAGTCCTTGGAGCTGAATTTATCGTGGAAACGCACATAGGCGGTGATACCGACCCCGGTCAGCAGCAGTATACCGATGCTTTTTAGCCCCGGGATGCTGAAGGCGCTGCCCAGACACACGATCGGATTCCAGTCTACGGCGCCGATGGTCGTTTGCCCTGTAAGACCGCCGGAATTCATCCAAAGCTCGTAGTTTATCAGCAATTGGCCAAGCACTCCGCCCAGGTAAAGCAGGGTGATAAGTCCCGGTATGGAGACGGCGATGATGGCTGCTGCTCGCTTTTTATCCAGAATGCATTCCTCCTTTATAGTCCCAGTTCTGCTTCTACTGTGGCAGCGTCGATGGTTTTGAGTGTGATATACGGGCCAAGGTACTCTCTTAGAAAGGGCGCTTGATCATCGAAGCAGAGTACCTCGAAGCTCCCTGCGCCGGTCTGCATTGCCTCACGAAAACGGATCAGGCGTGCGATGTCGCCGTCAAGATGCGAGAAAACACAGGTGCCGCCGATACTGGCGTCGTATTCCATGAATCCCCGGTTATATGACCGGACGTCTGGGTCGAACAGCAGCTCAAGCAGCTTTTCTTTCCAGTCTGGGACGGTGAGCAATCTGAACTGCCGGATGCCGCCGGCATTCATGGGCACAAAATAGATGTGCCGATAGATTCCGTCAAACCGAAGTTCCAGTCGCCGGTTTTTATCCGACTCCAGCAGTGTGGTCAGCGCCGTATCATAGGACTCGCCCAGCAGGATTGCGGAGTCGATGCTCTGAACCCCGGCATTCATGCGGGCAAGCTCTGTCAGGCTGTGGAGTGCTTTGAACTCTCCCATGCCGTTCCATTTCATCGCGGCGTTCCGCGTGTTGTAAACGGCGTAACAGCCGCCGGGATAGAAGATTGCGCCGACGATGCGTGTGAACATGGTTTTGTTCTGTTCCGCAGGAGAGATCTTCTTGAAGTCCCGCGCCAGATAGAAGGCAGGCGCGTCCGGTGTTATCCGAAGGATAGCCCGGTTTTGCAAGGCGGGGAGTAGATAGGCCCTTGTCTCGATACCGGCGGTCAGGTGCATCCCAATCGTCTCGGCAACCCGAAGGTTACGGTCCCGATGCGCCATACCGCCGGGGAATCTATGATTGTAAAACGCGGCCATATAATAGCCGTATGCGTCCGGATGTATCCATTCCAGTATGGGGAGAGCGCCCTTACAGAAACGAATTGCTTTGGCATTCCCGATACCGGTCAGCTGCAGCAGCTTTACCCTCATCCGCTCGCCGGTATCCGGGTTACGAAGCTCCTGTGTTGTGGAAAGTTTACTCACCAGCGCTCTGAGAGTACGCTCGTTTCCCAGTACGCCAAGCGAACGGACAGGGTATTCGCCGGCGAGCCCAAGCACTGTGATAAGCCGATGCACATGACTTCCCGGCCGAACGGTAATCATTGTTTCAAACCCCGGAATGCAGGAGCTTTCCGACAACATGACTGCTCTCTTCGTCGGAATTTCGGCTCTCTAAATCCTCCGGAACCTCAGTATTTATGCGCTTTTTGTACCTATCAAAAGATATGTCTTTTTTTCTCGGCGGAATTTTCGGTTTTTTACATATGTTTTTCTTTCCAAAAAACGGGGCTTTCATAAAGTTTCACCCCCTCATCAGGCATAGAATTTTCTATTGTAAGCCACACCGCAAATTCACTTTTGGGCAGTACATAAACCTCTGTTCTGTTCGTCTGTCCTTTCGCACTGCAATAATAATGTGAGCAGATTTCCGGCCCGTCGTCCGGCATAACATACATAGCGATAATATCCGAAACCATATTGATTTCGATATTGTCATGATCGCGCATCCGACGTTCCGGCCGCTTTTCATCATATATGTGCCGATATATCAAAATACAGTCTGTATACCGAACCGGGGCAAGCCCATCAAAAAATTCTTTCATTGCCGGATAGAGGAAAGAACGCACATACTCGGCAGAGCCTTGTGATTTTTTTGGGAGCAGTGCCGGTATTCTCAATGAAAACCAGCCTTCTTTCGTAAACCCGATTTCCAGAGGAATATTAAGCCGTTCAATGTTGCTGACCTCAGCCTGTGCAAGCGGTTTCCCTGTGTATGCCGGAAGTGTTCTGCTTAAAA
>OIZV01000789.1_pt1 | contig 12920 bp, 7 predicted proteins | sample 1588681 | NCBI WGS metagenome assembly OIZV01 (sample SAMN03283281) | human gut metagenome | biome: human-associated habitat; material: feces | host: Homo sapiens | place: Peru | collected 2012
AGCCAGTTGAGCCGGTCTTGGGCAGGGCAAAGGCTTCTCCATTGACTACCCGCAGTTCCAGCGTATCCGTGGGCAGAATGCCCTCGAAAGCGGCTTCTTTCAGCAGGGTATAGCCCTCCGGGGCTTTCGTTTCCGTGATCCGATATTGCAAGGTGATGGACAGATTCTCCCAGGTCAGCAGACCATCCTCACCGGAAGTCTTACTGGCGGCTGCAAGGTTTTCTTCCGAACGCTCATCCAGAACGCAGACACCGTTAGAGCCTGGAATGACCGGATACCAGAGACTCCCGTCCTCGCTGCCTTCCAGCAGGAAGGTGGCTCCCGCCAAAGGTTCGTCCTTGGTGTCCACCTTTCGGATGGTGATTTTCCCGGTGCGCAGTTTGTTGAGGAAAGATACCTCTGCCGTTTTGCCTGCGGTGACAGTGATGGTTTTCGGGGCTTCTCCGGAATAGAGGCTGTCAGCGGGCAGCACTTCCTCCACGGTGTATTCTCCGGGGGTGAGATTGCCGGTGAGAATTTTTCCGTTTTTGTCCGTGGCAAAGGGAGAACCGGAAACTTCTTTCCCGTCCGCATCCGAGATTTTGAACTTCCAGCCCTCCAACGTATCTTCCGGCTTTACGGTTTTCTGGATGGAAATTCTGCCGCTGTAGTTGTTGATAAACTCCAGGGTGGTTTTCTCATGGGCGCAGATCACCAGCTTTTTCACGGAGTCGTCCATTTTCCAGTAGTCGTCCCGGACCTCCTCACTGCCGGTTTCCTTGACCCAGTAGGTGCCGGGTTCCAGATAGACACCTACGGTGCCGTCCTGGCCGGTAATGAGAGTACGGAGTTCCTGGGTACAGGCTTCATCCGCATAGACAGTAATATGCCAGCCAGAGATTTCATCTCCTGTGTTAGTAGATTTCGTAAAGTATCCCAGGCCCTGCTCTTTGTTCAGCCACTGGTCAACGGCGGTTTTTCCGTATTCCACGGTAACAGTGTGGAAGCCCAGCTCCACAGACCAATAGGGGTCCTCGGTGGGAGATTCCATAACGAGATACTTTCCAGAGGCAAGATTGGAAATGTGGATGATTCCGGTTTCGTCCGTGGTAAAGGGAGAACCGGGAATCTCCGCACCGTCCTTTTTGACGATGAACTTCCAACCGTCCAGGTGATTGCCGGTGTTGGTGGACTTTCGGATTTTCAGTGCGCCGTACTGTGTGTTGGCGAAGCTCACAGAAGCCGTCTGACCGGCTACTATGGTCACGGTTTTCACGCTGGTATCGCAGACCCAATAGGGATCACCGGAAACCAGCTCCTTAGCGTACAGAGTCCCGGGCTGTAAGCCGGATACGGTCACAGTGCCGTCGCTGCCGGTTGTAAAGGGAGAACCGGAGATAGGATTGGTGCAGGCCGAATCTGTGTACAGGCCGATTTTCCACCCGCCCAAGTTCTGGCCTGTGTTGGTGACCTTCGTAATTTTCACGGCACCCTTCGGGTCCGGGGCGTTGATCCTGAAATAAGCCCGCAGTGTATCCACCTGGGGAGAATACAGCTTGACACAGGTCTGGTAGGTGCTGCTGGCACTGTAGTAAATGGATACAGTGGAGTTTTCCGCAGAGGGCAGACTCCGGGTAGCACTGAACACTGTAGACGGAGAAATAGAGCCTGTTTTGGTGATGGTCAGGGTATTCCCAGACTTAGAAAACGAAGCACCGTTCCCGTTGGTGAAGGAGAAGTTTCCCAGCACACCGTTGGAATCCGTAACGCTTACCTGGCTCCCGCTCATGGTGATGGTGGGCGCGGAGCCGGAGGAACGGCTGGTGAAGCTGGGGATTTTCATGGCGTTCTGAACGCTGGAAACAATGCTGTTGTACTTCTCCGCAAAGCCGGACACGCTGGCGACACCCGCATTATAGAATACATCCCCGCTGGTATAACCGTTGGAGCCACGGCGGTTGAAGGTATCCGCATCCCGCAATCCTGTTACGATCTCATAGATCAGGAACTGGGTGGCGATCCGGGTGGACACATTGGGGTTGTTGGCCATGGCTGTGGTTTTGACACTGTAATTGCTGTTCCACAGCTGCCGGGAGTACAGCAGCGTCAGGGCGATGGCCTGGCGGTAGGAATAGGGCATGGCATACCAGACATTACTGCCACGGGTGCTGCCACTGCCGGATACCCCCAGGTCCTCGTCCATGTAGTTGCCCGAAGTGCTGGCTGCGTAATTTTTGCAGGGTTCGATGCAGTACAGCGGATCGTCCTCATAGGGAACATTGTTGTACCGGGCAAAGTGCCAACCCAGATTTTTGATATAGGCTGTTTTTGCGGCATCGCTTCCGTTGGGGTTGTAGGTCACAGACACCTGGCTTCTCAGGACCGTGGTGTAATTGGGGCTTGCCTTGTCAAACAGAAGCACGTTGGTGACTGTGGAGGCGTAGGCAGCAAGCCGGTCATCCTCAATGGCATCTTCCGGGGCATCTTCTACCGGGTCAGCTTCCGGTTCTGTGACTTCCGTTTCCGATTCCGTGGTTTCTGTTGCCTCTGGCGGTTCGGTGGATTCTGAGGGAACTGCCGTTTCCGGTGGAGCCGTCGTTTCTTCCGCTGCCTCCGTTGCGGCCTCGGATGCTTCCACTTCCCCGGTGGGCATTGCTTCATCCGCAAAGGCACAGGGCACCAGCCCTGCCAGCAGCACGGCCACCAGAAACAGGCAGAATCCTCGTTTCATAATTTTTCGCATTGCATTTTCCTTTCCATAAAAAATCACCCGCCGATTTTGGCAGGTGTCTACGTTTCTTTCAGCTGGTACAGCTGGTTATACAATATAAGGGGGAGTGTGAGGGGGAGGGGCACGACACCTTAGAGCCATTATCGGTCACGCTCCTTTTGTCGGAGCTGATACCGGTGGTAATACTCCAGAGCCTTAATAACGTAGTCCTCCGCCTGTTTGGCGGTGAAGTTTTTTGGGATGAAGGGCTTCAGCCGTTCGGACTGGAAGCTGATTTTCTCTTTCTGGTTGGGCTTCTGCTCGCACATGATGGAAAGAATCACGTCGGCGTTGAGCCTGCCGTTCTGGGAAAATTCTTTCATCTTCAAGGCCTGCGCCAAGGATGGGGTGGACTGCTCGGAATTGATGGAATCCAGCAGACTGTTTTGTTCTCCTTCGGTCAGGTAGGAAAGCTCCACAGCGGGTCGGAAAGCGATTTTCCCGGAATCCACCAGGTCAAGCAGAGGCTCGATAAGATGAGTGAGTCGGATGTAACGCTGAACTTGCCGCCCACTATCGCCTTGCGCAGTTCCAACGGATTCTGCGCTGTCCAACTTCTCGACCACTGGTCGTGAAGTTAAATCCGTGCGTTGTCCCTGCCTGTTCATTGCCTCTAGTCTCATTTTGTAGGAGAATGCCTTTTCGCTGGGCAGGATAGTCTCCCGCTGCAAGTTGGCATCCACCATTGCGATCACCGCTTCATCGTCGGACAGCTCCCGGACGATGACGGGCATCGTCTCGACGCCCAGCACCTGACACGCCGCCAGCCGACGATGGCCGGAGATCAGCTCGTAGCCGCCGCCCGGCAGCGGCCTTGCAAGTGCCGGAGTGATAGCCCCCACCTTGCGGATGCTCTCGATCATCCGCTGCATCTCCTCGTTGTTCTGCACCTTGAAGGGATGACCCTTGAACGGGTGCAGCTCGGCCAGCGGAATATTCCGCACCCGCTCCAGCTTGGCATCGTCCCGCTCCGCCTGCGTGGAGAACAGATCGTCCAGCGTGGGTAAAGTAAAATCCGATTTTCTCATTGTGTTGTCCTCACTTTCATAGTTTTTTCTTTCGGGGTTTTAGGGCACGCCCTAACGAGTGTTTTTACGCTCCGGCCCTGCCGGGAGTAAAAACGCACTGCTCGCTCAGATGACGCAGGCATCGCAAGCGGATACACTGTTTGGCTCCGACAGGAGTAAAAACAGTCTGCTCGCTTAGACTGCGCAGGCGTAATTCTCGCTTACTTTAATTCATTCAAAATTGCTTCCAGCCTGCTCAGAATTTCCTCTTTCTGAAGCTGTGGAAGCTCCGCTTTCAGGCCGTTCAGCATCCGAAACAGGCGGTAATCCCGCTCCGTGATGGCCGCTTTGACCTCTTTCCCAAGCCCCAGCCGCCGCAGATATTCCGACAGCGACAGAGAACAGAACCGGGCATTTTCCAGCAGCTTCTGCTTCTCCTGCTCGGTCACACGGACATTGATCCCGTAGTTTTTGCTGCGCATTTGTTCACCCCCTTTCTTCGGTTTGTGACGGCAATGACGGTTGTGACGGGGATTTCCTTATATAGCGATCCCGGCGTCATTTGCGTCATCGCCGTCACGGCGCAGGAATTTGATGAGCCGGCTTTTTCCCGTTCGCTTGGTGCGATACTCGATGCCCAGCGGCTCCAGCACCTCATAGGCGAACTGGCCGAGATACTTTGTGACCATATTGGGCGTGACCTCCTGCTCCTTCATTTCGTTCAGCAGCTCCGTGGCCGTGCCTACCCATTCGGTGCGGCACTCCATAAAGTCCACCACCCGAAACAGAAATTTTGGCAGTTCCGCCTTATGAATATCCTCGCTGTTCTTGCGCTCCACCAGCTCCCAGACAAGGTCGTTAAACTGCAAGGTCAGTTCCTGATATTCCACATCCCGCCCGCTGACCAGCAGCGTAGCGGCGTTTCCGCTGCGCTTACGGCGCAGAATAAAGTTGGTGTCCGCAGCGCCGATGATGCCGGTGGAGCCGCTGACATCGTTAAAGGGATCGTCGCTGTCTTGCAGCTTTCGCAGGTGATGCACCAGCAAAATGGCGATGTTGAAGCCGTCGGCAATGCGCTTGATGGAGGAAATGTCATCGTAATCGTTGCCGTACATTCCCGCCTTTCCGGCGCTGCCCTTGGAGTCCCGCACCTTTTGCAGCGTGTCAATGATGACCAGCTTGGTGGCGGGATGCTCGGTCAGGAAATCCGTGATCTGCTCCTCCAGCCCGCCGCCGATCAGCCCGGAGGTCACGGCGAAATACAGGTTGTCCGGGGCGCTGTCGGTAAGATTGTAGAGCCGGTCTTTGATGCGGCGCTGGGTGTCCTCAAGGCTCAGATAGAGCACATCGCATTGCAGTGTAGGCAGCCCCCAAATAGAGTTTCCCTGCGCCACTTGCAGCCCCAGCCACAGCATCAGCCAGCTTTTGCCGATCTTGCTGGCACCGCTGATGACATTGACGCCCTGCGAAATGAGTCCGTCCACGATGAACATCGTCTTGCTCATCGGCGTGGACAGCAGGGTCTCTGCGTCCACGGTTTTCAGTTTGTTGTCCATAGAATTCTCCTTTGTAGAATGTTAGAAGTGGATTTTGGTGGGGGCGAATGGAAACGGCCACCCATCCCCGCTTTGCTATCCCATGAGCCTTGGAAATCAATGCTTTCCCGGCGCTTAATGTTCGACGCTGCGCCGCCGTCTGGCAGAGTCCGCCTTCTGCTTGCGCCGGATGGAGCGCCCGCATTCCGGGCAGTACTTCTGCCGGTTGCTGCCGGGAGCAAAGGGCTTTCCACACCGGTCGCAGAGCCGTGTGCGCTGCCGGTAAATGTCGGCGCAGAGTGCCTTGTCGGCGGGCAGAACCGCCCGCCGGAAGTACTTGCACAGCAGCGAATAGGAAATCGTCTGCACGCACACGCAGCCTTCGCCATCGTCCAACGGCAGGCAGTTGCCGCCATCATAGTTGGCGCACAGCCTCCGGATCAGCCGGTTGCAGCGTGCCCTTTGGGCGGGCGTCAGGCGCTTGATCTCATCCAACCTTTTTCACCTCTTTCTCCATCACATAGTTGATGACGCTGATTTTCGGGATCTTCAGCGTCGTGCCGATCTTCACGGCGTGGATGTACCCATAGTCGATCAGCTTGTACGCCAGCTTGCGGCTGATGCCCAGCATCTCCCGAAGCTCTTTGACGGTCACGATGTCCGGGTATTCCGGAAACATCATCTGATAAAGCTCTCTGAGCTCTCCTTTCTTCATAGGTTTGAACCTCCTTTGTCTGTTCTGAAGCCGCATTTCTGCGGTAATTTTTGCTTGCTGCCGCTCATCTGTATCGTTCCTGCCCCGGAGTCTCACCACGGCGTATTGCTTCTTTGGCGCGCTCTCGTCGCAGCAAGTTCCATATCATTCGCTTCCGCACTCGTGCGAAAGCTCATTCGTTTCACTGCTGCTCCTCTTCCCACAAAATCTTCGATTTTGCGGGAGCCCTGAATTATCGGGAAGTCGTGGCGTCACTTGCCGGAAGCATATCCTTTGGAGGCGGCGATTCAATTTTCAAGGTACACAGGGAGACAGTCCCCTCAATAGGTAGCCAGCGAGAAGGGCTGTTTTTTAACCCCCTCACTAATCAACTGGGAAAAATTTTTCGATTTGTACGAAGGAATTTTGAAAATTTCCTTTGAAAGCCTCTCTACTAACCAACTGGGAAATTTTTTCGGATTTGAACGAAAGAACTTTTGAGAATTTTTCTGCGAACCCCTCTACTACTTAATTGGGAATTTTTCCGGCAAAAATAAAAAGAATTTTGAAGAAAATTTTTAAGCGCCCCTCCCACTAATCAACTGGGAACTTTTCTGGCAAATAACAAATAGGATTTTGAAGGAAATTTTTCAGGGCCTTCCTACTAACCAATTGGGAACTTTTTCGAGATTTTGGCAAAGTAATTTGAAAAGTCCCCTCAATTTTTCAAAAGGACCCTTCTACTTACTCTGAATAAGGGGTGCCGTTTGGCAGGGTACTTTTCAAAATTCCCCACAAAAATATTTCTCCCTTCACTTACTCTGAATAAGGGGCGCCGTTTGTGGGGGTGTTTTCGGGAAATTTCTCAAATATTTTTTATCTGAACGCAAAAAGCCGCCCTCCCGGTGATGGGAGGACGGCTGGTAATCACTATTGACTTATAGATGGCGCATATAGAAATAGGGCACCGGCCAAACAGTCAGTGCCCTATCGTAGTAATATCAATCATCCAAATGCAGTACTGGAAGGTGAAGCCCGGAAACTGATCGTCGGAGAGCGTATCACCGAACCGCATATTATTGGGATCGCCGCCCCGGATCATCATATCCGCCTTTGCAATGGCGAAGGTGGAGGGGTTAAACTCCTGCCCGAAGCAGGTCACCTCCACATCGCGGTTCAGCTCGTGGATGCGCTCCTCCATACAGGAAAGCATCTGCGAGGTACCCATCGTCATGTCGTACACGGTCACATTGCCGTCATCCAGCTTGGCATCGCACAGCAGCAGGTCAGTCATCAGATAGATGATGTCCCGGCTGGTGAAGTGCGCTCCGGCCTCCTCGCCGAAGGACTCGGAAAAGCGCTTGACGAGATCCTCAAAGATATAGCCGCAATCCACGGCGCTGATCTTATCCGGGCCGAGGTAGCCCTTGGAGGAGTTGAACTCCTTGATGACCAGATACAGGCTGTTGCACTCCACCATACGGCGGATGATGTTGTCAAAATCGAACTTGGCCAGCACATCCTGCACATTTCCGGAGAACCCGGCCAGATAGTCCCGGAAATTTGCTTCAATGTTGTCCGGGTCTGCCAGCAGGCTCTCAAAAGTAAACCGGCTGGTGTTATAGAACTGATAGCCGGAGGCACGGGTCAGGAAACCGTCAATGACCGCCAGCTTCTTGACCTTTTCATATTGCTCGATCACCGCATCGTGGGTGGGCAGCAGGCAGTCGTGAAACCGCTTGACCACCGTCATCGGCAGGATCACAAGGCCATATTCGTGGGGCTTAAACGGCCCGCGAAGCACATCCGCCACATTCCAGATCATCGTGGCCTTTTCCTGTATATTTACGCCCACGGCGCTGCTTTTCTCATTGACCATTGCTTTCTCTCCTCATCCGACCGCCACTTCAACCTTTTTACCGCTGAAGGCCACGCCGTATTTATAAATCGTCCTGACCCCGGCTGTCGTCAGCTCGGTTTCGTATTTCTTATCGTTGATTTGCTGCAGGGCCGTCTCGGACAGCTTTTTCAGCTGCTCGTCGCTGCAATTTTTCTCCGCTTTCAGTTCGATCAGGATGCCCGGAAGACCCTTTTGCGTGGGCTTCAGCTGAATGTCATAGCGCCCGTCGCCGGATTCCCGGTTGGAGGTCACGAAAGCGCCGCCCAGCAGGGCGCACAGGCCCAGCATAAAGCCGTGGTAGAAGTTCTCCCCGGCGGTATCGAAGGAGCTGACTGACTGGGTCAGCAGCGTCTGTATCTGCGCTTTCAGCCGTGCGTTATCGCCGGAGAAGATGGCCTCCTGAACGGAAATCGCCGTGGACGGCGGGATCAGATTCTCCAGCCGCTGCAAAATCTCCTTGTTATACACCAGAGAAATCTCCCGGTTGGGCAGGGAGACCTCGCACATAAAATCGCCGCTGAAGGAGGGCGTGGTTTTCAGTGCCTTCAGATAGCCGGTCACCAGCAGGAAGCTGTAAATGGTGGAGGGATTGCTCTTGATCTGCGGATAAATCACGCCGGTGTCGATGAAGGTGGTGAAGGTCTCGCCGTTGACCAGGGAGGTCAGACGGTTATAAATCTCCTCGTCCGCCTGGGCAAGCACTTCCCCGATAATATCGTTGCTGCCGGTGGAGACCCAGAAGGGCCTCGGCTCGCACTCGTTGCTGAAGTAGTTGACCACCGACCACGGGTTGAAAATTTCCGTCTTGCCGAAGCGGTAGCCGTCGTACCACTGGCAAATTTCGTCATACTTATCGGCAGCGCCGTAGTATTCCGCCATCTCCATCACCTCGTCGGCAGTGAAGCCGAAGTAGGCGCTGTATTTGTTATCCAGCACGGAGTTGATGGACAGGTTGTTCATCCCGCTGAAGATGCTCTCCTTGGCCACCCGCAGAATGCCGGTGAGGAAGCCGAAGGACAGGTGCTGATTATCCTTGAACCCGCCGGAAAACAGGTTCCGCATAAACCGGATGACCTTGTCGTAATAGTCCTTCTGATAGCCCTGCTGGATGGGGGTGTCGTACTCGTCGATGATGATAATGGGCGCAACGGCATAGTGCTTGTGCAGCATAGCGGACAGGTCCAGCAGTGCAGAAGCCAGCTCTACCTCGCTGACCTTGCCGTCTGCCAGCTTTTCATAGGTCTTTTTGCTGTACTCGTCGCACTTATCGCTGGCCAGCAGCTCCTTGTGCCGCCGGGTCTCCTTTGCGAAAATATCCCGGATGGCCGCAAAGGTCTCCTCCCAAGTATCAAACTTCACATCCTTGAAGGTCAGGAAGATCACAGGGTACTTGCCCTGATAATCCCGGTACTTCTGGCCGCAGGCCCAGATCTTCTTATCCTGGAAGTAGACGGAGGTATCCTTGTCGCTCTTTTCAAAGTAAGTGCGCAGCATATCCATATTCAGCGTCTTGCCGAAGCGCCGGGGGCGGGTGAACAGCGTCACCATCGGACGCTCGTCGATGAAGTCCTTGATCATCATCGTCTTGTCGATGTAGTAGTATTCCGACGATGCAAGGCAGTAGTTGGATACGCCGATCGGCAGCGGCCGCTTCGTCGCCCGCTCCGTTTTTCGGAAAGCGCCCGTCTTAATCCGCTGATCCTCTGGCTTCTGCGTATCTGCCGGAATCATCCAGCGTTTCCCCTGCTTTTCCGCACCGACGATTTTTCCGTCTTTGCAGAGCGTCGCAACTCGCCGCTCCGTTATGTTCCAGCACGCCGCCGCTTCTTTGATCGGGATCATTTCAGCCATATGGGACACCTCCGCGCATCACTTTACAAGTACATTATACCCGATTAAACGAACAATGTCAACGGAGTTCGGAATAATGTCACTTCAAAGCAGCACGATACCATTTTCCTTGATAAACGTGTGCAAGCAGATTATTCGAACAGCTTTCTGTTAGAGTTAATGACATCATCCAGTTCATCCATGAACATACAGGCAATGATGCACTGATACCGCAAATACCGCGTCATCACTGCCGTACCGAACCCCGTCTGTTCCATAAACGCGGCGGACAGCAGCGGCGGCATATGCAGGCTGATTACGATGCGCGTAATCTGCCGAATATCATACCGAAAGTTGTCATCGCTGCACATTCTGCTGATGGTTGCTTCACTGATTCCCGACCGCAAGGACAGCTCCTTCTGCGTTCCGCAGCGGTCATGAATCAGCTGCACAAGGGCAGCGGAGGGGCGGCGCGGAAACGTTTCGAGATACTCCGCATTTTTCTCATCCAGTGCTTCTTCACTCAGATTCTCATCCAAATCCAAGGAGCAAATCAGCGTATACGAATCCTGATATGCTTGATCCGAATGCAGCTCCCCCACGCCGTAACTGCCTATAACACTCTTGTACTCCCGATGAAATTTCAGACAGCATACATCCACATGCCCGCGCGCCCATTCCGTCAGCACCGCGCCGCGCTTGTTTTCCGGCCGAACGATACTCGGCGTATTCAGGCAAACATGTCCGTCGGCATAAACGTAGAGTTTTTTATCAATCAGTTCCCGGAAATCTTCTTTCTGCTCATAAAGATCAAGAAACTGCGTTCGGCTGATGACGAACGTATCGCCGCTGCTCACACTCTCGCGGTCAAACGCAAAGTTTGCAATATACCGTCCGTTCACATAATTGAATGCGCCTTTTGCCGCCGGTGAGCCAAGCCAAATCAGCCGCGTCCGAATCAGCCCTTTGGAGACTTGCTTTTCCTGTGCAATCTGGTAGATGACATGCGCGATTTTGTCCCCCGGATTGATGTTCTGATTGACCACTTCCGCCCAATATTGATGCACCATAGGCATCAGTACGGGACGCGGCAATGCAGCAGCCGTGCTTCCATAACTCGCTTGACGCTCCACCCAGCCCACATCCTTTGCCGCTGGACGCGAAGCACGATCCGCTTCTCCATATTCTAAGAGCCGCAAATCGGCGCTGTGCAGCGCTTGCAGCGTGAAAAACATCGTGTGCCATTCATAATGAATGCACTCATGGAAGATTTCTCGTCCGTCACCGTCTGCGCGTTGGTAGGACTTTGCATTGGAATTGAGCAGAATGGTTTTTGCCGGAATAACCATTTCTTCCATCACTGTTTCGTCGCCCACCTGTCTCTCTGCCCGCGCGATTCCTTCTTGGAAAAACAGAATCGCTTCCGTCCTCCGATTTTTGAACAGCGGCGCACTGCTGATTTGCAATTCCATTGCTTTTGCGAGCTTCCACGCCGCCCGCGGCTGGTAGGCTGTCACCGCTGTTTCTCCCAGATAGGTTTTCAGCATATTCTGAACTTGCAGTTCCATATCATCATACGAGAAAATCGGCACTAAATACTTGGACAGTTTCGTCCAGCCCTCCCGCTCCGGACATTCATCCAATAAAACCGTTGATTCCGACAGCCACTGAATCGTCCCGTCCAGCACAAAATCCGTACTCAAATACATGTTTTCCACGAAATAGCGTGGCAGTTCACCGTTCTTTGATGCACCAATTTTCAGCCGAACATACAAGTCCGCCGACATCTTCGTCCGGCTCCTGCGCCAGAAATCCGCCTTCACGATTTTCGATTCCTCGTGATGGAGAAACAGCTGTGTACCTTGTGTCCACGGCGGCATCTGTGCTTTGAATCCGGGAAGCTGCTCTTCCACCTCGCACAGTATTTCCGACCAATAATGGTTGGTGATATAGGTGCGCATATCCTGCAGCATCGGCACCATTTCGACCTTCGCTTCGTTACTCATTGTCTTGCCTCCTTCGCTGTTCCCGCCTTTTTGCAAATCACGTCAGGCAACTTCCGTTCTTATGTAGTCAGTGCTATTAGAATATTTATATGCACTATAAGCATTGTTGTTCTTGCTGTACTCTGCCTGACAGACATATCATACACCATACTTATTGGCTTTGCAAGTATTTGCGAAAATTCGTTCTCTTTTCGTGAATTCTGCTGAATTTTGGCATATGTGGCATAGACAATTTGACGACACTTTGTTCGCATATAGTGCTGCGAACAGGATATCATGAAGCCCTTGGAATAAATATCAGTTTTAAATTCCAATGAGATATGTAACTAAGCGTACATCGCCAATCCACTTTCCATATTTATCCGAAGCGAAAGTGTTTCAAGATCAAAACGTTCTTTCGTTCTGCACAGCAACACTGCGCAAGTAAAGTAAACAAACATAACTCGAAAATATCGCAAAGTAGATAACTCAACCGAATTGGAAAATCGCAACTTTTTTCTTAATTGCCACTGGCTTCTCACATCCGTCTTAGCAAGTAACATGCCTCACAACATTATCATCACACAGCCTTCCGTGCACTCTTGATGCTACATTACCGCTGTTAAGTGCCTATTTGTGCTCCATCTAAACCCATAATCGTCATGTAAACATAATTAAATCGTGTTTTCGTCATTTTAACAAAAGTAGCTTGACAATTTTCTCGTTATGATGTACAATATATACAAACAGCAAATCTTTGCCGCGGAAAGATTTACTGTTAAAGAAACTAATGACGGAGGTAGATATCTTGAAACGTTTTCTCGCATTCTTCTGTGTGCTCTCTTTTGCTCTTAGTGCAGTAGCCTTTGGAACAACGTTTACTCGCACGGTACAATGTGTAAATCAAAATGACTATGTAAAATCCCCCCTGTCGAATGAAAAAGAGTGGGATGATCATCGTATCTATGTGTACTACAACGCGCAAGGATGCAGCAACAGCTATACGAACCATTTCCGCGGTTATGCCTATGATGAAGAGGAAGAAGTGCATACAGTGGTTACAGCGGAATTTTCTGCCGAGAAAAAGACAGATCCGCACAGTATTGTAAGATGTGAGGTGACAAAGCTTCCAAACAGAGTGTTTACAGAACCGCTTTATACTTGTAGCTTTAACGATATTATGGCTAATAATATGGAGTTAGCACTTAAACTTGATGCTA
>OIZV01000792.1_pt1 | contig 12901 bp, 13 predicted proteins | sample 1588681 | NCBI WGS metagenome assembly OIZV01 (sample SAMN03283281) | human gut metagenome | biome: human-associated habitat; material: feces | host: Homo sapiens | place: Peru | collected 2012
AGGTGCAAGCGTTTACATTATCGGCAATGTCAATGTATGCTTTCATAAAATCGTTGTCAATCCCGATAATTTTATTGTTATCATCCGTTCTTGAGCCGGCAACAAGCTTAGCATTATCGTAAACAGACATATTCACAGGAAAACTCAAACTTCCTGATGCTGTTGCACCAATTTCTTGAATTTCATCACTAAGAGTATATTTTATAAACGCAAGTGCTTGCTCCTTTAGTTGTGTATTATTATTAATTGCATATCCAACCTGTATGTGTGCGGAATTAACATCTTTGTTTTTTGTCAATCCACGAAAGACTACAGGTGTTTCATTTATAGATTATTGATAATAAGAATAATTTCCTGCCATCAACGGAAATGACCGATTTATATACAATCCGTCAAACAATTCATTTGTATTATTTTTTTGAGAAATCGTCAACATCTGCATCATTACATCTAAATTATCTTTAAATTCATCGGTATCAAAATACACAGCTTTATTTTCAAAATCAACATAGCTGTTTAAAAATCTGCAAAAGAGTTGCATTGGATAATCAAACCACAAAAAATCCGACAACTCATTAGATACAAATGAATAGCCTTCATCATTTAAAAAATAATTTTCAAATACATCTGAAAAATTACTGTATGTCAAAGAAAAGCCGTTATTTTCTTTGATATCGAAATTTTTCAATCTTTCTTCTGTAGATACCAATACATCAACTCCATAAAACAGCGGTACAATATATAAACCGTTATCATAAACTCCTGCGTTGAGTATGTTAACGTTATAATCATCAAGATTTATTGCATTTGAAGAATTATCATCTTTTAGCAAATCATAAATATTCATTAATGAACGGCTTTCAATTAATTTTTCAAAAGGCAATTTTTGACTAAGTGAAATAATATCAGGTCCACTTCCTGCCATAATTTCAGTTGATATCTGCGTTGACATTTCTTGTTCAGAATCAAATTTAACTATCTCAATTTGGAAAGACGGATTATTACTGTTTATGCAATATTTATTATATTTTTCTATAATCCAAGACAGAGAATCTTTATCATTTAATGTATAATAAACAAGATGATTTTGTTCGCTGTTATTTTTTATTGCACAACTTGAAAATGAAGTAATTATTATAACACTTAAAAGTATAGCTATTATGGCTTTAATAGATTCATGTGGTTTAAATAAAAAGCGTGTGAACATAATTATATTTTATCCTTAGTCTATTCCGTTAAATAAATTTCCGTTGCCGCTGTGAGCTGACGAATAAACTTTTCTTTTGAAATATCTCCGCTTAAATATTTATCAACTATGTCACCAATTACTGACGAGTTGTAATATGAATGGGATGCATCCCTATAAAGTGTACATTGATTAACATAATCTGCTATTTTCATATATGTGCTTATAAAATCATTATCTATGCCAATTATTCTGTCATCATCATCTGTTACTCTGCTTGCTGTGTATTTCAATTGTTCATATGCCTTGTTATTAAGAGGAAAGCTTATACTCGCTGAAAGTGAATTGCCTTTTGCACCACATATTCTCATTTGGCAATCATCTGAAAGAGCATATTTTATAAAAGCATATGCCTGTTCTTGAAGTTTTGTGTTATTATTTATTGCAAACCCTATTTCTAAAAAAGCAGAATAAATATCATCACTTTTCACCAATCCCCTAAATACAACAGGTGTTTCACCTATTGATTTGTAATAAGCATATTTCCCTGTAATAAGCGGTAAGGAACGATTAATATATAAATCATCGAACAAAGCATTTGAGTTATCTTCCCTTGTGCTTATTACCATCTCACGCATAATATCAAGATTATCTTTGAATTCATCATCAGTAAAAAATGTTGACTTATTATCAAAATCTATATAACTATTTATAAATCTGCTAAAAAGCTGCATAGGGTGATCAAACCATAAACCGGTATCACTGTCATTTGAAACAAAGCTGTAATTCGTTGTTGAATTAAAAAAAGGAGAAAATTTGACTGACACATTGCTGTAGGTCAGTGTTTCACCATTGTTACCCGAAACATTAAATTGTTTTAACCTCTCTTGCGTTGAAACAAGCACATCCATTCCATAAGACAGCGGAACAATATAACGTTTACCGTCATACACACCGACATTCATTATAAAAGAATTGTATTCATCAAGCTCAATTTTATCTTTAGTTTCATCATTATTAATCAAACTATTAATATCCAAAAAAGCTTCATTTTCTATAAGTTTTTCAAACGGAAGATTCTGATTCAATGAAATAATATCAGGTCCTTCTCCAGCCATAATTTCTGTTGACATTTTTGTGCACATATCATCATTATTTTCAAATTCAATTATCTCTATTTGATAAGACTCATCATATTTTTCTAAACATATCTTATTGTATTGTTTTATAAGAGAACTAAAATCGTCTTCTGCATTAGAAGTATAATATTTTAACTTTTCGTTACTTTTGATTTTGTATTCATCACAAGAAGTAAAACTCAATAACATAGCACATAAAATTGCTAAAATTATACTATTTGAAAACACTTTTTTCATAATGATTCACCTTGTGATTATATATATCTTAACATAATTCTAAATTATTAATCTGTAGTTTATCTGAATTTTTTTATTCAGATCGATCGGAGGACTTCTATTCCTATAGATCATCTTGCCCTTTCTGCTTTCAATGCAAAAAAGGCAAAAAAATAATGCCGACAGGTAATAGCATTAAAAGCTATAACTTGTCGGCATTTATATTCTTATTTTTAATTACGAACAATTATCCTCAATAATATTTCCGTCCTTTATCTCTATAACGCGTTGACATTTATTTGCTATATCTAAATTGTGTGTTACTATAATTATGGTAATTCCATTCCTGTTTAAATCAAAGAGCATTTTCACTATTTCTTCCGATGTTTTACTGTCCAATGAGCCTGTAGGTTCGTCGGCAAATATGTATTCTGGGTTTGTAACCAAAGCACGCGATATAGCTACCCTCTGTTTTTGACCACCGGAAAGCTGTGATACTTTTTTAGCTTTCAGGGACGCAATTCCTGTTTTCTTTAAAGCTCTCATTACTGAACCTTTTTTATCCTTTATTTTCTTATTAAAATATAAGGGTGTCATTACATTTTCAAAAACAGTAAAATCATCAATCAATGCAAAATCCTGCAATACTATTCCAATCTTAGAACTTCTAAGCTTTGATTTTTTACTTTCGCTAAGTTTATTGATATCAATATTATCAAGATAATATTCTCCGTCAAAATTATCAATGCATGACATAATATGTAATAATGTGGATTTACCCGCACCGCTTTCTCCTATAATTGCAACCGTTTCTCTATCGTCAATTTTTAGGTTTATGTTGTTTAACGCATGAACCATATTTTTTTTCCCTTTTAAATATATCTTGTTCAAATTTTTAATTTCAATCATAGTTGCCTCCGATTATCTTTTATATTTAAAAACTTCTATAGGTGGGTTTTTCTTTAATATTCTATAAGGAATTAACGATAATGATAACAGTATCATAATTATAGCTATTATAGCAATATAATTAAGCCAACACATACTTTTTTGCATAACAAAAATAAATATTACAAAGAATACAACCAATGTCAGAACAATATAGATAACAGTATATAATAAACTTATCAAAAAACATTTTTTGGTTGAAGCACCGCATAGATATAAAATGGAATAAAAATAAAGATTCTTATAAGTAGAAATAGCAATGCAACCAATCATTCCAAACAACGAAACTAAAGATAAAGTTAAAAGAATCGGACCTAATGCTCTAACTCTTGCATAAGCATCTTCTTTTCCGCTTTCTAATACATCGGAAAAAGTTCTGACATAATAATAATTACTAAACAGTTTATAAGATTCATTTAAATCGCTTGAATTTTTTAAAATGATAGCCTCAGTCATTCCAGTACTAACGAATTCATTTGGTAAATAATTATATAATGTTAATAACGGAATTTCAAATGATTCATCTGCTTTGCCTAACATATCTTTTGTATTCAATTCTGTACCACCGTTATTAAAAGTACAGTAGTAGGAGGTTTTTAATATACCAACAATCTTTCCCTTAAAACCATTTTCTGAATCAATATCAATTATGTCACCAATATTAAAATGTTTATTTAAGGAATAAGGTATTACTACAGGAATGTTTTTTAAATCATCTGTACACTCGTTTAGCCATGTTCCTTCTAATAATTCGGGAGTATAATCATTTACAAATTCATTGCTATATCCATAAAGAGTATATTCTCCTAAGTAAGCTACCCCACCCAATTCACAATAATCTATTGAATTTTCAGGTAATTTATTTAATATTCTTTCCGGAACAGAATTACCGCCATTATCAACTATTATTCCGTTTATATTTGAAAGTCCACTGCTAATGTACTCATCAACTGTAACGAAGTAACTATTTGCAGTAACTAAAATATCGCTTAATAATAAAGTGGAAGCAACTAATTGTATTATTATAATTATGCTCATTAACAGATTCTTACAGAAAAGATGGTATGAAAATTTAATTAACTTCATTATTTTGTCACCCCAATCTTTTTTCGGAAATAGATATATTTTTTACATATTTTGAAATTACAGGAGCACTAGTAATAATAATAACTATAAAGTACACTATAATCATACTAATGTAATCATATATTCCTAAGCTGTATGTAAAATCCTCATATTGTACATATTCAATTATGCTTGGCAAGACACATCTTGAAAAAATACATCCACATACAAATGATATTAAAGCAATAATGAAAATTACATTAGCTAAGAGAAAAATGCAAGTTGTTTTTGTCGCACCGTTCAATCTATAAATATAAATAATTTTGTTATTCTTTTCTAATATATATAAATAGACAAATGCTACATTTATCATTGATAACAAAAATATTCCTATATATATAATAGTAGTAGAATCATTCCATAAGCTGTCAATATTTTTTATTCTTTCCGGATAGATTATTTCTGCATTTTCAAAACATTCCGTCAATTGAGAAATAATTTTATTATTTTCATCGTCATCAGGATATTTATCTAAAACAATTGATACAGATTCATTATTATGCTTCACATCATTTATAGATGATATAGGCAATATATTATAACCGCCAACTGAATATGTACCAATTACAGTATATTTATCATTGCATATTGATATTTTATCCTCTTCTATCACACCTTCATCACCTGATATTATTACATGTTTGTTTGTCACAAATTCGTCTTGGTTGAAATATCTACCATGCTTAATGTGATTGGGATAGTAAAGATAGTCAAACATTATTCTTGTATCATCAATATTAGCTTTTATGGAGACGGCATTTAATTCTAAATCACACTTATTATTAAAATGCTCTATCTCTTTTAGCATCGTATTATCATCGATGAATGCACCATTAAACGATACAGTATAGGTCTTAGAACTATCATATTTTTTATTTGCATTTGTATAGCTTGCAAAATACGAAAACACAAAAAGAGATGCAAATATAGATATTATCTGTATTAAGCAAAGGAATCCAACCAATAACTTATTATTTTTAAAAAAATGCCAAAAGATTTTAATTGATAAATTTAACATTAGCTTCATCCTCAAAAGGGTGCCCTTATAGTACAAGGGCACCCTCAACTTGAATATCTACTTATGATTGAGTTCCCACAACATTGTATATTAATGTATTGCTGTTATTGCTCAACGTGAAAATGTGTTTAGTGCTACCAACAGTAGTACCGTAGCCTGCCTCTTTGTTTACATAATTTGAAGAAGAACCGCTTGTAGCCAAGTCACCGTTTGTTTTATAAATATAAACTTTGACATTTGTTGATTTTAAACCGCTGCTGCTATTAATTTTGGAATAAGCGGTATCAGAATATGTAGGGAAAGTACTGCCTTTCCAATGTTGTGCGGTGACTGTTGCACTACCTCCACCAGAAACCGAAAGCGATTTTGTATGCTTTTTCTCAGTTTGATCGGTCTTACTGAGTACGTACGAACCCGAACTGGTTGTGGTTGCAGCTGATGCACTAAAACAACCTAACATTATCGTTGAAACCATTAAGATACAAAATCCTAATAAGAACATTTTCTTTTTCATTGTAAAACCTCTTTCTTTTTAATATATTTATAATTTTTCGCAAATTATTAAAACATCGGAAACTCCTCCTTCCTGAGAATACAATAAATAATTTCTTTTGTATTTATGTTCTTCATTTATATTTGTTGAGTTTGTCTACAGTAACCTGAAATCGTAAATGCTTAGTTTAATCCTAGTTTAATTTGTAATTTGGACTTTTCTCATTAATAACACCAAGGTGCTCATTATAACTCCGCATATCAAAGAGTACCCTATGTTTCTGAGTTCTGTTAAAACACAAAATAATGATATGATAAATATACAGACTGAAATTAAAACAGCTAATGTTTTGTACCACTTTTTCTCGTAACTATTCAATGGATTGTTTTCTGTGTCAAGAGGGGACATTAATATTATCAACACCACACAAAGCAATTCAAATATTATGAGTAAATAAGTAAATATATTACCAACACTATTTGCATATTTAATTAAACACAACATTATTATGCTTGAAATAACAGAAAACACATAGCATCTTGTTGGTGTTTTAGCGTGATAGTCGCCTGCAAACTTACGGATAGCAATAAAAGAAAAATAGAAAACTAAACTTTCAATAAATAAATTGAAACATAAACCTATTATCATAACAGTTGCAATATGTATTAATGATGATAAAATAATATTAACAGCATATTCGTAAAGTTCTTTATCTTCGTTTTTTATAAGGTCGTTTGATACAAAAAACTCTATGAGTTTCGAACTAAACTTTTCCATTACTTTATCTTTTTAAATTTGTCAAGCTTTGCAGGAGCCTTAGGCTGATACATAAAAAAGCAAGTGGATGAATTAGCATTTATTGAGAGTGCTAATGTAAAACTAGCAATAATTGCAGGTGAAATTTTGCAAATAAAATTTTTTATTTTCTTCATAATATTATTCCTCCTTTCGTGAGGATTTTAGCACATATTAAAAGTAAAAACATAATTCTTGCAAAAATGATGTCAAATTTGCTCAAAGTGATGTGATTTCAAAATTATTAAGGTAAAATTTGAAATTTTGCATCTAAAAGAATAACATTTAATGACATTTTTTTGAAATATATGTTATAATATAATACATTATTTCAAGGAGGTTTTTCTTTTGAAAGTATTAATTTGTGACGATGATAAATGTATTGTCGATGAAATAAAAAACAATTTGAATGCATTTTCAGATAAACATAAAATAGTTTTTGATATTGATTTGTTTTACAATGGTGTAGAGCTGCTGAATAGTAATATCAGTTATGATATGGCGTTCATTGATATTGAAATGCCTCTGGTAAATGGTCTGACTTTGTCCGCACAATTAAAAAGGGTAAACTCTAATATAATTATTTTTATTATAACCTCGCATGATGCTTATCTTGATGACGCTATGGATTTGGACGTGTTTCGCTATCTGTCAAAGCCTATTGACAATAACCGTTTTTTCAGAGCATTAAATACGGCTATTAACTATTATCATTCCAATACTCAAATAATAACTCTTGAATACTATGACGAGTATTATTCTGTTTTCACAAGCGATATAGTATATATAACTATTGAAGAAAGAAAGGCTGCTATTATAACACGTCAGAAGAAGTTTTATACAAATAAAAAATTAAGTTATTGGAAAGAAAAACTAAAGGATTACGATTATTTTGCACAACCGCATTACAGTTATCTTGTTAATCTGAGGTATGTCTCGGATTTTAATAAGACTGAGCTTAATATTAATATAGATTTAAGAAGTGAAACTCTACCTATATCTCAAAGGAACTATTCAAACTTTAAAAAGGCATATTTTGCATACATAGGGGTATAAAAATGGTATATACAATTTGCTATGCATTTATTTTTCTTGCAGAAATTCTGATATCACTGTTTTATTTTGAAAACAAATTTGAAAGAAAATCAAGCAAAAAATTTTTGTTATTTTCAGTTGTTATTGTGTATGTATTATTGTATTTATCTCGATTATTGAATTTAACATTGGTTAATTTAATTGCATTTTTTGCGTGTAACTTCTTTTTACTTTATTTTTGTTATTTCATAAGTATTAAATCCTGTATTTTCCACTGTAGCATATTACTTATATTTATGGCAATCACAGAAAGTATTGTTATGTTTGTTTCAACAGTATTATTCGGTACGGATTTATTCACTTGCCTGGATAATTCTCTAAGTCTCATTATTCAATCGTCTATCAGTAAACTGTTATATTTTTTGATAATTTACTTTGTATCAAAATTCTCAATAAAAGAACATAAATCAGAAAGTTATTCTCTTTCTATACCTCTTTTGGTTTTACCTGCCTCAAGCATTCTGCTACTGTATGCAGTATCATATGCACTACATAATTTTGATTTAGAACAAAAATACATGTATTTATTAATAATAAGTATAGTGCTATTACTTTTCTCAAATATAGCGGTTTTTTGGGTATATGAATTTACTTTGAAAACTCAAAGACACAATATGGAATTGGAATATGAAAAGCAGAAACTAAAATCTGCAGCTGAGTATTACGATTTACTCAATGAGCAGAATGAAAACTCAAGAATTGTTATGCACGACATAAAACGGCATTTAAATGCCATTAAGAGCATTGCCAAAGACAAGTCTGTTACAGAGTACATAGACGATTTTATTGAAGACTTTAGCATAAATAAATCTGTTGATTACTGCAACAATCCTATGGTCAATTCAATCGTTAACAGGTACAAATCCTTTTGTGACAAGTTCGGAGTGAAGATGAATATTGACATTAGAAGTGCTGATTTTGGCTTTATGAGTGAACCCGACATAACTGCTCTGCTTGACAATCTGCTTGAAAACGCAGTTGAAGCGGCACAAAATACAGAGAACGGATTTATAGATTTTTCGGCTTTCGTCCGCAAAAATAAGTATCTGTCAATACAGCTTACAAACTCGGTCAAGAATATTGTAGCCGTCAAGAACAACCGCATAGCATCATCAAAAAAATCTGACGCAATACATGGAACGGGACTGAAAAGCATTAAAAGAGTAGTTAAAAAATATGACGGTGAAATAAATATGAACTTCAATGAGGATGATATGACCTTCACCTCAAACATTGTGTTTGAAATTCGGAGATAACGCAGTAATCGAATCATATAATTCCTTGACTAATGAAATGCATTATATAATGAGAAATTCCAATACCTAATAATACTGATATCAGCAAGATGAGATCTAATTGATGGAATTAAGAATCGGAAATAAATTGCAAATATAAAAGTTTTGCAGTTGGATTTATTGTTATTATTTTTGCCTATTAAACATTTTATATAGCAAGCTACTTTTACCCCCATGTTCACGGTAACACTGTTCAGTTACGATTTATCTAGGCTTTTTCGAGTTTTATAATAATCATGTAAGTGCTTAAGTATCGCTCTTTAGAAATAAATTATATTTTCTTAGACTTATATAATCTATCTGCATTGATACTATTGTCTGTTTCAACAATTATTTATGTAATTTTGATGTTAAAAATCAAATTATAGTATCAGGAAAAGGAATATCTAATGAAATGTTTTAAAAATCGCTATAACAATTTATCATATATAATTTTCACAATACTATCTTTGTTTTCAATAAGTCTGATTTTTAACAATAATGTATGGTTTGATGAAGCTTATACACTGTCGCTAATTCAGCACAATTATTCCGAAGTAATTGAAATATTAAAATCGGATATGCATCCTCCTCTATACTTTATATCTCTGAAATTCTTCTGTGAGATTTTCGGTTATTCGATTTTAGTAACTAAAATTTTTTCGGTACTCGGTTACATTGCAACGCTTTTGCTTGGCTGTACCGTGGTTAAGAAGCATTTCGGTTCGGATACATCAATGGTATATATGCTTACTATAGGGGCAATTCCTATGTCGCTTTATTTCAGCGTTCAGCAAAGGTCATATGAGTGGTGTATATTTTTTGTTACGCTTTGCTTTACGGAAGCTTTGCTGTTTCTTGAAAATCACGGGACGCGGCATTGCGTTATATTTGTTATCACCGCTTTGTTTGCCGCGTACAACCACATTTACGCTTTGCTTGCGGTCGGCGTGATTTTCATTTTCGTGAATATCTATGCTTTTGTAAAAGACAGAAAGCTGATAAAAGCAATCATAATATCTGATATAGCTATGACGGTGGGATATTCTCCGTGGATTATCCCGCTGTTATATCAAACCGAGGCGGCTGCCGGTAGCTTCTGGCTAAAAGGAGTAGAACCGCTTTCGGTGGTTGTGTTTGCATCGGGAATTGTTATTTCGACGCTGATACTCGCCAAAAAGGAAAACCGCAGGTTATCTGTTATATTTGCGATAACCTGCGTATTAAGCGTTCAGGCGATAGGTCTGCTTGTGACAATTTTCATTCGCCCCTTTTACATAGCGAGGTACAGCGTTGTTATATCGGGAATTTTCGCGCTGCTTGTCGCTTTCGGCACACAACATATAAAAGAAAAAGTTAAAAATATTATTTGCGTATTGCTTTGCGCACTTAACGTAGCCTGTCTTATCGGCACGGGAATATTTGAATACAACCCGTCAATGAATAATTTTTTCAACCGCTTTGATGAAATAGCTTCTTCAACAGATACATTTTTATATTGCGACAGCTCATTCGGAATTTTGTCATATTATTATCCCGAAAACACGCATATCTGCACCTACAGTGAGCCTTGGTTTGTGGCATTTGATAATATAGAATGCATAAATAAAAACGAACTTTCCAATAAAATTCCGCCCAACGATACCGTTTGGTTTGTAAAGAATGAATTAACTAAAACACCCGAATATATACAAAGTAATTTTGATTTAGAGTTGGTTGATTCATTCAAATGTGATTTTAATACCTTTAATGTATATTTGGCTAAAAAATAATATGTATTATATGTTCTTACCATCATACTTTTATAATGTTTTATTTTTTATTCTATATAGCAAACTACTCTTACCGCCTTTTTCATGATAACGTTGTTTAGTTTCTATTAAACCTACTTTTTTTAAATCTTTAATAGCTCTGCGGACTGTAGCAGGCGACAGCTTTATGTCGCCTGCTATTTTGTTTACTGAGGGCCAGCATTCGCCGTTTTTATCGGCTCAGTCGTGGAGATAGGTATAGACTGCTACGGCTCTGTGGGGTAAGTCAATTTGATAGAGATAAGTTAATTTACTCATTGTCCAGCACCTCCTGAGGTGGTCTTTCTGTTCTTATGACTACTTTTCTTTGCTTGTCTGCGTTCTGTTCAATGCTTGAGTTTTCGGGTTCTTCTGTTGGCTTGTCTTGCTGTTCTGAAATAATAGTATCTTCACTGTCGGTTTGTTCAGCGTTTGGCGAGGTCTTTAGGTTTTCATTTTTATGCTTTTTCTCACCGCTTGTTTCATCAAAATCCGAATCAGTTGCAGGCTGTTCAAGATAGTGAGGATAGTATTTCTGAATTATGTTATTGAACAACTCCGAACGGTTTGCATAGTGAACTTCACGGTTGCCGTTTTCCCTGACCTCATACTTTTCCTCAAACTCAATACCCCATTTAAAAAACAGCTTTAGTTTTACTTTCATAGGATAAAAACCTGTTTTCATAACAACAAATGTGCCTTTCGAAAGTGACTTCAGCTCATCGGGAGTCATCAAAGGTCTTTCTATCATCTGCAAGGATTGCGACGGATCGTTTTTGCTCCTGCTTACAGAGCCTGACATAACAGTTCTTGAACCGAGTGCTTTTGATAACACTTCCGCACTTGTGCTGTTTGGAGCAAAGCCGCCGAAAATAGTCAGCTGTGTGTTATCTATGATAACATCAGCACCCCCTTTGCCGTAATTTTTCTCAAGTTGTGCGAAGGATTGAATTATTGGCACTATCTGTAACCGCCTTGAACGAGAGGCAGAGAACATCATTTCTGCTGAATCAATCTTTGGCAATGGCGATAGGTAAGGGTTTGATATTATCGCCACCTTTTCCCCCGCCTCACACCGAACAAGAGCGATTTCCACTCATCCGGCGTTCCATCGGTGTATACAAATTCAATAATCATATTTTCTTTAAAACAACAAAATCCTTGTGGTTAGATAGGGTTAAATTTAAGCGTTTTCTCAGCCTGTTCAGTTTATCCTTCTGTCTGCTGTTCAATGAAAATTTCTGTAAATAATAGCTTATAGTTTCTGCATGGACAGCATGTAATAAAATATGGACATCTTGTTTTATCAGTACAAGGTTTGAATATTTGTCGTCTCCGCCGTCTGCTCTTCGAGTTTTGTGATGATAATGTATATCGACAATTACAAGAGGTTGCCCTGTAATAGCACATTTACCTTGTTGGGCACAATATAACGCTAATCTATTATCATTATACTCAATGTTTTTGCCCTGCACAGGGTTTTCCATAAGGTAGTGCAGGATATTTACATTCACTTTTTTAAGCGACTTATGAACAGCCGCTCGCCCTTCCGGTGCGTAGATACACCAATTCCTCGCTCTGTGCTTTGGCGGCTTTGTTTGCACATACGCAATCGGAAGCACAAACAATCCTCGAATATATCTTAACTGACTGCTTTGTCCATATGAGCTTGTAAAATAAAGTGTGTAAGTTAAATAATAGCTTGCACACTTTTTGCATTTGTGCGGTATTTGCCGTTCCGCTGATTTTTGACGACATAAAAATTGCCACACCTCCGTCTTTGCTATGCTCGGCAGCCTCAAATTCTTCTGCTATATCATGC
>OIZV01000795.1_pt1 | contig 12855 bp, 10 predicted proteins | sample 1588681 | NCBI WGS metagenome assembly OIZV01 (sample SAMN03283281) | human gut metagenome | biome: human-associated habitat; material: feces | host: Homo sapiens | place: Peru | collected 2012
CTGTCCCGAAGCTGATCGTCATCGCATCGAACAGATTCATCCCACAGAAAAGCAGCAGGATGATCAGCAGCAGTGTCATGGCAATATAGATCCCATATAGGATCCGGGCCGTGTGCTTTACCCTGGGAACCAGCTTACCCACAGATGGTCCGGGGCTCTCCGCCCGCATCAGGTGCATGTTGTAGCTGCCTGCCAACGGCAGCACTGACATAACCAGTACCAATACACCCATACCACCGATCCAATGCGTGAAGCTTCGCCAGAAGATGTTGCTGTGGGGAAGCGCCTCCACATCATGAAGGATGCTGGAACCGGTTGTAGTCAAGCCCGATATAGTTTCAAACAGCGCATCTGTGTAGGACGGTATCTCCCCGGACAACCAGAAGGGCAGAGCGCCGGTAAGGCTCAGGACGATCCAACTCACCGATACCGCCACAAATCCTTCCCTGGCAAAAAATACCGTACTGGCCGGCTTTTTCCACTTCCCGATAAATCCAACCAGAAAGCACCCGGCCGCCACTGCCAGATAAGTCCATCCCGCCTCTTCCCGATAGACCAACGCCACAATAGCAGGGAGCAGCAAAAACACTGCCTGAAATTCCAACACCCTGCAGACTATATATCGAATGATCGAACGATTCATAACTCCCTTTTATCCCCCTACTTCAAAATATCCTGTAAATCGTGGAATCCGGTGTTGGTAGTCACCACTACAACCGTATCTCCCACCTCAATAATATCCTGACCGCCGGGAGTGATGATCATACCCTTGCGGTTGATACAGCAGATCAGAAGGTTCTCCTTCAGCCTGAGGTCCTTTAAGGGAACGCCAACTACCGGGGACAGCTCGCTGACACAGAACTCCAAGGCTTCGACCTTGTTTTCGATGAGTCGGTACAGCGTCTCTACATTACTGCCGATGGAATTCTGCATGGCCCGGACATAGCGGACGATATATTCCGCCGTAATATACTTCGGATACATCACACTTCCCAGATCCAGCTTGTCAATGATCTCATCATAGGCGATCCGGTGTATCTTCGTGACTGTCTTCGCCTTGGAGACATGGCGGGCAAACAGGCTGAGCATAACGTTCTCCTCATCCAGATTGGTCCAGGCCACAAAAGCCTGCACCTGCTCCAGCCCTTCCTCTTGCAGAAGGTTTCGCTCTGTTCCGTCTCCATGAATGATCAGCGCCTTTGGCAGCAGCTCACTGAGCTCATCACAGCGACTCTTCTCCTTCTCAATGATGGTGATGTCCATACCCATGGCCTGAAGCATCTGTGTGAGATAAAAACTGGTCTCACCGCCTCCCACGATCATAACACTTCGGATACGGTTCGTCCCCATTCCGATCTTCTTAAAGAAGTCATTGGCATGCTTGGGAGAAGCCACCAGGGAGATCACATCCTTCTCCTGCAGACGGAACTTTCCATCCGGGATATAAACCTGATCCCCGCGCTCCACGGCACAGATCAAGACCTCGCAATGCAGGGTTCCCGAAATGTCCATCAGAGGACAGTTGCACAGAGGAGAGCCCGGCTCTACCTTACACTTTAAGATCTCCACCCGCCCCTTGGCAAAGGTATCCACCCGGATGGCAGAAGGAAATTTTAACAACCTGGAGATCTCCAGGGCAGCCGCCTGCTCCGGGTTAATAACCATAGACAGCCCAAGCTCCTCCTTGATATAGTCGATTTCCTTATTGTAAATGGGATTTCGCACCCTGGCGATGGTATTGCAGTCGCCGGCCTTCTTGGCGATCAGACAGCACAGCAGGTTCAGCTCATCCGATGCGGTAACTGCGATGAGCAGATCTGCGTTTTCAATGCCTGCCTCATTCTGGACACTGAAGCTGGCACCGTTTCCTACAACTTCCATAACGTCATATTGGGTCGCAACGGCCTCCACCTTGCCGGCGTCCCGGTCGATGACGGTAATATTGTGACCTTCCTTACTTAATTGTTCTATCAGTGTGCTGCCTACGTTTCCGCAGCCCACAATGATTATCTGCATATCGTATCCTCCCTGGTTCAGCCGATCATTTTCTTCCTGTATATTCACACCCAACGCCTTTGACATAGATCCGGTCGATCAGCGTAAAATGCTTTCCCTTCCTGCGGTACAGAAGGATCTCTCCCCTTCCGGTTCCGCCGCCGATCATCTGATCCCGATTCCACTCGCCCATGGGATTCTGGTACTCCACTTCCTGAAGCTCATCCTCATCGCAGACGATCCGCACCTCCATCGCGGTAGTAAGGTTCATGGCCTTCATGTGCCAGAGCACCTTGCCGTCCCGCATGCCGCAGGCAAACCGCATCCGGGCGAAGGTCCAGGGCTCGGAATAGTTGATCTCCCGGCTCCTGCCCTCATAGTAGACAGACGCAAAGGGCTTGTTCAACAGATGAAACCCCAGCACCACCGGGTTGCCTCCGCCGATGGCAAAGGCAGAATCCGTAAGGATCTTGCCCGTTTTTCGGCTCTTCATCTGATTTCCGTACAGCCAGAACCAGGGGCAGGTATAATCACGGCCCCATTTCTTGTCCGCATACCCATGGCAGCTCTCCGGCGTCACCTCATAGATGTCCCCGTCCAACGTCACCTTGCCCTCATAGTCGGTACGCATACCCTCCGTATGCCAGTACATATCAAAGGGATTGATCTCCCGCACCGGCTTGCTGGTGCTGTAGCCCACATTGAAAGCCACCTTCTTGTCCATACGCAGGGACCACATCAGCTTGTGCTCACCCGAAAGCCTGCCCCAGATATTATTCTCCGACAAGAAACAATCTCCGGCGGTGACCTTCAAGAATGTATCGGCCACATCCATCTCCTCAATGCCATAATAATGCTTCAGGGTGAAGCCGTCCTTTCCCCAGACGCCGGCCTTCACCATCAGATATGCCGGATGCTGAAACGGTTTCTTCCCCATAATCGGCTTTTTTCCACCAAGCTCCGGGTTCATGACACAGTATTCCACAAAAAATACCTTCTTTTCCCCGGACGCCCGGTTGATTCCCGTAAAGGAATGGCACCAGCGGTCGTACCCGCAGCTTCCCAGCTTACCGCTGAGCATTGGCAGATTCCTTTTTATATCGTGCTTATTCATCTCATCCCGTCCTTTATCGGTCATATTTCTCCTGTCTCTCTCAAAGTACATAAAACCAGTACTAGTATAATACCTTTCCGCAAAAAAGGAAAGGTATTTATTATCAGGATATTTATAATACGCCACGCTCACAATTATAATTCATCATGTCAGTCTGAGACAATGAAAAAAGCGCGCTGCCGCAAGCCCAATGTCATTTAGTTAAGATGTTGTCCAAGTGACTTCCCTTTAGGCAGAGATATTTAAATTCTTATCTCTGCCTATTTTTTGCGTTTAAGAAAAAAGCTGCCTATATTTAGGAAATACAAAAAGACAGATTGTCATCTGCCAAAAAAACGATATACTTTTGTAGAAGTTAAGCTACCCGATACAGGAAACTTACCGCTGACTTGGGTTTGACTTTGCGAGGGTCTGATCGCCCAGGTCTGACTGGTAAAAGATTCTTCTGTATCAGCTTTTCAACATCAGGTGGAGAAATATCATTTCTCAGGAAATAGCGGCATATATGGATTGCTATTGTGTAATTCATTTGGTAAATATGTTTTGTATCCTTTTGCTGGATCACCACATGCATAGTGATGATTTCACAATAATTGTAGAGGATCAAACGTGCATAAATTTCCTGCTTGATATACTCCATCTTTTTTGAATGGAAACAACTTAATCCGATCGCATATTTCAATTCTCGAAAGGATGTTTCAATCCCCCACCTCATTGCGTAAACTTTTTTTATCTCATTTGCCGGGAACGCTTCCCTTGGCAGATTTGTAATAATGCACTCATAAGAATCTTCGGAAATTGCAAATCTCACCACCCGGAAATTTAACGTATAAAACTTCCTGTCATGTAAATCCAGATAGTCAAATGGGCTTGATTTAGGAAGAATCTTATATTTTTTCGGACTGGCTTTTACTTCTTTCGTCTGTTTCCTGGTTATTACAAGCTGTATAGTATGATCAAATTCTTCCTCATCAGGGAGTTCAAAACTCCCCACCATGCTTCCTCCACCACCGTCCTTCACACGAATCAGATAATACATCCCTTTTTCCTGGACATGAGCAAAAATATTATAAGTTTCATAGCCCCTGTCAGCGATAAAGATTGTTTCCTTTTGCCCATGATAACGGTCAATCATCTGAACCATCGCCAAAGATTCGTTTTCTTTGCGTGCGGGCTGTATCACGGCATCTGTATACCGCTTTTCACATAAATCGTAGAGAGCATTCAGATGGAGCTGGTTAAATCCTTTATCTGTTGGAGAGGACTGGAAGTATGTGTCGGTATCTTCCGGATTGCGGGCGATATTCAGGTCAGAACCATCGCAGGCCAACAGCCGGTATCCGTTGTAATTCCTTTGAAATGGAAAAAGGGAATTAAATTCATCAAACAAAAAAGGGAATGTTTCTGAAAGCAGCTTGCTTCTTTGCTGGCTAAAAGCCGAAGCAGAAGGTGTTTCAGTGGAAAACCGAAAATAATCCAATAATTCTTTTTGTAAACTGCCACTTTCCATAGACAGGATGAATTGAATCGTGGATGCAAAGTCCAGCTTCCTGCTTCTCGAAAAATCAGCATCCGGTTTTTTAGAAAACAGCCAAGGGGTAGATGCCATTTCTTTGATAAGGGAGAATAGACTGCTTTTTACACGTTCAGCGAATGCCATAAGCGTTACCTCCAAAATAGAATACATTCTAGAGGCTTCGCCGCAAATTTTTCTATGTTTGTCAAGTGTTTTTCTAAAAAAGTTACAAAAAAAGAGCAGGGTATATATTTCTACATACCTTGCTCTGTAAGGTGCACCCTTGCCAATGTCTTAACTAAATGACATTGACGAATTGGTCCCCCTCATTTATATTTGTTTTTATTACAGATGATTTTCTATAGTTTCTTTTACAAGCTAACAGTCTCCAAAAATTCCTGAATCATCTTAAATGCAGTTCCCACATCAATCTGAAGCCAGTTCCTGTCCCCTGAATGTTCCACATTGTGCCTAAATTGACGGTTGGCAAAAACAACGGATACTCTTTGCCGTACACTGTTCATATCCTTTTCTCGCATAGCTGGTTCATCAATGATGTACGTCCTAATGCATTCCGCAAGTCGTGACATATCTACATGTTCTTTCAAATAACAAAAATCAAATATATCCTTGTATCTTGTAGAAAGTGGTCCAAATCGTAACAAGGATCTCAACTTCTCTGCAAAAATCTGTTCACAGGAATTAATCAACAAGCTTGCTCCCTCATCATCCATACAGACATCAAAGCAACAGCTATCCTGTTCTATCTTCATATTTGCATGAACTCCAAGGTCCATTTTACTTTCAAGGAAATAACCGGTATCATCGCTGATAACAATAAACACACGTTTTCCACTATATTCCTGCTGAGAAAGCTGTTCTATTTTATCATCTTTGATTTCTATGGTAATTCCTTCCAGACAATTCAGTTTCGATATAAAATGTCTAATAGAATTATCTTCCAGGGAATAGCGTATGAAATCTAAATCAAGATCCTCTGTAGCACGTCTCAAATTTCCTGTAATGCTACGCATCACAACTCCGCCTTTTATTGTAACACTTCTTCCGAAGTTACTTTGCTCAATTGCTTTAAGTACAATATCCTGACACACCCGTGCCTCAGCATTCCGCTCCGAATATCCGGAATCTCTGTATTTTTCTGCCATTTTCTCCAAGCTTATCATTAAAGCACCTCCATCTGTAAAATTCCAAGCACTTTATTACTCTTTGGTGCCATCAATGCATAATCCTGAATCTTCTGTACATCCAGTCCCGGAAGCAATTTACGGTAATTCAAGATAATCTCTTTATAGTAATCAAAAGGCAATTTGCTTTTATACCTTACAAGCTCAATCAGCATACGTTCCTTGTTATAAATCCGAATATCATACCCTTTATAATCAGTTGTTTCAATCCCTTCATTGAAGAAATCATCGGAAACAAAGTATTGTTTTACCCTTTTATCCTTGATTTTCGCCGCATCCCGCTTTGTTGCAAGGTCACATTCATCCGGTATCACATCCGTCAAACCATGGAAAAAAAAAGCACTTTTCATGGTTAAAACTGCATTAGGATATTTATACGCAAACACAGCAATCTCCGGAACATACTTTTTCTCCGAATAGATTCCTTTGCCAACCTTGAACAATTCTCCCTCTTCTATTTTTTTCTCAATAAAATAATCCGAACCATATTTTTCAAGACATTCCGCTCGTGATTTCATAGCTTCTGCCTCCTTATTTCAAAATTAATCCGCATTTTTTATTGTTTTGCGGATTCTTTTATAAATGTAATGATAAAACCGATCGAAGATCAGATGATAGGAAGACTTCCTGCCTGTACTATACGAGATTTTATATGCTAATTCAATACCTTTTTCATAAGTTTCGCATTTTTGTGAAAACCCGCTAAAAAGATGAAGGTTCTGGAATCAAAAATAGGCTCTGGTACTGCTGAAAATCCAGTACCAGAGCCGCTTTAAAGCATTCGTCAACATTCACAAATCCGCCCATTCATTACCTTGATTTTTAACTCGTAATAGGCATAAGAAAGCCTGCCTACCGCTTTTGATTGATGGGCTGAATTCCTTCCTTTCGGACATTGAATGTCTGATTCTGATTTTCCGGCTTTTTCTTCCGGGTTATACTGTTGCAAGCGTTTTGTTCTTTCTGCTCGGTAATCATTTCCTGTTCTTTTCTGTCCATACATTCGTCTCCTCGTCATGTACACATGCTTTTATACCGCCATTCTTAAAAGAAGTGCGTCTTCATCTAGTATGGAGTTTCACAGGTGGTTTTATGCTTGCTTAATTTATGAATCCGCGCTCCACATAATCCGGCTGTCCATCATTAAAACGGGAAAGCGGACCTATGTTAAGTTGGGATTTTAACCTCTGTTGGCATATTCTGTCGGCCACATACCGGTTTCTTTCTTGAATATTTTTGAGAAATAATAAGAATCCCTGAATCCTACAAGCAGCGCAAGCTCACGAATTTTCATATCCGGCTGTTCGCGTAGATGCCTCTTGGCAATCTCTATGCGGTAATTTGTGAGAAATTCGTTGGGCGACATGCCCTTTTGACGCTTGAATATGCGACTGACGTAGCTCTGAACAAAGCCAAACTGACAAGCAAGAGCATCACTGGTGATATTCTTGCGGTAATTCATTATCAGATACGCCTCCACCTCATTCGCAAGCTTTTCGTATCTATCCTCGTTTTTTCTGTCATCGCGCAGAGTCAGTAGAATTGATGTAACATCCTCGGTAAGCTCATCATACGACAAAAATCCGGCGAGTGCGTTTACAAATTCATGCTTGACGCTCAGGTTTCTGCGCTGAACATCCGCAGGATTTTTCAATACATATGTGTCGAGAATGACATTGAGCATATCGTTGATTTCCTCCTGCGTGGCGTTTGCCGCACACATTTTTTCAAAAAGACCGGAAACGATTATTTTCAGTTCGCCCGCATCTCCGTTTCTGATAAAAGTAACGGCTTTTTCGATATCTTCAAGCGTGTACGGACGGCTGATTTCAGAATAATTATCCTTGCAGTCGTTCATGTCTATAAGCTGCGAAGTGCCGAGAATCAGTTTTTTGATAAGCTGCTGTCTCAGCTTTTGAAAACATTCCGCTGAATTTTTGAAGGTTATTGACGGATTGTACACCATCGTGACCGGCAGCGCACCGTCTGCCATAGCGACATAAAAATCCTCTATTATCTCCCGTCGGCGTGTCTCGTCATCCGACTGTATAACAACATATCTCTCTGACTGAGAGCTTTCGTTAAAGAATATGTATTCCTCGCCTTGGCGCAGCTCGTTTTTCATGTAGTTTTCTATCTTTTCGTCAGACCAGAACGATGCGCCCGGCATCATAACCTCGGCATCAAAGAGCAGATAAGCTCCGGCACAGGCAAGTATGACCGCCGCCGTGCTGTCACGGAGTTTCTTCTGCGCCTGTCTCGGCGCAAGCTCCTTCTTCAGCTTTTGCGTAAGCTCGGCAACGGCGGCAAGCGATGCCGGTTTGAGCAGATAGTCAAAAACCTTGTATTCAAGCGCTTTTCTGGTATACTCAAAGTCCGAATATCCACTCAGTATGACAACGATAAGTTCAGGGCGGTTTTCGTGAATCCACTCCGCCAGCTCAATGCCAGTCATCATGGGCATTTTGATATCGGTGACAACCACATCAAAATCCTCTTTTTCAAGCATTTGCCGTGCCAGTTTGCCGTTTATGGCTGTGTGTATATCCCATGCGTTTTCATCTGCGGATTCGAAAGCCTTTTTCACGGTTCTCATAATAGGCGGTTCATCCTCCGCCAAAAGCAGTTTATACATGGTTTTCACCTCCGGTTCTGATAATTATCTCAGTGCCGTCATCACCGTTTATGACACACTCGGTATTGCTGTTGTGGGTAAGGCGCAGGCGCACTATCGTGTTTACCATTCCGAGGCCGCCTATGCTGCCCATCTCGGAATTGGCACTGAATTTTTCGGCGCGGCTGAGTATATGCTGTGCGGTTTCAACTGATATACCGCTGCCGTTGTCCTTTATCCTCAGCTCCCACGCATCTCTTGTGCCATGCATCTCTATCTCTATGTGCCACGGCGGCTCTGCGTCATTGAAGCCGTGCATGAAACAGTTTTCGGCAAGCGGCTGGACAAACAGCTTGGGCACGGGCATATCAAGCAGACCATCGTCCACATTTATCCAATAATCAAAATACTCCTCATACCGTGCCTTCATGAGCGAAAGATAGTTTTTGGTATGATTGATTTCTTCGGAGAGCTTTACCGTGACACTCTCGTATGCCGCCACATATCTGAGCATATCGGAAAGCTCCGTGCACATTCCGTACACCTCTTCGTTTCCCTCGTCAAGTCCCTGCGCGGCAATCACCGCAAGCGTATTGTAGAGAAAATGCGGATTCATCTGCGCCTGAAGCGCCAGTGCATACGCCTTCTTCTCGCGTTTGGACGCCTCGGATATTCTGGAGAGCATCTGTGAAAAACTATCTTCAAGCTCCTCTATCTCATCTATGCCGCCGTCCACCTGAACGAGTTTTTCACCTGGAAGTGCAATTTTGCGTACATTCTCGCTGAGCTGTGTTATCGGCTCGCAGATGTGCCTGCCGATAAGGCTTGTGAGTACAAGCATACCAGCTGTCAGCATTATGTACATGACCACAAATGCCACCGCAGTCCGACTATCAAGCGCAGTACTGATGTTGCCGCCGTAGGACAGCATAACCTCCCACGAGGCATTGTCAAGCGGTGCGGAAATATACGAATATCCGCTTTGAAGTTTCGCCCCGGCAGGGTAGATCATGGTGTTATCGCCGCGATTTCGTATCATAAGGAGATTATCTGTCGGCAGCAAGTCAAAATCGGGCAGCATTGCCCTTATCTCAATTATGCCGGCGTTCTCATCGGAATAGTCGTTTTTCAATTCTTTTGCAAGGGTGATGTATTCCCCGCCCGATTTAGACCATCTGTCTTTCTGCAGCGGCATGATAAGGATGCCTCCCGACGCCCTTATTCTCATCAGTTCACGGTCAAACACGCCGTTTTTCAAAAGCGCGACCGTCGCCTCACGATCGGTCATATAATTGTGGCTGGACACAAAATCACCGCGATTGTTAAATATAAAAATACTATAGTCGGGAGCAGGATAAACTTATAAAATTACAAAAATGTTAAAGTTATTGGAATGGGAATATTCCCATTCCATTTTTTGTTTATTTTTGTTATACTTATTTTAGAATGATTATAACAAAGGAGATATTTATCATATGGCAAAAAAATCAACAAAACTGGAAGCATTGCATGCGCTGTTTTTAGACAATGGAATATCGGCAGATATGATTGAGAAGAACGACATGTTAATCCATACAATAAAAAAATATGCAGATTCAGTAGTGGATTACCGGCATCCTTCTTATACCAGACATTTACTTGGGGATATTATTATGATTGTGTTCTTTGCAATACTAGGGAATGCAAATGAGTGGGGGGAGATAGAAAGTTTTGCAAGAAAAAAGGAAGCATGGTTGCGAAAATACCTGGAACTGCCGTATGGTGTTCCAACCGATGATACATATCGTATCGTAATAGGAAACATTAATACAGATTCTTTTTTTCATTTGACAGTACAGTTTTTGATTCAAACGGTGAACAGAATCATTGACATGGCCGGAAAGGGCGCGGAGATATACGAAAAAGGACTAATTTCTGTGGATGGAAAAGAAAGCCGTGGTTCTAAACGAAAAAATGGAAAATATGGGGAGGAGAGGGCTCTGCAGACATTAAATGTGTATTCCGGAGACTATGGGATCTGTTTGGCACAGGAATTTATACCAGAAAAAACAAATGAAATTCCTGCAGCCCAGGAAGTATTAAAACTGATGGATCTTCATGGGATGATCGTAACAGCGGACGCCATGAACTGTCAGAAGGAAACCGTAAGGGTGATCACAGAAAGTCACGGAGACTATGTTCTGGCATTGAAAGAGAACCAGCCACTCTTTTATCAGGATGTAAAAGATTTCTTTGATGAAACGGAAAAGGCGGAACTGCGGAAAAAGAAGAAATGTTATAAGAAAACAACAGAGAAGGAACAAGGAGGGACGGCAGTCAGGGAATACTATATTGCAGAGGATACAGATTGGTACAGTGAAAAGAAAGAATGGAAACAACTGAGCAGTTTCGGAATGGTACATAGAAGTTTGAAGAAACCTGACGGGAGCATAGCGGAAGAAGATAGATATTATATATGCAGTATCGGAGCAGATGTGGATGAGTTTGAACGTGCGGCCAGGGGACATTGGGGAGTAGAAATCATGCACTGGCAGATGGATTTTACATTTCGGGATGACAAGAACACGAGCATGGCAAGGACAGGGGCAAAAAATTTACAAATAATGAAGAAGATAGTCATGTCTGTCTTACAGCTTGTGAAGGAAAGTTATAAACTAAGCATGAAACGGATACGGTATGAATTATCATTGGATTATGAAAATGGTGTAGAAAAAATGTTGTCAATGCTGAACCCAGGCAGCATAGAGAAAGCACTGGGATTGGAATCAGAAGGGAGTTCTTCCATGGAATGAAACGTTTCTAGTTATATCGAATCAGAACCAGCATACTGCTGGTTCTGATTGTAGTAACGGTTTATAAGTTTATCCTGAGTCGGGAGAATGTCCCATAAGGAGATTTTTAAGCCGCGACGATATGTCAATTCCGTTTACTATGTCGGTTTCAAACACATTTTGCCTAGCAGCCTCATCTTTCACGCGGTAAAAATAGTTTGTAATCTCGTCCTGATACTTTACCTGCTCCGCTATGGAATTCATTCTGTCAAGATACGAATCCAAAAGCCGCGCCGTCTGCGACGCAATCCTCTCCGCCGCCTCGTATGTTTCTCCCTTGATCTTTTCTACCTGCGACCTGTATACAAAAAAAAATGCCACCGAAAGAATGATTGTGACAAGTATGAAATACGGTTTCACTATCCGTCTAAAAATACCGCTACTCCTGTTCAAAATAATCACTCCCCGGCAAGGCATCTGAAACGACTATATCATTAGTCTATATTAAACTGTATCGGTTGTCAATCTTTATTGAGAAAAACCCGACCACGATGTGATCGGGTTTTTCATTTAGGGAAATAACCTTGTTAGCTTATTAATATACTTCTTTCCACTGTGCTATGTTGTCCTTGTCGAACTTGAACGGATCACCGACCATAACCTCTGTGCCGCCGTCAGCCGCCTCAGTAATGCTTCTCTCGCCAAGGTCACCTGCCTTGAAGGTATCGCCCTCAGCGCCGGTGATGTCACCTTTAACCAGTGAATCCATAGTGTATGCCGCAAGACTACCTATCTCTACAGGATTCCAAAGATACATCCACGGGCAGGTGCCGTCCTCAATGAACGGAGCCATTTCGGAAGGAAGTCCGAGACCTGTAAGGAGCACATCGGAGTTTTTATCCTGGAGAACTTTTCCGGCTGCAAGCATACCAACAGTGGTAGGAGCTATGATCACCTTAACTTCTGAGTTCTGCAAAAGCGCCTGTGTTTCGGAAGTGGATTTTGTGGGATCGTCATCGCCGTAAGCAACCTTTACAAGCGGTGTCTTTGCATATTTATCGGGATTTTCCTCAAGCTCTTTCTTCATCCATTCAATCCAAAGATTCTGGTTTGTTGCCTGAGCGGTGGCAGAGAGAATCGCTATGCCGCCCTCGCCGCCAACCATGTCATATGCTGCCTGGATCAGACCTCTGCCGATTTTCTCGGGGTCTGCCTGCTGAATGTGAGTTTTTCTTGAATCCTTGTTTACGGCAGAATCAAGCGATATAACCGAGATTCCGGCCGACATTGCCTCTTCGAGTGCCGGCTGAAGCGCATCCTGATCATTTGCCGCAATGGCTATGCCCGACACCCCCTGCGCCACCAGCTGATTGATGATTTCTATCTGTTTTTCCGGGGTAGCCGCTTCGGGGCCTTTGTAGAGCGGCTTTGCGCCTACATCCTTGCAGGCTTTTTCAAATCCCTCATAAACCTTCTGCATATAGGGGTTCTGCACATCCTTGGCGATAAAGGCATAGGTGCCGTTTCCGCCGGAGGGCATATCCTTGTTTGCAGTTTTTCCGTCACCGCAGCCTGTAAGCATTGATGCCCCCATAACAGCTGCAAGTCCAATTGCCATAACCTTTTTGAATTTCATAATA
>OIZV01000796.1_pt1 | contig 12838 bp, 13 predicted proteins | sample 1588681 | NCBI WGS metagenome assembly OIZV01 (sample SAMN03283281) | human gut metagenome | biome: human-associated habitat; material: feces | host: Homo sapiens | place: Peru | collected 2012
ATGGCCGCTTGAGTATGTGCTAAAGTGATGCAGGTTATTTTTTACATTTTACTAAATTTGGATTGTCTTGTAATTTGATACAATGTTTTTGTAATATTCTATATCTACCTTAAAGTAATTTGATTCAACATATGGAGCATAGGTTTTTAACGCTTCCATAAAAATCTTTTTATTTGAAATGCTTCTCTCTCTATCAAATATCCAAAAAGCACATCTAATTATTATGAAACTACTATACTCTTTAAATAAGGCAGATGATGTTGTATGAAAAAGCCCTTTATAGTAATCAAAAGCAGCGGAGTAATGTTTTGCTTTAAGCAATTCAATTCCTTTAATATACGAAAGGTATTCATCAAAAGATGAAGAGCTAATGCTAGCTAAAGGAAAAGTAACTGGTTCATTTAAGGAAATTTTTTTTGCTATAAGAAATAAATTCTGCGCAACATCTCTGTTACAAGATAATGCCCATCTGTCTTGTAATAATAATTTTATCAAGTATAGATAATTATTGTTAGTATTTAATGGCTTACTTTCATAGTATTTGCCATAAAGTTTAAGATATCGATTAATTAGCTTATGAGCACTATAATAGTCTCCATCTTTAATATTTTGTTCCATTGGAACCAAATATCTACTATTTAGATAATTGGTTATGTTGATTTCTCCTCCTATACAAAGTTTATCTAATAAAGTATCTTCTAAATCAGGTTTTCTTACGGATGTCAGGTAAAGATAAGCCCATAATGTGGGAGATTTTACAGAACTATTGGATAGGCTGTCAATAAAGCCTAACCTACTTGTATCTCCCTGATTACGAAATTCTTCTAAAAGATGCTCTGTAATCCTGTCTTCAGAATACCATGATTTGTAATTGAATATGACGTTATACTCACTAGCGGAATGATTCATGATCTCAATGTAGTTCTTGTTCTGATTCCTTGCCATTGAGTGTAAAAATATGCTTGATGCTCCGATAGCAAGGATTCCGGAATACACTATTGCAGTATAAAAGTCAATTGACTTAATTCCTATACAAAGAATATTACAAAACTCTTGTATTAATCTTAAGAAAGAGTATAGTATGAAGCGAAAATATTTCATTACAGGTTATATTTACTTTTAAGTCTTTGTTGTCCGCTAATACAGTTTTCATTATCCAAATACTGATGTAGAAGATTCATGATATATTTCTTATTGTCATGAAGTAATTTCTCTTTAACAATCTTTTCAAACCAAACATCTCCATAAGTGTTTATGAGTTCTCTGCATGTGAGATAATTGTCCTCTGCAAGAGCTTGATATAGCTTCGGATAATTGTTGATCGCATCATTGATCTCGGTCATAAGCGACTCATAATAGTATCTATACTCTGACGGATTTAGATTTACACATGCATGAAGCTTATATGCTTTATCTTCAAGATCTTCGTTATTGACAACAAAGTTTTCATAGATGTATTCTGTAGTGTTGATATTTAATCCAATCTCATACATATATGTTTGTACAATATTATTATATTTAGAAGAAGCAGAGAATTGATTTACTAGATTAAATTCGTCTTTTGCCATATTATATTCACCGTCTCTCAGAAAGTTTAAACCTTTTTCGATTGCACTAAATTGAGCGTGAGATTCTAAAATATTATTATTGAAATAGTAATAACGAGCTTTAGCATACTTTAGAACATACGGATAAAAAAGAACAGCAGCTACTAATACAGCAGAGATACATAGAAATTTATTGAATCGATCTGTGATAAGATAATGCCTATATGCAAATGGAATAAAGAAGAATACACAAAAAAGTAATATTAGCAATAATATCAGCTCCGTTCGGAACGCTTGACATAAATGGATAATAAATTTTAACTTTATGTTATCAAAGCTATCTATAGAGAAAAGTGATAACAAGATACCTAAAGCATCGATAGAAATTGTTAAAATTTGGAGTGACAATGTAAACTTCTTCATGGAAATACGTTTTATACAAAAATAATATATATATTCGTAAAAAATATAATTTTATACATGAATTATTTTTTCAATGAGTTATATAGGTCTTTTTCTTTGCTGCAGGTGCATAACGGTGCAGTGAAAAAAGGTTGGACGGATTTGTATAAAATGGTACTAACTCCTTTTTTGATCTTTATCTTAATTTTAATTATAAGAGAGAAGTATATTTGGTATATCATTCTATTCCCATGGATCGTATTATTTACTTATTATAGTTATGGAGATATTGATGATTTCGTTGATTATACACAGTCCTCTGATATAGATGAAGAAAATTTAACATACGAGGTATCAACGATAACAGAAGATCCTGTTAGGGTTAATCCTATAGACACAGAATTACCACCTCAGGTAGCATTTATCTATGGGACCATATTTTCATTCTTCCTTCTGTCTTATCCCAATATATGTTTCACTTTAGAGAAAAAGGAAGAGGACAAAATTTTCGGGACTATTAAGGTATTATGCATCTCAGGATCTGTAAAAATAACAATCTCTGATACCGTCAAACAATACCAATTTGTTTTGGAAGAAAATGTAGTAACAGATTACGATAAAGAAATATTATCTTTATTCTTTCAGCATAGCAGGGTTTCTAATTTTGTTATCTCTACAGAAACAATCACGATTTAGTATTTTTAGGTCTCTACTCTTCCTTTTGCAAATCTCTTTACAATTATACGGCTCATGCCTTCTAATACTGCATTTCTTTTAATAAGATTATTAAGAATTATTTTATATAGTTATATATCAAAGAGTTTACTCCATGTAATACAGTTTAATGTGAAGAATCAAAAAAATCTCTTCTTATATACAATGCAGTAGATGAGATCGTTAATGAATTAGTTAATAGGCCTAACGATTATCAATTTACAAGTAATCATTTGGTTGCAAGACTGTAGTCCTCGTACGTATCTTTTGAGAGTCTTCCGTTTGGAAACGCAACTGACTTTTTTGTAATTTTGTTTGTCCTCCATTTCCTCTCATCGCCTCAGACAGCCTCAGACGGTGCGGTTTGTTTGCGTAAATTTTGTTGATTATTACATAATGCATTGATAATCAATATAGATAAATTTCTTTAACGAGGAGGAGTATTAAGGCTTAAGTTACGCTTGGTAGAGTTCGCTTATACTTATGATGTAAGCGACGGTTTCAGGCGGAAGTTTACAAGATTGATAGCCGCGGAGCCAAGAGCCCGCAAAGCGAGTTAGGTTAGGGATTGTCGTTTAATGTTTTCAATTTGAGCCGGTCGGGAGCCATCCCATGTTTGCTGCCGCATCCAACTCGTCGTTTTATATCATTTCCCGCTTGGTCCGGGCTTCATCGCCTGGATTTCGCGTTATATTTCTATCACCAGCCAGGAGTTCTCTTTCGAGGACTCCGCTTGGGACCGTTTAGCTTTTCAACTATGCGGCTTCCGCCAGTTGTTGCTCCATCAGCCTCTCTGCCAGCAGCACTACATTCGCCGTGTGAATGCCGAAGAAGATGTACAGGATCTCTGTCTCCTTCTTCCTAGCCTTGACCCGTCGCAAGGAGTAATGCTCCTTCTGCGTTCCGAACGATCCCTCCATCGCCGTGGCGCGAACTCGCGCAAGTTCCTGTCTCACAAAGTCCTTTTCCCGTTTCTCCTTCGCTCGCTTGCCTTTCTGGACAAAGGATGTCTGGATGCCATTACTTGTGCACATCTCACGGTTGGCATTTCCGGCATAACTCGCATCACCGCCTATCTTCTTCACATCTACTCCGAACAGCCGCTTATGCATCTTGATGCAGTGTGTCAGTCTTGTCCCCTCGTTGAAGGCGTTGAAGGACAACTTTTCAATGAACGATATCCCATCCACCAGGATATTGCTGCTCTTGGCCCCAAACTCAACACTCTTCACTTCCTTGCCTCTCACGATTGGCCTCACGTAAGGCTTGTTCACACTCACTATCCTGTCCGGAATGCTTTCGCGGGAATCTCCGCTCCGAAAGTGGTTGTGCTGCTGACGGTACACCTTCGTGATGATGTCAAACGTCTGTCTCTCTCGGTCCGTGAACAGTTTAACTCCTTCATGCTCACGTTCCATCTTCCGAGTCTCCTTCAGTATCTTCCCCAGCAAGTCCAGCAGCCGACGCGTTATCTTTCTGGTCTGACTTTTCGTGCGCTTCCGCTGCTTGCGGTACGTCAGGTTGGCCTTCTCAACATCCAGGTACTTCGTCCGCGGACGGTGGATCCCCAACTTCTGACTAGCGGCACACATCAGCTCATATCCTTTCTCCACGCACTCCCAGAGCAGTTTCTGATCGGTCGGATAGCGCATCTCGCTCTCATAGCAAGTAGCATCCGTGAACATCGTGTCCAGATTCTTCATGTAAGGCTTCCATGCCGCCGACAGCAAGTTCTGCAATTCCTGGATCTTCAGGCTTCCGGCCAGTTCCGCAGCGATGTCATCCAACAATTTGTAGTTCGTCAGAGGATGCGTCGGATCAATCAGGATGTCACAGAACATCTGGTAGTGAATGTTTCCGTTCAACTCCTCCATCAACTTCGGAAAACTCATCTGCGTCTTCATCTTCAGGAACATCAGCGCCACTTTCCCCTCTGGGGTGAAGTAGGACTTCCGTCCACGCTTGGGCATCATGCCCTTGCGCACCAGCCCGAAGATCTCGGCCATCTCACGCAAAGGGAGGAGCTTCTTCATCCTGCCCAGTTCACTCTTTTCAAAAGTCTCTCTGTAAAGTTCATAAAAATTGAACTCCGAGAAAGGGAGATTTGGTGTAATCTCAGCAAATTTTCGTACCTTCGTCATACAAACTTTTAGTTCGATTCCTCCGAAATTCACTTTCCTACGGCGTTCGGAGGAATTTTTATTCCTCATATCAAAGATACAAAATTTCTAACAATTTATCAATCAATTTGTTATAAATCTTCAAAGAACTTTTACAATTTCGCGATAGTCCCTACTATAGGGAGCTGCCGGGCAACATGCCCGATTGCAGGACAATCGAACTCATCATGAAAGAGTTGGAGCATGCCGGGTTCAGGAATCTCGTGCTCATTACGGACAGGGGGTACGAGTCCATGAAGAACCTTGAGACGTACATCGCGAAGGGCCAGAAGGTCATCACAAGCGTGAAGGTCTCCGGCGGTGACGTCCTTGGCAAGATCAGGGCGATAGACATGAGCCTCGGCTTCCCTCAGGGCATGACGATCGCGCCAAAGGACAACCTCTACTACGCCCAGTATGACATGGAATACTCGGTCGGGGGCAACGGGGACAATGTGATAAAAGCCGACAACTATAAGCTCAACCTCTATTATAACCCGCCAAAGCGCGGCGAGAGGATATGTGATATCCGGCACGCGGTGTCGGAGCAGTCCGCGGAACTCGACATTATGAAACAGGCCAATGAACCGGTTGCAGACCGCAAGGACACGATAAGGAGGTTCAACCTGCTCAATATCACCTTCAATGCCGACGACACCGTCAAATCATACGAAGTCAACCAGAAGAAACTGGACAAGATGCTGCTGACGGCCGGCTTCTTCGCGAACAAGACAATCGGCGTGGACTTCGATCCCATGCAGGCAATGGACAACTACGGCATGCGTGACGAGCAGGAGAAGTGCTTTGCGCTGCAAAAGGAACCTCTTGGACATGACCGACTCCGAACTTGGTCCGAGGGAGGCAAGAGGGGAAGGATGTTCATCTACTTTGTGGGTCTCATCCTGGCTTCGTACGTACGCTCCGTATGGCAAAGCGATGAGGTGCTCCGCAAGAGGTTCACGTCGACAGAAGCGGTCCTTGCCGAGATGCGCACGATCAGATGCGTGGAGCACACCGGGAAGGTGAAGTTCATCACTCCGTTTGTCGGCTCTCAGGTTGACATATGCAAAGCCTTTGGCTTCAGCATCCCCGACGGCTGCGCTCCGGTCTACGTCTCCAAAGCCAAGAACTTGACCAGAAAGAGAGGCCGCCCGGCGAAGGCCAAAACCGAGAATCAGGAATTATAGGTATATTAAATTGAAAAACTCAGAATACATCAAGGCCAGCAAACGTGTCCATCGGAGTGGTGTGCTTCGCGAGCGTGGGATTCTTCTCTTAGATAACTCGAGCCTTTGATGTTCAAGAAAAAAAAATCCGTTCTACCTTATGGTGTATCCATCAGCGCAGCCAGTGGTGGTGTTCCCTTCGGGAGCGGATCTGTGGTGGCTGCTCAGCCTGTCTCCGTTCTGCACGGCCGGCCTTTCACCGGACAAGCATGTTCATTCTCTCTTTTTATCCGGCGCAATCATGTTTCTACCGGACAAATTTTCGTACATTTCCTCTAAAAAACTGTTCCTTTCTTATTGGACGGGCGTAAAAATCGCAGATTTTTATGTAAGTTTGTCCAAGCATAACAAATGTTGCATTATGGAATATCTGTCCAAGGAACGTTACGACCAGATTGTCGAGGAACTTAACAACCTTATAAATGTGGAATATCCCAGGATCAAGGAAGACCTCTCCGAAGCCCGCGCCCAAGGCGACCTGAGCGAGAACTTTGAATACCGCGCCGCAAGACGTGCCCAGGCCAAGACCATCAGCCGGATCCGTTTCCTGCAGAAAGTTCTGGAATATTCAAGGGTCCTCGACACGGCGGCATTGCCAAAGGACCAGGTCTCTTTGCTCAGCAAGGTGGAGTTCACCAATCTGTCTTCCAACGTCAGAATGACATACACCATCGTAAGCCCTCACGAGATGGACATTGAGAAAGGCAAAATTTCCTGCAAGTCCCCGATAGGCGCCGCCTTGATGGGGAAGAAGGTCGGCGATGTGGTGGATGTTCTCGCCCCGTCAGGAACTTTCCGGATCAAGATCGAGAATCTGTCGGTCGGCCAGTAATCAACTCGGCAAGAAAACGCTGCAGCACATCTCTTTGTCCGGCCTCACCTCACCTGAAAACAACAAAAAAGCGAGTCAGGTGCGATATAACCTAACTCGCTCTGCGGGCTCTTGGCGCCGCGGCTATCATTCTTGTAAAGTTCCGCCTGAAATCGTCGCTTACGTCTCTAAATATACTTCTTCCTTAACGTGAGTTCGATGAAGTTGGGGAATGAACGGACTTTTGCAGTTCTGTAAACCTGTTGTACGAGACAACCTGAGAGAACAGATGACATGACTACCGATTCTCATCGTTGGACAGCCGCTTTTATCAGTATCAACAAGAAGATACTCATTAGCGACAACTACGCCTACAAGTGCTTCCGCTACCTTGGAATCAAAGCGGAGACCAAGCACCAGACACATTATAGTTGGAAAGAATATCAAATCAGAAATAAAGGAGCGGACTACCTATAACACGTTTATTGAATAGCATAAAGAGGGTAGCAAGTCATCTGCGGCTGCTCAATGTAGGGTTTCATTGAGTATCTTATTGCATGAAGTTCCGGGGTTTGTTTCAAGAGATTGGTCAGGGAATTCGCTCTTACATTACCTTCAGCCTTCACCTCAATTGGCAGTAACTTTCCGTTCCTCTGAATCAGAAAGTCAATTTCAAGTCTTGTTCCGTCATCCGTCTTGTGATAGAAGATATTCTCTTCGCCGTGACTCTTCATTTCTTCGAGTATGAATTGTTCTGTCATACCGCCTTTATATTCACTGAAGATGTCGTTTTTGACAAGGACCTGACTGGCTTCTGTTCCGACCATGGCTCCCAGCAGTCCCAGATCCAATGTAAATAGCTTGAATGCAGATGGATCTTCATATACTTTTAGAGGGAGTTTTACCTCCTTGCAGAGAGGAACCTTATATACAAGTCCGGCATCCACTAGCCACTGGATTGCAATTTCAAAGTCTTTTGCCCGTGCACCATGCTTAATTGAGCCATAGATAAACTTCTTGTTTTCTTTGAATAATTGTGACGGAAGTGTCTGCCATACAAGTCTTATTCGTGCAATCTGGTCTTTAGGGGCATGCTTCGAGAAGTCTCTCTCATATCCATTGAGAATGGCCTTTTGGATATTGCGCACGGCTTGAAGTCCATCCGTTTCAATATATACCTTTACGGCTTCCGGCATCCCTCCGACATAATAATACTGTCTAAGCAAGTCGGTGTACTTCTCATGTATCAGATTTGTAGTGTGGAAGTCTTTGTCTTTTAGTAGTTTGTATGCTTCTGTCTCACCTTTTGCCAAAAGGAACTCGTCAAAGTTGAGAGGATAGACATTTATTTCATCAATTTTTCCTACCGGGTATGATATGTCCCTATGCAAGGATATCCCCAATAGAGATCCGGCTACTGCAATATGGTACTCAGGAGCTTCCTCACAAAAGTACTTTAATGATTCAATGGCCTCTGGAATGTCTTGCACTTCATCAAGAACAATGAGAGTGTCCCCCGGGGTGATATCAACTCCGGACAATGCCCTGAGGACCCGGAGTATTCTGTCCGTATCGAAGTCCAGAGAGAACACATCCTTCAAAGTTTGGTTCTTACGACATACCAGATATGCAACCTTTTTAAAATACTGTTTTCCTAATTGTTCTAACAGCCATGTCTTGCCGACTTGTCGGGCACCGTTGAGGATCAGCGGTTTTCTGGTTGCGCTATCTTTCCATTCGACAAGTTTCTGAAATACAATTCTTTCCATATGTGTTACTACATTTTCTAGCAGGTGTCTTGTCAACAAAGTTACACTTTTTAGCACATAAAACAACTATTGTACTACATTTTATTGCACTTAATTGTGCAGATAGGGAACTGACTCCGAGCCCAAGTACGTCCAGAAACGGAGGCAATACGCTGATCACCAGGGTAATTGCAAGGGCATGTCAACTTTTGAAAAAGAAATCCCTAAAAAAAAGTTGAAAATGTCTACTTTTGTAAAAAGATACGTGGCAAAAACATCGCCGCTGTCTACTTTGGAAAATAATAACGTCTAAAAATTATTTTCCGTGTCTACTTCTCGCGCGCGGTACAAAGCATTTTTGAAAACAGGGAAGATGGGGTTATAAAAGTGTCAATTTCTGTATAAAAATCGCAAAAATATGGCTAAAGAGGCAAAAAAAGCCTCTTTAGCCATAGGGGGGGGGGGTGAAAAACAGTATATTTGCCTCAATTGTAATTCAAACTCAATAATACTAATATGCGTAACAACTACATTACACCCACCTGCGAAGAGATTGAGATCAATCTTGACAGCACTGTGCTCCAATCGAGCGTTCTTCCAAGCGACTTCGAAGACGGAGGCGAAATCTGGTAACTAAACACCCCCAAAGCAATGAGAAAATCTTATTTACTTGTCGCAGCGGCGCTGCTGGTAGCAGCTTCCTGCCAGAAAGATGACTACGCTTCCTCTGTTGAAGGAATAAAGTACAATCCTGTAGATGTGGTCCTCTCTGCAGCTATTGAAGGCGTGGATACCAAAGTCGGCTACACCGAAGATGCCAATGTCCTCAAGGCGGCATGGAAGGCTAACGACAAGATTTCGCTTGTGGCCATTGATGCTGATGGAAAAGCCCTTTCCAATGACGTCTTTGAGACAACTACTGCGGGCGCCTCTGCGAAGTTCAGCGGTACATATTCCAATCCTAAGGGCGCTGTAATGGTGTCTGTATTCTACCCTGCGCTTACGGAAGGAGAAGGCACTGCAGAAAAGCCTTGGCAGTCAAAAAAGAGGGAAGGTACGGGCCATGCTGATCCGGAACCTCTTTTGTACAAAGTGGTAAAAGATCAGCCGAACATCAGTGTTCGTACTATATATCAGTTGCAGAGGGGCAATGGCGATATGTCAAATGTTGACGAGGCCGTTGTGATGCACGGAAAGATTACGGATTTCTCCGCTCTTGTCTCAGGAGATGTGAATGTGACTCTTAAGAGTATCTGCTATGTTGTCAAGGTTACAGCCAAGGTGCCAAGCGGTTATGATCATCTGACTATAATAAATTTGAATACGAGTAATAGTGCTTCTACTACTCCTATGGGATTTATTGGATGGACTCGCTTGGGTGATATGTTTGGTATTAGTTACGGGAATTCACAGTTTTACTTCGAAGTTGGTCTTGGGGCGACGTTCCAATCCGGAGGCTCGTCACTCGGCACAGGCGTCAATTCCGACGGCAGTGGCAATATCGTAGCGTATATTATAGGATATACCGGAGAGCCTCGTGTTCTACCATCCGGAACTGTACTTGAGATTAGGGCCGGTTATGGTAGTTCTTCTGCCAAATTCAAAGAAACCAAGACTCTTGTTGAAGACATTTCCCTGGAGCCTGGCAAAATGTATCGTGTAAACGTGACTCTGAGCGAGTAACCACTTAATATCCCGATAACTATCAAATAAAGAGATTGGCGAAAAACTATTCGCCAATCTTATTTTTGTCAAATCCGGACTTTTCAGACCCGTGGACTGTCCGGATAATTAGGGACTGTCGTTTGATGTTCCAAAATAAAGGCCTTCCACGATCTCAATGAGGACAATATTCGTGTTGTTTATGGCAAATAACCCTATTTACAGATAGGCCTTACCCATAGGCGGATACCGCTGCGGCAACAACGCGAGAAAATGAGGGAGACAGATGCAAGAATCCGGTATAGAGGGATTTTGTAAAGGTAAATTGCCTGAATGTGGCAAACACTCGGGCTTTGGTTTGACAACAATACGGGTGACTTATGAAAACCATTAACAAGGCGACGCTGGTTCTGGCCGGACTGTTGGCCTTCTGCGCGTCGGCGTCCGCACAGAAAAGCCAGGATTTCAAGACTCACGAGATTCGCGTGGGAATCTCCCCTGTTCCTTTCTGGGCCTCTTTGGGAGGATTCGAAGACCGGGAAAGGAAAGGTGTTCTGGAGGAGATCTACGGCGACAAGGAAGGCAAATCGCGCGTTTTCCCGCTGCTCAGCATTTCCTACAACCACTATCTCAAAAACTGGTTCTCGCTGAACACCAGACTTTCTTACTCAGGCCGGTACAACTACATCTACACCGGAGCAGACTCTCATGTGGACCATCTTGAGATTGATCCGGTAATCAGCATCATGGAGGTGGCACAATTCACCTACATGAGGAAAGAGAAAGTCAGGCTGTACTCAGGAGTAGGACTGGGCATCAGCACGCTTTACGGGTCTTTAATCCCGGCGATACAGTTCACGGTCTTCGGTGTCTCCTTCGGAAAGAAGGTCTTCGGCTTCGTGGAGACCGGAGGTGGAACAGAGTACTTCTCGGTTCACGGAGGAATTGGCTACAGGTTTTAGGCGGCGCGCGATGACTGAAAGCTCATCATCGGAACCAGCCGGCGGTAAAGAATAAGCCGCCTCGGAATTGGCTAAGATGTAATTATTTGACTACAAATTAAATTCAGAAAGCAATGAAAAGGTACATAATCCCCATCCTGCTTGGCACAATCATATTCAACGGCTGCAGGAAGGATGACAATTGGCCGACGGCTGAGGAGAGGCTGAATAACGGAGCGAAGGAGCTTTTCCGCAAGACCGTCTCCGAAGCCGTGAACGCTGTTGAGTTCTGCGAGGCGTTCCAGGACTATCTCGACGCTCCTGGTGATGATAAGATCCTGGATAAGTACAAGGATATAAGGAAAACCGTCTCTAAGGTCGGCGATAATGCCTACGAAGTGTCAGGTTACGGGGGGCTGTACGGAAAGTTCAGCACAAACGGATTGTCAATGAAAGCCAAGGAAGGAATTATGGTCATGGACATCAACAAGGGTTCATTGACAGTCACTTGCGTCGAAAAGGACGAATGGGAGATCAGATCTCGAAACGGGAATTCGATCTTCGACTTCGACGAGGGCATCAACTACTTCGCAACCTACAGGAAAGCGGCCTCGGACAAGCACAGGGCCGACATTACCATCAAAGGGAAATTGACCAGCAGGAGCGGGGACACAAACGGCTACAGCGCCGAGTTCGGATCTGACGGGATCATTGAATATTTCGGCGGGAATGCCTACTCTGGAATATTCAGGATGACAACCTTCGACAACAAAGGCATCCGGCTTGATGATTATTCCCTCAGGCTCTGACAAGGCCTGCCTCGGGCTGGAGGGCGGCCAAGGAAGTGTCCGCGCCTTGAGCATCAGAGCCGCCAAGGGAGTTTTTGTCGCACATCCTTAAGTTTATACGGAATATTTATTAATTTTGCATTGCGGCTCCTTTGCCGGCGGCAAAAAATAAGTCGACCGTATTTTGGTGGCAGACTTATTCGGTGAAAGGTACCGCGTGAAGACTGAACACAATAAACATCAAGGATATGCACATCGCGATCGCAGGCAACATAGGCAGTGGCAAGACCACGCTGACAAAGATGCTGGCAGCCCACTACGGCTGGACTCCGAAGTTCGAATCGGTTGACTTCAACCCTTACCTTTCAGATTTTTACGCGGACATGGAGCGCTGGTCGTTCAACCTTCAGGTCTATTTCCTGAACAAAAGGTTCAAGGATGTCGTGGACATCTCAAGATGCGAGGATGTCATCATCCAGGACAGGACGATCTACGAGGACGCGCGAATCTTCGCCCCGAACCTTCACGACATGGGGCTTATGAGCACGAGGGACTTCGAGAACTACTCGGATCTTTTCGACCTCATGATGTCGCTGGTCAGCAAGCCGGATCTGCTGATCTACCTGAAATCAACGATTCCAAACCTGGTCGCGCAGATCCAGAAAAGAGGTCGGGAATATGAGAGCAGCATCCGCATCGACTATCTCACGGGCCTCAACAAGCGCTATGACGATTGGATCTCCAAATATGACGGACATCTTCTGGTCATCGATGTGGACAACATCAAGTTTGAGAACCGTCCGGAGGATTTCCAGACAGTCACCGACAAGATAGACGCCG
>OIZV01000800.1_pt1 | contig 12787 bp, 16 predicted proteins | sample 1588681 | NCBI WGS metagenome assembly OIZV01 (sample SAMN03283281) | human gut metagenome | biome: human-associated habitat; material: feces | host: Homo sapiens | place: Peru | collected 2012
CAAGGCGCTGGCGAAAAAGAGCCTCGCGGGCATCGCCATGACCTACGGCTATATCTACGTTGCGCAGATCGCCATGGGCGCCAACCAGGCGCAGGCGCTCAAGGCCATCGCTGAGGCGGAGGCCTATCCCGGCCCCTCGCTCATCATCGGCTATGCGCCGTGCGAGATGCATTCCATCCGCGGCGGCATGACCAACTGCCAGGCGGAGATGCGCAAGGCGGTGGACTGCGGCTACTGGAACCTGTTCCGCTACAACCCCGCTCTGCTGGCCGAGGGCAAGAATCCCTTCACGCTCGACTGCAAGGCGCCGACCGGCTCGTACCGCGACTTCATCATGAACGAAGCGCGTTATTCGTCGCTGACCCGCTCGTTCCCCGAGCGTGCCGACGAGCTGTTCGCCCGGGCGGAGCAGACGGCGAAGGAGCGCTTCGCCAATCTGGAGCTTCAGAAGGCCATGTACGAAAAAGAGGCGCAGGAAAACGCCTGAGCCCCGAGAGAATAAAGCGCGTCCCCGGCCAAACGGCCGGGGACGTGTTTTTGATTTTGTCCATTTGAAAACGCGGGGGATCATTTCTCTTCCTCGGGGTGATGCAGCTTTTCCTCGGCCAGCTCGTGCAGGGCCTCGGTGGCAAAGTGGAGCTTTGTCAGCGGGTTTTTCGCCGTGAGCGGATAGACCCAGTAGCTGTCGTCGTTCGTGGCCAGGTCGATGGCGTCGCCGCGGCCCTTGAAATCGTATTCGATGTGGCAGCTCATCATGCTCTGCGGCGAGCGGTTGAGGGAGAAGGCCGTTCCGTCGTCCAGCGTGCCGGTGACGGTGAAGCCGTCGTAATCGTGGCGCAGATGCACCCGCCCGATCTCCCGGAATTTGTGGAAGCTCGAAACGAGCAGCTCCAGACGTGCCTCATCCTCGAAGTGATAACGTCCCTCGCGCACCTCTTTATTGACGTTTTCGCGCTCCCAGCGGTACCAGTCCGGAACGTGTGTGAATACATTCTCGCCGTCGAGCCGGTCGAGCACGCCGTATTCGTCCATGCGCCAGCGCGCGCCGCAGGCGGTGCACCAGAGCTGGGTGTATTCGCTCGTCATCGTGTGCTCCTGGCCGCAGACGGGACACTGGTAGAGGATGCGGTGGATGTTGTGGGCGCGGTAGCGGCTGGGGATGCGGATGTGATTGTCGCGCTGCCAGGCGTATTCGTCGTAGACGAAGGCATCCTCGATGCGCTTCTGGATCTCCTCGGCCGAAAGCGTCTCCACCTCCTCGCGCGTGACGATCTGGCGCATCTCGCCTTCGCTGCGGACGGGCCGCGTCGGCTTTTTGCACCACTGGGGCGAATTGAGGAAGTTGCCGTGCTGCATGAACACGACCACGGGGACGCGGCACTGCTTGGCCAGCTTGCCGAGCGCGCCGTCGATCTTTTCGTTGATGCCGGCGAGACTGTAGCGCGCCTCGGGGTAGATCGTGACGATCATCTTCTGCTTTTTGAGGATGTTGATGATGTGGCGGACGACGGGAAGCTGCTGGGTGAACTTGCGCTTGCCGATGCCGCCGGCGGAGCGCAGGAGCCACTCGCGCCCCGCGAATTCCTCCACGGAGATGACCCAGTAGCTCCGGTGAGGAAAGGTTGCGCGGATGGCCATGGGGAAATCGCGCATGCTCGCGTGTGTGGCCAGCATCAGATAGGGTGGCGTCAGCCCCTCGCAGTTGATTTTCTTAATGGCGGCGGAAAAGGGGTCGGCCATGAATATCGAGCCGATCCACTCCACCGGCAGGAGAAAACGCTTCGGCGCGGGCGGCTTGAGCGTCATGTTGAATTTCTGCTTGGGATCGTACTGCATGAAAAAACTCTCCTTGTGTCGGTAATCTTACAGCTTAACCATAACACAGGAGAGTTTATTTCTCAAGGGGGAGCGCGAAATTAAATAAAAATTTTTATGCTTTTGCCGGACGGGGTCATTCGATGCCGCTCATGTCATAGCGATCGAGCCAGTCGGAGGCCTTTTCGCACACGCCGCGCAGCGTTTCGCTGTCGAAGGGGGAGGGCAGCCCGGCCGCCTCGAGCAGTCCGGTGAAGGTCTTCGTGCCGGCGAGCCTGGTGTAGGCGTAATACTGCTTCCAGGCGGCGTCGCGGTCGGTCTGGATCTGCGCCCAGAAATACAGGCTCATGGTCTGCGCCAGGCAGTAGTCGATGTAGTAGAACGGCGAGTCGTAGATGTGGAGCTGACGCTGCCAGCGGCGGCCGTCGCCGAAGAAGGGGATGGCGCCGTCGAGCTTGATCCACGGCATATAAACGGCGGTCAGCTCCTTCCAGACCTCCGTGCGCTCGGCGGGCGTCATGTCCGGCTTTTCGTACACGACGTGCTGGAAGTGGTCGACGAGCGTGCCGTAGGGGATGAAGGTCAGCGCGGAGGCCAGATGCGAATAGCGGAACTTGCGCGCGTCGGCGCCGAAGAAATCCTCCGACCACGGCCAGGCGAAAAACTCCATCGACATGGAGTGCACCTCGCAGGCCTCCATGCTGGGCCAGTGGTAGCTCGTCGGGACGATGTCGCGCGCCGTCCAGGCCTCGAAGGCGTGGCCGGCCTCGTGCGTGACGACCTCCACGTCGCCCTGGGTGCCGTTGAAGTTGGCGAAGATGAAGGGCGTTTTGTATTTGCTGATCTCGGTGCAGTAGCCGCCGGCCTGCTTGCCGGGCTTGGCCAGCACGTCCATCATGCCGTCGTCGAGCATATGGTCGATGAACACGCCGGTCTCCGGGCTGAGCTCGTGGTAGAACTTGCGGCCCATGGCCAGGATATGCTCGCTGTCGCCGGCGGGCGCGGGGTTGCCGGAGCGGAACTCCAGCGCGGCGTCGGCCTCGTCGAGCGGGTAGCTCTTGCCGAGACGCTTTGCCTGCGCGCGGTAGAGACGGTCGGCCACGGGCACGACGTAGCGGCGCACGGCCTCGCGGAAGCGCTCGACGTCCTCCTTGCCGTAGCAGTTGCGCATCATGCGGTAATAGCCCAGCTCCGTGTAGCCGTCGTAGCCGAGCTTGCGGCCCATGCTGTCGCGCAGATGCGTCAGCTCGTCGTAGAGACGGTCGAGCTCGCTGCCGACGGAGTCGAACCAGCGGCCCACGGCGACCCAGGCCGCGCGCCGGCGCGCGTCGTCCGGGTCCTTCATGAACGGGCCCATCTGCGCCACGGTGTACACGCCGTCCTCAAAATCGATCTGCGCGGAGGCGACGAGCTTGTCGTATTCCGTGGTCAGCGCGTTTTCCTTCTGCAGCTCCGGCACGATCTCCGGCGAGAAGGCCTTGAGCGACAGCTCGGTGTTGCGGAAGATCAGATCGCCGTATTTCTTTTCAAAATCGGGGCGGAACGGGCTTTGCGTGAGCGCGATGTTCCACGCCATGACGCCCTCCTGCAGAAGCGGCTGCGTCTCGTCGGCATAGTCGGATTCCGCGTCGTAAAAGGCGTCGCGGGTGTCGATGGAGTGGCGGATGGACGCGATGGTGAATTCGCTTTCGATGTCGGCGGCGTAGCGGTCCTCCTCCAGAAAGACGGCGTCGGCCTGCTCAAAGCTTTCGGCGGCCCTGAGCCGGGCGGTGAAGTCCGCCAGCGCGGCGAGCACGGCGTCCTTTTCGGGACGCGTATAGGGCATTTCGGAAAATTTCATAGACACATTCCTCCATGTTGATATTCTACCCGGTATTGTAGCACAATTTCTTTTTCGCGCAAGCGGCTTGACTTTGAGATTTTTTTGTGTATAATAAGAGGGCTTGACCCGCGTGGGTCAGGCTAATTTCCTTGCTCCCGTGGAAAAACGGGGGCCAACAGACCAGAAGGAGGTGCTCAAGTGGCAAAAGTCAGCGAAAAGTACGAGTGCATGTACATCATCAATCCGAATCTGGAGGATGAGGCACGCGAGGCCATCGTTGAAAAGTTCAAGAGCCTTGTTGAGGCGAACGGCACGCTTGACGAGATGGTGGAGATGGGCAAGCAGAAGCTCGCCTATGAGATCAACTACATCTCGGAAGGCTACTATGTCCTCATCAAGTTCACCAGCTCGCCGGATCTTCCCGCGGAGCTGGACCGTGTTCTTGGCATTACCGACGGCGTTATCCGCAGCCTGATCACTCTGCGCTGCGACTGAACGGAGGAGGGATCCGATGCTTAACCACATCACCCTCATGGGACGGCTGACCCGCGACCCCGAGCTGCGCTACACGCAGTCCGGCACGGCGGTGGCGTCGTTCTCTCTGGCGGTCGAGCGGGACTTCGGTTCCCGCGACGGCGGCGAGCGGCAGACGGATTTCATCGACTGTGTGGCCTGGCGCCAGACGGGCGAATTCGTCTCCAAGTATTTTTCCAAGGGCAGTATGGCCGCCGTCAGCGGCCGGCTGCAGATCCGCGACTGGACCGACCGCGACGGCAACAAGCGCCGCAGCGCGGAGGTCGTGGTGGACAACGTCTATTTCTGCGAATCGAAAAAGTCGCGCGACGGCGCGGCCGGGAACACCGGCGCGTCCGCACCGGCCGGCTATCATCAGGCGGCGGCGAGCGGCAGCGCGTTCGCGGAGCTGGACGACGGCGACGGCGAATTGCCGTTTTAAGATTTTAGGAGGATTGTTACATGCCTTACGATCGCGATAACAAGGCCAAGCCCCGTAAGCGCAGAAAGGTTTGCCAGTTCTGCGTGGACAAGGCCACCCACATCGATTACAAGGACACGGCGCGTCTGCGCAAGTTCATGTCCGAGCGCAGCAAGATCCTGCCCCGCAGGACCACCGGTACCTGCGCCATGCATCAGCGCCAGCTGACCGAGGCCATCAAGCGCGCCCGTCAGATCGCCCTGCTGCCCTATGTGACCGACTGATCGCTTTTCAAAAAGCCAGAAACGCCATGCGAGCGGTTTTCCGCTGCATGGCGTTTTTCCTGTGCTTTTTCAGAAGGAAAGCGTGTCGTCCGCGTCGATCCACTCGCGCACGGGCGTGGCGAGAAAGCTGTCCGGCCCGGTGCGCGCCACGACGGTCTCGATGCCGGCGTTGAGGATAAGGCGGCGGCACATGGAGCAGGGCGTGGCGGTGGCGAGGATGGCGCCGTCCTGCCCTTCGCGGCCGGCGAGATACAGCGTTGCGCCGATCATGTCGCGGCGGGGGGCGGAGATGATGGCGTTCGCCTCGGCGTGGACGCTGCGGCACAGCTCGTAGCGCTCGCCGGAGGGGATGGAAAGCTCCTCGCGGCGGCAGCGGCCGAGATCGGTGCAGTTTTTGCGGCCGCGGGGCGCGCCGTTGTAGCCGGTGGAGAGGATCTCGTCGTTTTTCACGATGATCGCGCCGTAGGTGCGCCGCAGGCAGGTGGCCCGCTCCCGCACCGCGTCCGCGATGTCGAGGTAGTAGTTGATCTTGCTGCGTCGATCCATAGTTCGCTCCTTATGTCGTTTTTCATCACTATATCGGCCGTTTGGCAGATTGTCAAGATTAACCCTCGCTTTTTTGTGCGATATGTGATAGGATGGGCCCATGAAAGAGAATTATCAGAAAAAACTGGAGGCGCTGCTCGCCGGGCTGGACGGGACGCCGCGGCTGCTGCTGCAAAGCTGCTGCGGGCCGTGCTCAAGCTATGTGCTGGAGTATCTGACGGCGTATTTCGACGTGACGGTGCTGTATTATAATCCGAACATCCGGCCGCAGGCGGAATACGAAAAGCGGCTGGAAACGCAGAAGCAGCTGCTGGCGGCCATGCCGCTGGCGCGGCCCGTGAAGCTGGTGGAGCCGGGCTGGCGCGGCGAGGAATTCGAGGCGGCGGCGCGCGGGCTGGAGGCGGAGCCGGAGGGCGGCGCGCGGTGTACGCGCTGCTTTATGCTGCGGCTGGAGGAGACGGCGCGGCAGGCGGCGCAGGGCGGCTTTGATTTCTTCGGCACCACGCTGACGGTATCGCCGCACAAAAACGCGCCGCTGCTCAACGAGATCGGCGAGGCGCTGGCCGGGCGGTACGGCGTGGCGTGGCTGCCGTCGGATTTCAAAAAGCGCGGCGGCTATCTGCGCTCGATCCAGCTTTCCAAGCAGTACGGGCTGTACCGGCAGGAATACTGCGGCTGCGGCTGGCCGGAGGGGCTATGATGGAAACGAACGAAAAGAGAAAGCTGTCCACGCGGCGCGTCGCGTGCGCGGCGGTGGCCGGCGCGGCCTATGCGGCGCTTACGATGCTGCTGTATCCCATCAGCTACGGGACGCTTCAGTTCCGGCTGTCGGAGGCGCTGTGCGTCCTTCCGTTTTTTGATCCGGTGTTCGTGCCGGGCCTGTTCGTCGGCTGCCTGATCGCGAATCTCATCAGCACGTCCGGCCCGCTGGATGTGATCTTCGGCTCGCTGGCGACGCTGCTGGCGGCGCTGGGAACGGCGGCGTGCGGGCGGCGCAGCCGCCGGCTCGGAAGCTGCGCGCTGGGCTGCCTGTTCCCGGTCGTGACGAACGGCGTGATCGTGGGCGCTGTGCTGGCGGCCACGGTGGCGGCGGAAGGGGAGACCTTCACCGCGGCATGGCTGCTGTACGGCGGCGAGGTGGCGCTGGGCGAGGCGGCCGTGCTGTACGCGGTGGGACTGCCGCTGGCGCGCGTGCTTCAGAAGAAAAATTTTCTTTTCAAAATGCTGCATTGACAAAGCGCCCTTTGGGTAATACTATAAGGGCAAGAACAAAAAGGGGTGCTGGGTATTCCCGGCTGAGATGGAGCCAAGCGAGGCTTCGGACCCTGTGACCTGATTCGGATAATGCCGACGGAGGGACGATATGTTTTTGCGGGCCGTCGTGTATTATTCTGCGACGGCCTTTTTTGTTTTCATTTTTCGGTACATAAGGAGAACATCATGCGAAACAAGACTCTGTCCTGCATCACGGAGGGCGCCGTCATGGTGGCGGCGGCGCTCGTGCTCAATTTTCTGCGCGCGCCGACGGACTGGCTGAGCGGAACGGGCGGCTCCATGGAGCTGACGATGATCCCGCTGGCGGTGTATGCGCTGCGGCGCGGCTGCGGCTGGGGCATCGGCGCGGGCGCCGTGTTCGGAACGCTCAAGTGCATCGTCGGCGGCGGCATCGCCTACGGCTGGGCGGCGCTGCTGCTCGATTACACGGCGGCCTTCGCGGTCGTGGGACTGGCGGGGCTTATGCCGGACCGGCCGGTCCGGGGCGCGGCGCTGGGCGCCTTTGCGCGCTATGCGGTGCACGTTCTGTCGGGCGTTATCATCTGGGGCCAGTGGATGCCGGAGGAGTTCCTGGGGCTGGCCATGACGAACGTGTGGCTGTATTCCGCGCTTTACAACGGGGTCTATATGGTCGTCAACGGCGTGGTGCTGTGCACGGTCACGGCAATTTTGTCGAAAAAAACAAAGCTGCTGTGTGTTGACAGCGGGAGATGAATTCTATATAATAACAAAGTTACTGCCAACTACTGCGGTCTATGGCCGCTGTTGAGTAATAAAACAAGAAAGGAAGAGAAGAAAAATGCTGCGTACCTATCAGCCCAAGAAGCGTCAGCGCCAGAAGGAGCACGGCTTCCGCAAGCGCATGTCCACCCGCAACGGCCGCAAGGTCCTGGCCGCGCGCCGCGCCAAGGGCCGCCATCAGCTCAGCTACTGATCGGTTTGGCTCTGGCCAGAAAAGGTGAGATTCACTTCCTCGCTCAATAAAGATCGCCTGTTCCGCCGTCTGTACAAGAAGGGCGGCAGCGCCGTGGAGAGCTGTCTGGTGGTCTATGCCCGCCGCAACGGTCTCGGGTATAACCGCCTCGGTCTCACGGTGACGTCGAAGGTCGGCAAGGCGGTGACGCGAAACCGCGTCCGCCGCCGGCTTCGGGCGATTTACCGGCTGCACGAAGGCGGGCTGAAGCCCGGCTTCGATGTTGTCATAGTCGCGCGCACCCGCGCGGCCGCCGCCAGCTACCAGAAGCTGGAGACAGAGGCGCTGGAGGCGTTCCGGAAGCTGGAGCTGTGCGCGCCGTGAAGCGTGTGATGCTGTGGCTGATACGCCTGTATCGGAAGTATATCTCGCCGCTGCGACAACCCTGCTGCCGTTTTATCCCGACGTGCAGCGAATATGCGCTGGAGGCCATTGAAAAATACGGCGCCGTCAAGGGCGGCTGGCTGGCTTTCCGACGCATATGCCGGTGCCACCCCTTTCATTTCGGGGAGCACGATTTCTACGACCCTGTCCCCTGAGGGCAGACTGTAATAAGGAGAACTTATTTATATGTGGAACTGGATTTGCGGCCTGTTCGGCAAACTGCTGATGTGGCTGTTCGATCTGTGCGGCAACTACGGCGTTGCCGTCATCCTCTTCGCACTGGTGGTCAAGATCATTCTCCTGCCGTTCCAGCTCAAAAGCAAAAAAAGCATGATGCGCACCAGCCGGATGACCCCGCGGCTGAAGGAGCTTGAGAAGAAATTCGGGAACGACAGAGCAAAGTATCAGGAGCAGGTGAACAAGCTCTACAAGGAAGAGGGCGTCAACCCGATGTCCGGCTGCCTGTGGTCCCTGATCCCCTTCCCGATCCTGTTCGCGCTGTACCGCGCCATCCGCTTCCCCATCACCGTTATGATGGGCGTGAGCGAGGAGCTGATGGCCGAGGGCGGTGCGATCTACGAAAAGCTCATCGAGCTCGGCTACAACCTGGCGGATTATTCCGGCGGCCGCAACGCCTCCGGCTATGAGCAGATATTCCAGAGCGAGTTCATCACGCAGCATTTCGACGCCTTCCAGGGTCTGTCGGACAAGCTGCAGGCGCTCAGCTACAAATTCCTGGGTCTCGATCTGGGCCAGACGCCGAGCTTCAAGTTCTGGAACTGGGACTGGTCGGATCCCGCGGTCTGGGGGCCGGCGCTGGGGCTGTTCCTCATCCCGGTCATCTCGGCGCTGCTGAGCTATCTTTCCATGAAGCTGTCGCAGGCGGCCACGCCGCAGACGGCGGAGCAGCAGAAGAGCAACAAGAACATGATGCTGATGATGCCGCTGGTCTCGCTGTGGATCTGCTTCACGATGCCCGGCGTCATGGGCATTTACTGGATCGCGCAGAGCGTGTTCGCCATCGTGCAGGACGCGATACTCAACCGCATCTTCAACCGCCAGCTCGACATCGAGGACGCCGATCGCATCGCGCGGGAAAAGGCGCGCGATGCGGAGCTGGAGGCCAAGCGGCAGGAGACCGAGCGTCTGCGCGCCGAGGGCGCCACGCAGGTCAACCGCAACACCTCCAAGAAAAAGCAGCAGGCCTATGCCGCGCAGAAGGAAGTGGAGCGCCGGGCTGCGGAGCAGCGCGCGGCGCGTGCGGCGAAGAAGGGGCTGACGCTGGAGGAAACGCCGGACAGCCAGGTGGGCGAGCGGCGGTATGCCCGCGGCCGCGCCTACGTCGCCGACCGCTATTTCAACCCGGCCGAGGCCGAGGAAAAGACGGCGGCCGCGCTGGCGGAAAGCGAGGAATACGAGCAGGAGCAGGAGCTTCTTGCGCAGGAGGACGCCGCAGTCACGCAGGCGGAGGTGCCTGCCGTGCAGGAGCCGGAGAATGAGCCGGAGGACGCGCCGGAAACGGACGCGGACGAGCCGGAGGAGCCGTCGGACGAGGTTGCGGACGAGCCGGAAGAGGCCGAAAGCGCGGACGAGTCGGACGAAGAGCCCGGCGAATAACGGAGGAAAGAAACAAATATGACCAAATCTATGGAATTCCGCGGCAAGACCGCGGAGGAAGCTCTCGAAAAGGCTCTGCAGCAGCTTGGTCTGGAGCGCGACGAGGTCTCCGTTGAGGTCGTCGCCCGCGGCAAGACCGGCTTTCTGGGCATCGGCGCGGCGGACGCCGTGCTGCGCGTGAGCTACGAGGCGCCCGACGAAGCGCTGGAAAAGAAGCCCGAGCCGGTCAAGGAGCCCGCCCCCAAGGCGGCCCCGAAGGCGGCGCAGCCCGAAAAGAAGCCGCAGCCGGAGAAAAAGCCGCAGGCGGAAAAAAAGCCCGCCGAGCCCAAGGCGCCGGGCAAGACGAAGCGTCTGGCTGAGGGCGAACAGGCCGTGGCTACGGAGGCGTTCCTGCGCGGTCTGCTCGACCGGATGGGCGTGCAGGCGGATATGGAGATCAGCCCCCGCGAGGGCGGCGGACTGAACGTGGAGCTGTCCGGCTCCGGCATCGGCGCCGTGATCGGCCGCCGCGGCGAGACGCTCGACGCCATCCAGCATCTGACCAACTATGTGGTCAACCGCGGCAACGACAAGCGCAGCCACATCAATGTCGATGCCGAGAACTACCGCGCCAAGCGCGAGGAATCTCTCGTCCGGCTGGCGGAGAAAATGGCCGCCAAGACCATCAAATACAAGCGCTCGATGGCGCTTGAGCCCATGAACTCCTACGAGCGCCACATCATCCACACCGCGCTTCAGGATTACGAGGGCGTGACCACGAGCTCCACGGGCAGCGAGCCGAACCGCCGTGTCGTCGTCAATTACGTGCGCACGGAGACGAAGGAAGAAAAAAAGGAGCCGGAGTTCAAGGAGTGGTGCTGACGGCGCCGCCGCGGACAAACGGCCGGGAAACTGAATAATTCCCATGAGACAGACAGGGAGGAAGACAAATGGTATTTAACAGCGCTGTGTTTCTGTTTGCGTTCCTCCCGGTCGTTTTTATCGTTTACAGACTGATGCCGGGGATGCGGGCGAAGAACGCCCTGCTGGCCGGCTTCAGTCTGCTTTTTTATGCGTTCGGCTCGCCGGGGCAGGCGCTTCTGATGCTGGGCGCGGCGGCGGTGAACTGGCTGGCGGGGCGGCTGCTCGCGGGACGGAAGGGAAGCCGGGCCGTGCTGGCCGCGGCGGTGGCGCTGGACCTGGGGCTGCTGTTCGCGTTCAAGTATCTGGACTTCTTCACGGGCATCGCGAACCGTGCGCTGGGTCTGTCGCTGCCGATGGCGGGACTGACGCTGCCGGTGGGCATCTCGTTTTACACGCTGTCGGGGCTGAGCTATCTGATCGAGGTGCGGCGCGACCCGGCGCGCGCCTCGCGCGGCTTCGGGCGCGTGCTGCTGTTCATGGGGATGTTCCCCACGGCGGCCGCCGGGCCCATCCTCAACTGGGCCGCGTTCGAGCCGCAGCTGGACGCGCGCGAATGCACGCCGGAGAAAACGGCGGCGGGCATCCGGCGCTTTGTGCTGGGGCTTTCCAAGAAGCTGCTGGTGGCCGATGTGCTGGGGCGCTTTGTGGACGTGGTGTACGGCTCGTCCGTACTGGACGCGCGGCTGGCCTGGCTGGCGGCGCTCGGCTACGCCGTGCAGATCTATTTCGACTTCTCCGGCTGCGCGGACATGGCCATCGGATTGGGCGGGCTGTTCGGCTTCACACTGCCGGAAAACTTCCGTCTGCCGTATCTGGCCGCCTCGGTGACGGAATTCTGGAGCCGCTGGCACATGAGCCTGACGGCGTGGTTCCGGACGTATCTGTATTATCCGCTCACGATGTCGCGCGCGCTCAATCGCTGGCGCAGGCGCCTGTCCGCCGCGGGGCGGAAAAAGGCCGCGAGCCGCGTCGTGTCCGTGGCGGCGCTGGCGGTGGTGTGGCTGCTGACCGGCCTGTGGCACGGGCCGAGCTGGTGCTATATCCTCTGGGGCGTGTGGCACGGGCTGTTCAACATTCTCGAGGGCGTGAAGGTCATCGACACGCGCCGGATCGGGAAAAAGGCGGGCGGCCGCGCGCTGCTGCACGTCTATACGTTTCTGGTCACGCTGCTCGGAGCCGTGCTGTTCCGCAGCGCGGATCCGGCGCAGGCGGGACGGATGTTCGCCGCCATGTTCGCCGGCTTCTCCTTCTCGGCGGAGGGGACGCTGCTGCTGCAGAAATCGCTCAGCGGTCTGACGGCAGCGGCCTTCGCCGTGGGCGCGGCCGGGAGTCTCGGCGCGCTGCCGTGGCTGCGGGAGCGGACGGGCCGGGCGGGCGAGATCGCGTCGTATATCCTGTGCGCGGCGCTGTTCGCGCTGTTTACGCTGCTGCCGGGAAAAAGGGAGGCGAGGGCATGATCTTCACCATTGACGCACTTTCTGCCGGCAGGATGAACGCCGCCCGTTCACGCGGCTTCCTCCGGGAAAAGGAGGCTTTGGCATGATCTTCACCATCGATTCCGCGCACGCCGGAGAGCGGCTGGACGTGTTTCTCGCCCGCGAGGGCGACGTGACCCGTTCGCGCGCCGGGGCTCTGATTCGCGAGGGCGCGGCGCGGGTGAACGGAAGCGTGCCCTCGAAGGCCGGATACGCGCTGCGGGAGGGCGACGAGGTTTCGTTTGAGGTTCCCGAGCCCGCGCCCGCGCATGTGGCGGCCGAGGACATTCCGCTGGAAATCGTGTATCAGGACGACGATCTGGCGGTGGTGTACAAGCCGTCCGGCATGGTGGTGCATCCGGCGGCGGGCAACCCGGACGGCACGATGGTCAACGCGCTTCTTATGCATCTGGACGGGCTTTCAGGCATCGGCGGGGAGATTCGCCCCGGCATCGTGCACCGGATCGACAAAGACACGTCCGGGCTGCTTCTGGTGGCCAAGAACGACCGCGCGCACGTGAAGCTGGCGGAGCAGATCGCCGCGCATTCGATCGAACGCGCGTACCGCGCCATCGTCATCGGGCACATGAAGGCCGACGAGGGCGACGTGGACGCGCCCATCGGACGGCATCCGACCGACCGCAAGAAAATGGCCATCGTGCCCGGCGGGCGCGAGGCGCGCACGCACTGGCGCGTGCTGGAGCCGCTTCGGGGCGCGACGCTGCTGGAATGCGTGCTCTCGACCGGGCGCACGCATCA
>OIZV01000801.1_pt1 | contig 12753 bp, 15 predicted proteins | sample 1588681 | NCBI WGS metagenome assembly OIZV01 (sample SAMN03283281) | human gut metagenome | biome: human-associated habitat; material: feces | host: Homo sapiens | place: Peru | collected 2012
CTTGCAGGGACACGGTAGCCGATTGGAGGTTATTTTGCCGTGTCTACTTTACTATTCTATTTCTCCTGTGATCTGCGCCAGTCAAAAAAAGCCCGTGCTCCGCAACGGAGTATTCCGGGCATGGATATGAACACAGAAATCATATAGATAGATTTTATAATTCTTCTGCGCCTGTCTGCGTTTTGCAGACAGGCGCTTTTTGTCGTTTTCTTAGGTTCCGTGTTGGCTGTCGATCACCTCCTGTTCCTATCCCTCACAGAGCAACGATGAAACAGGAGGTGCAGCGCATGGATTCTTCCTAAAGAATTTTTTCAAAAATTTTTCTGCGCGTTTGCCAAAACGCATGGTGCAGACCGTAGTAGTGGCGAAAGGGGAAGAAAACCGTATCACCCGCCTTTGCGGACGCGAAGGGAGGTGAATACATGAAGCCTCATTCGCACGAAGAACATATCCAGCACTCCTTTGATGCTTTCTGCAAAAAGGTACTGCGGAACGAAGCGCGGGACTATCAGGACGCGCTGGCACGGAAAAGAAACCGAGAGGTCTACTTTTCCGAGCTTCCCATCGAAGTGCTGGAACAGTTCGCTGTCCGTGATACCTATTTCACGGATAGCCGCACATTTGAAGTCATCGGCCATTCGGTTTGTATCGACGATGAAACACTGGCGGAAGCAATCTCCGCTTTGCCTGTTGACCGCAGAGATATTATCCTGCTGTCCTACTTCCTCGATATGTCCGACGCTGAAATTGCAAATGTGCTGAACATGGTGCGCCGTTCCGTTGCCTATCGCAGGACAAGCACCCTAAAGCTGCTGAAAAACCTGATGGGAGGAGAAAACAGATGACAGGTCAATCGAAGAATAACCGTCTGTTGCCGCTGACCGTCATTGAAGCGGCTACTGGCGGTGATGTGGAAGCGATCAACGCCGTTCTGAAACACTATGCAGGGTACATAGCCCGTCTGTCGATGCGTGAGCTTTACGACGAGTACGGCAATCCCCATCTCTGCGTGGATGAAGAACTGCGGCGCAGGTTGGAAACGAAGCTCATTACCAAACTGCTCACATTTCGCGTGAGATAACTGACGCCTGACAGAAACGTGTTCCCCCTTTCCTCGTTTCTGTCCGATGCTCCTTGACAAATATGCCCGCAAGAGAACGGCGGCGCATCATAGGCAAAACGGGTACGTTCCTTTTGCGCAGAGCTGGGCGGCTGGTACGCCATGACGTATATCCGAGAGGATATGCCGAGCGACAAATACCGAACCGTAACGCAAGTGTGGCAGCTTGCAGGCGATGACGCGCAAAACACATAATGATACGACCTTACAGCCACAGTCCGAGCGTTCAAAGCGTCGCAGGCGATGGGTAGGGCTGCACGAGAACCGTGCGGGGGTGAAACTCCCTTGGAGCTGCGCCAGCAGCCGTCCGTTTTGTCATTTCCTTTTGTAGTTATTTCGTTTCCCATGAAAGGGGGATTTGTTTCTATGGAAACAACCATGAAGAAAACAACGTCCCCGATTGTACGCGAGTACAAGATCGGGGATATAACGTATATCGTCAAGGCCGTCGTCAAAGACGGCGCGAAAGAGGACGCCGTGACAAAGGTGCGCCGCCTGATTCAGAATGACTTGCGGGGTAAAAAAGTTACAAATAATTTTGAACCCGCCTAATGACGGCGAGCGAGATCCCTGGTATAATATAAATAACCTGTTTGTCCGGCTGCCGGAATAGGAGGCAACATGAAAAAGCAGCCCGACAAAATCACCGCATATTACTACCGTGCGGCGAACAAACAAACAGACCTGAACCTTGACAATCAAATGCACCGACTTTTGAGCCATGCGCAGAAAAACGGAACGGACGCCTATATGTTCTTCGTGGACAATGGGTACAACGGCCTGACCGCAGAGCGTCCGGCATTTCAAAATCTGCTTGCAGCAATCCATGAGAACCGCGTGCAGAAAATCGTTGTCGTATCGCTTGACCGACTTTACCGCAACCATCTTGCAGCGGTGCAGTTCCTTGATGATATAGAGCAGCGCGGTATTTCGATTTGCTCCATTACAGACGGCGATCTGCCCCTTTGCCGAGAACTGTATCACGGCATTGTCAACGCCTACCGCAGTTCTTCCGAGAAAGGCGGTGAGTTCAGATGACGGGATTTACCTTTCAGAGCTTGAAGCCGCAGGACAGTTTAAGCAATGAGCTTCGCAGCGTGATCCGCGATAATGTTTTGCAGTTCTACGCCAAGGGGCTATCTACGGAAGCAGAGGAAGAAGGCCTGACCGCTCTGTATGAGCGTCTTTCGCAGGAAGATAAGCTGGATGGTGAAAGCAACTCCATAGCGAACCAGAAGAAGATTCTGGAACGCTACTGCAAGGATCATGGGATTACCGCTTACCGACATTATGACGAGGACGACGGTTATTCCGGCACAAACTTCAACCGTCCGGGCTTCCAGCGTATGCTTGCCGACATCAAGGCAGGACGGATCAAGCGCGTCATCGTAAAGGACATGAGCCGCTTCGGGCGTGATTATCTCCAAGTGGGAATGTATACCGATGTTGTTTTCCCGGAGTTTGGCGTTCATTTCATTGCCGTCAATGACGGCGTGGACAGCACACGCGGCGAAAGTGAGTTTACCGCGATCCGCAATGTGTTCAACGAAATGTATGCCCGCGATACCTCTAAGAAGATTCGCGCTACATGGCAGAGCAAAGGCAAGTCCGGCGAGCATTTGACGACCATTCCGCCCTATGGGTATATGAAAAGCCCGGAGGACAAAAAGAAATGGATCGTCGATGAAGAAGCCGCAGCCGTCGTACAGAAGATATTCTCCCTGTGCGCGTCCGGCAAGGGACCCACGCAGATTGCTAAATGGCTCAAACAGCAGCAAATCTTGAACCCAACCGCCTATTGCCATGCGAAAGGTCTGCCGACCAGCAACAAGCCAACAGCAGACCCGTACAAATGGACAAATGAAACGGTTTCCCGCATTTTGGAGCGCGTAGACTATCTGGGGCATACCGTAAACTTCAAGACCACAAAGAAGTCCTACAAGAGCAAGAAGAAAATCTGGAATGACCCTGAGAATTGGGTGATCTTCGAGAACACCCAGCCGCCGATCATCGAGGAAAGCGTGTTTCTGATTGTTCAGAACATTCGCAAGGCGCGTCGCCGTCCTACCAAGATGGGTGAAATGGGTATGTTCTCCGGGCTTCTGTATTGCGCAGAGTGCGGCGGCAAAATGTATCAATGCCGCGCTACCAACTTTGCAGAGAACCAGAAATACTTCATCTGCTCTACCTACCGCAAGGGCAAGGATCTCTGCACGACCCATTCTATCAAGAATGTTGTGCTGCATGAAATTGTTCTGCGAAATCTGCGGGAAGCAATCTCCTATGTTTCAGAACATGAAGCGGAGTTCATTCAGGACGCAGCCGAGAGCGATATGCGGGACAGGGATGCAGAGTTTGTTCGGAAGCGCGAAACGCTGGCAAAGGCGGACACGCGGATTGCCGAGCTTGACCGCATTATCTCCCGACTGTATGAGGACAACGTGATTGGCAAGCTGTCAGACGAACGGTTTATCAAAATGTCCCATGACTACGAGTTGGAACAAAGCAACCTGAAATCAATGGCAGATGTCTTGCGCAAAGACCTGAAGCAGCAGGAGCAGCAGAAAACCAATGTCAAGGCGTTTATCGCTGCCGTGAAGAAGTACACGGATTTGCAGGAGCTTGACGCGGCTGTTCTCCGTGCTTTCATTGACAGGATCGAAGTTTCCCATGTTGACAAGAAATCCAGAACGCGGGAAATCACCATCGTCTATAACTTCATCGGTGCATTTGACTTCACACGGGCAATCGAAAATGCCCGCAACACAAGTAAAAAAGAGCAAAGAACGGCATAGCCGTTAAGCTACACCGTTCCTTGTTTCAATGTTTTCCTAAGTCACCGCCCCATTCCGCAGACGAGCTGCACTCACGGAAGTGAGTTGCGGCTCTCTTTTTATACAGTATGGTTCATCCGTGATTTAGCCCCTCCGGGGGCAGCAGTATTTCCTTGCGCTTTCGTGCGCAATCAAGGCGCTCGTGCGGGCAATGATGTCCGTGCGAGCGCCTTTTTTCGTTTTTCTGTCGGCTGTCGTTCTCCGCCGGTGTTGGTTCGGTTCACCACCCACCCAACACCGAAACGGAGGAACAAAATGTTTAATAGAAAAAGCATCTATGCGCTGAATAAGAAAGACCCCGATGCCATCGTTTATCATGGATGCCAATGAAGTCATCATCCGCCTGACCCGCGAGGACTTTGCCAGCGAGGAAGGATTCCTGAAATGGAAATCTTGGTCAGATGAAAACTACCACACCGAGGACAATCAGGATGTGGTAGAGGGGAAACACAATAGCTGGCCGCGGCATAGAGCGTCTGCGTTTCATCATCGAGATAGAGATCAATCTCGTCTGTGAAGACGCAGACCAGCACATCTGTTGTCTTACCGTCTTGCGTGATGCTTTCGGCATCGTTGACCCAGCCCCAGGTGCGCCAGTCCGCGCCCGCAATCTGTTGTTCCTCCTCCGGCTCCTGCTGCTTCTCTGCGCATGCCGCACATGCGGCAAGCATCAAAAGCGCCAGCAGCGCAGCTGCTATTTTCCGACTGCTTCTCATCGCATCATTTCCCCTATCTCCCGAGCGTTTTCTGGCAGAACGCCGGATATTTTACTGTTATTATACCGCCTGCAAGGAAAGATACGACTAACCGTCAGTTAGGATTCTGCCTGCCTCAGTTTTTCTCCGCCGCCTGCCGGTCCAGACGCAGATTTCTAAAGTAGAGGCTAAAATCGATGCTGACGAAACAGAAATTCAGCACATAGAAAAACATTACGTACCACTTAAATCCATTGGGATTCAGAAGCTTACTGGTAATGCCCGCAACGTAGCCAAGCAAAATCAGCACCAGAAACGGCAGGCTCTTGCCCTTCGTCGTCCGCGCGCGGTAGGATTTGATCGCGCTCAGCGGCCAGGAAAAGCCGAAGCACAGCAGCATTGCAATCTCGCAGAGCTCAAAAAGATGCACCATTCCATTTTCCCCCCTATATCTCTTCGCGGCAGGCGTCAAAAATCCCGGCTCTGCAAATGGCGGCCTCCAGCATCTCTCCAATCCTGTCCGGCGTCGGCGCAACGAGAACGCCTGCTTCTTCCAGTGCTGCAATCTTGCCCGCAGCGGTTCCCTTGCCGCCGGAGATGATTGCGCCCGCGTGGCCCATGCGCTTACCCTTGGGGGCCGTCTGGCCGGAAATGAAGGCCGCGACCGGCTTTGTCATCCGGGTTTTGATATACTCTCCCGCTTCCTCTTCGCCGTCTCCGCCAATCTCTCCAATCATCACAACGGCGTAGGTGTCGGGGTCTTCCTCAAACAGCCGCAGCGCGTCAACAAAGCCCGTGCCGCGGATGGGGTCGCCGCCGATACCGAGTGCTGTGGACTGCCCGATGCCGCGTGAGGTGAGCTGCTTGACCGCCTCATAGGTCAGCGTCCCGGATCGCGAAATGACGCCCACGTGGCCTTTCTTGTGGATATACCCCGGCAGAATGCCAACCTTGCACAGACCCGGCGAAATGAGCCCCGGGCAGTTCGGGCCAATCAGCCGCGTTTTAGAGCCCTCCAAATAGTGCTTCACGCGCGCCATATCCAGAACCGGAATGCCTTCTGTGATGCACACAACAAGCGGAAGCTCCGCGTCAATAGCCTCGAGAATCGAGTCGGCCGCAAACTTCGGCGGCACATAGATAATGGACGCATTCGCGTTTGTGGCCTGCTTTGCCTCACGGACGGTATTGAAAACGGGCACGTCAAAAATTGTCTGTCCGCCCTTGCCGGGAGTTACGCCGCCGACGATGTTCGTTCCATAGGCCAGCATCTGTTCGGTGTGGAATTTTCCCTGATGGCCGGTAATACCCTGCACGAGAAGGCGCGTATTCTGATCGACTAAAATACTCATGCGTCGCTTCCTCCTTTCGCGGCCTGCACGGCCTTTTCTGCGCCGTCCGCCATATCATCCGCAGCGATAATCTGCATACCGGACTGCCGCAGAATCTCGCGACCCCGCTCCACGTTTGTTCCCTCGAGCCGGACGATCAGCGGCACGGGAAGCCCCGTCTTCTTTGCTGCGGCGACAATGCCCTCGGCAATTACGTCGCATTTCATAATGCCGCCGAAGATATTGACGAAGATCGACCTGACATGCGCGTCAGAGAGCAGAATTTCAAATGCAGCTTCGACGCGCTCTGCAGTTGCGCTGCCGCCTACATCCAGAAAATTTGCGGGGCTTCCGCCAAACTTCTGGATAATATCCATCGTCGCCATGGCCAAGCCTGCGCCGTTGACCAAGCAGCCGATGCTGCCATCTAAACTCACATAATTGAGGTCAAACTGCGACGCACGGTACTCTTTTTCATCCTCCTCCGCCGCATCGCGCAGAGCCTGAAGCTCCGGATGGCGGAAGAGCGCGTTATCATCAAAGTTGACCTTTGCGTCCAGACACAAAAGCTTTCCATCCTGCGTTTCCACCAGCGGATTGATCTCCACCAGCGAGCAGTCCTTTTCCAGATACAGCCGGACGAGCGCGTCCAGAAGCGTCTGAAACTGCGCACGCAGCACCTGCGGAAGGCCAATGCGGTCAGCAGTGTCCATAACCTCATAGGCCTTGAGCCCCATGACGGCAGAAACCGGAATCTGGACAATTGCCTCCGGCGCAGTCTTCGCGGTCTCCTCAATCTCCGTGCCGCCTGCGCTGGACGCAACAATCACAAGTCCTGCCCGGTTCATATCGCCGGTAACAGAGAGATAATATTCTTTTTTCACTGCAACAGCTTCTGTGATCAGCACCTTGTGAACCGTTTTTCCTGCGGGGCCAGTCTGCTTCGTCACAAGCTGCATGCCGAGCATCTGCCGGGCGATGGTCTCCGCCTCGTCCGCCGTCTTTGCCAGCTTCACGCCGCCTGCCTTGCCGCGTCCGCCGGAGTGCACCTGCGCCTTGATGACGCAAGGAAGCATCTTCTCGGCTGCCTGACGCGCCGCTTCCGCTGTTTCGGCAACAATGCCGGAGGGAACTGGCGCGCCATAATCGCCAAGGAGCTTCTTTGCCTGATATTCATGGATTTTCATGATGCCGCGGTCTCCTTCTTTTTCTTTGTCTGCGATGATGCAGCCGGTGCCGCTTTATGTGAGCCAAGGGCAAGACCGGCTTCCAAGGCGCGCGCATTGAGCGCCTCCGTGCCCTTGGGCACATGCAGCATTACAGCCTCGCGCAGCACGTCCTGTGACACAAGTCCCAGCAGCGCGTTGATTGCGCCGACGGCCACGATATTGGCCGTCATAGCCTTTCCAACCTTCTCTTGCGCCGTGCGCAGAATCGGAAGCTGGGTCAGATGCGGCAGGTTCAGTTCCTGCGGGATTTGCAGGCTTTCATCTGCCAGCACGACGCAGTTTTCCGGCAGATCATGGCCGTAATCGTCTAAGGCCTTCTGCGTGAGGACCATCAGAAAGGTCGGCTTCTGCACCTTGGTAAAGCCAATGGGCGCCTCCGAAATCAGGACTTCTGCTTTGCAGCTGCCGCCTCTTGCCTCCGGGCCATAGGCCTGGGACTGCGCGGTATATTTTCCTGCCAATATGGCGGCCTCCGCCAGAATCACGGTCGCCAGAATGACGCCCTGTCCGCCGCTTCCTGCCAGCCGCAGTTCCATGTTACTCATTCGCTTCACGCTCCTTTGCAAGTCTATGAATCAGCTTCTCATATTCATAGGTAAACTCCGGATACTGCACCTGATGCAGAAGACCGATGATAAGCTTGCCGCGCAGCTCGTCCGGCGTCATTTTGTTCGCCTGCTCCTGGGTGACAGCGTTTTCCTTCTGCCACTTCATCATGTCAACTGCAGAGCCCTTGTGGTTCTTGCGGCCATAGTAGGTCGGGCAGACAGAGGCAACGTCGATGATCGAAAAGCCCTGATGGCGAATGCCCTCCTGAATGAGGCTGATCGTCTGCTGGACATGATACGCGCTTCCCCGGGCGGCATAGCTCGCGCCTGCCCCATAGGCAAGACCCGCAATATCAAACGAGCGGTCGAAGTTTCCGTAGGGCGCGGTCGTGCCATAATCGCCGCGCGGCGTGGTGGGAGAATACTGGCCGCCTGTCATGCCGTAGATTTCGTTGTTGAACACGACGACGGTCAGGCCGATATTTCGCCTTGCCGCGTGAATGAGGTGGTTGCCGCCGATGGCGGAAATATCGCCGTCGCCCGCAAGCACGATGACCTCGAGCTCTGGGTTTGCCAGCTTGATACCCGTTGCAAAGGCGATGGCTCTTCCGTGCGTGGTGTGGATTGTATTAAAGTCCAGATAGCCCGCCGCACGCGAGGAGCACCCGATACCGGAGACGATCACGGTCTTGTTCCGGCTAAGGCCCAGATTTTCAATCGCCTGCGCCACATCGCGCATGATGATGCCGTTGCCGCAGCCGGGACACCAGATGTGCGGCAGATGCTCCGGGCGCATGTATTTATAAACGAGCGTCGAGGTGTTGCCGGGGTTGACGCTCATATCGCCGGTATTGACCATTTACTCTGCCTCCTCAAGCTTTTTCAGGATTTCCTGCGGCGTAATGACCGTGCCGTTGAGCCGCCCGATGAAATCAACCGCGCACGCACCCTTGACGATGCGCTCGACCTCCAGCAGAATCTGGCCGCCGTTGTGTTCGGCAACAAGCATCCGCTTTGCCGTTTTACAGATCTCCTGCAGCTCGCGCTCCGGGAACGGCCAGATGGTAATGGGGCGGAAAATGCCGACCTTTTTGCCATTCGCGCGTGCCTGCTCCATGGCGCTTTTTGCGGCGCGCATCGTGCCGCCGTAGCAGATGATGACGGTTTCCGCGTCGTCAAGAGAAACCCTCTCACACTGAACGATATTGTCATAGTTATCAGAAATTTTGCGCATCAACCGGTCCATCAGCTTGGCCGCTTCCTCGGTGGAGTTGGTCGGAAAGCCTGTCTCATCGTGAATAAGTCCTGTGATGTTATACCGCTGCCCGCAGCCAAAGGGCGCCATCTGCGGCACGAGCTGGCCGGGCTTCATATGATACGGCAGCCGCTTGGGCTCCGGGTAGCGAACCGTCGGCCGGTCGATGACCTCCAGCTCCTCCGGCTCGGGAAGCTCCATGCCTTCCCGAAGATGGCCAATAATTTCGTCCATCAGAAAAATGACCGGCGTGCGGTATTTTTCGGATAAGTTGAAGCAGCGCACCGCGAGCGTATATGTTTCGCGCACGGAAGAGGGGCTGATGACAATGATCGGATGATCGCCGTGCGTGCCCCATCTGGCCATCATCACATCGCCCTGTGACGGAGACGTCGGCATGCCGGTCGATGGGCCGCAGCGCTGCACATCGACAATTACCATCGGAATTTCCGCCAGACACGCGTAGCCGATGTTCTCCTGCTTGAGAGAAAAGCCTGGGCCGCTGGTCGCGGTCATGGCCTTGACGCCCGCAACGGAGGCTCCAATGGCGCAGGCAATGGACGCAATTTCGTCCTCCATCTGGATGAACTTTCCTCCCTCTTGTGGAAGCCTCAGCGCAGAGAGCTCTGCAATTTCGGTTGACGGTGTGATTGGGTATCCGGCATAAAGCCGCATGCCCGCGGCAAGCGCGCCCTCGACGCACGCTTCGTTTCCCTGCATCAATACGGTTTTACCCATTGCGTTTCCCCTCCCTCCGCTTCTTTTAAGTAAATCGCGTAATCCGGACAGCGCAGCTCACACTGCCCGCAGAGCACACACTGTGCATTTTCCGCCAGTGCTGCCTTTCCGTCCCGGAGTTCCAACGCTCCCTTCGGGCAGAACGCCACACATATCCCGCAGCCCTTGCACCAGGCCAGATTCAGCACCAACTCTTTTTGACTGCTCACCGCTTCCGCTCCTCTCGTCTTTTCTGACTGGAAAAATATCGACTCCCAGTGAACTACTGCCAAGATAGCACGCATATCCTACAACTTCAAACAGGATTATCTTTTACAATAAAACAATAAAAAGCTTGTAATGAAGCAAGTCCTGTGGTAATCTTTCAAATAGGGAAGCGTAAAAGACAGAATTATTGCAAAAAATTCACACGTTCGCGCCAGAAACTGCAACTGTTTGACAGTTTTCTTGCATCAAAGACGCTGTTGTATTTTCAAAAGAGAGGTGTAAATTTTCATGAATTTTCAGAATCTGGAATCCTTTCTGGTTCTGGCCGAGGAAGGAAGCGTTACACGCGCGGCCGAGCGACTGCACGTCTCGCAGCAGGCGCTCAGCGGATTACTCGCACGTCTTGAAAAAGAAGTTGGAAGTCCCCTCTTTTTCCGGCGTTCCGGTCTGGAGCTGACTTACGCTGGGATTTGCCTGCAGCGTGCCGCTATTCAGATTCTCGATATTCAGCGCCAGACGATTGCCGCCATGCAGGACATCCGGGAGAGCCGGCGCGGCGTGCTTCGCATCGGTGTTTCGCATACGCGCGGACAGTCCATCCTACCCCTGCTGCTTCCGACGTTCAGCCAACTCTATCCCCTGGTCGAGCTGACCGTTTTCGAGGGCAGCACGACCGTTCTGGAAGAAGATCTTTCCAAAGGTCTGATCGATGTTCTGATCGGCTTTGCTCCCTTTACGCCGGACTGCGCAGAATATGCGCCGCTGATGCAGGAAAAAATGTATCTGGTCGGCCAAAGAGAGCTTCTCCACCAGACCTTTGGCGCGCAGACGCAGCAGGTGTGCCGGGCATATGAGGCGACGCGCAATCTGCGTCTGTTTGCAAAGTTTCCCTTTGTTCTTCTCAAAAAGGGCGACCGGATCCGCGCCATTGCCGACCGCGTGTTTTCCCGCTACAGCATCCAGCCGGATATTCGTCTGGAAACGCAGAACGTTCAAACGGCCTTCTGCCTCGCGGCTGAAGGCATGGGCCTTACCATCTGCCCCGAACTCTATCTCTATAGCCCCTATACCGTCTCCGGCACTGCCGCTGGTCCTGTCCGCCAGAAGGTTGAGATTTTCCCCTTTTCCGATAAAGATACTGCCGATACCATCGCCATCGGCTATAACCGTGAGCGCTATCTCAGCAAAATCGCCCGCGATTTTATCGATCTGAGCCTCCGGCTGTATCAGAAAGCGCCGCTCTTTTCCGCGCAGGAGGACTTTCCCGTGGGCGCAATTTTATAAGCTGCCGCGCACATCTGCAAAAAACCGCGCGAGGAAACAAAATGTTTCCCCGCGCGGTTTTTTATTCCTGAAGACTTTTATCCGTGATAAGTTCGTTCTGCAAATTAAGACATGCCGCAACGTCCCGGTTTTTGAGCGCGTCCAACACACGCCTGTGGAAATTGATGCTCTCCTCAACGCCATGAATTTTCCAGGTTTTCTCTGAGTTATGCTTATAGACCTCAAAGAAAGCATCCTGCACGGCATTATCCGAATCCGTTTCTTCCGGCTGCCGCATAAGTTTTTTTAAGAACGCCATCTGCTGCTGAAGATACACGATTTCCTGCTGCATCCGGCGCTCACTCTCCCGGCGGGACATTTTTTCCAGCTCTGCCGCGCCGAACTGCTCCCTGCTGATTCGCATCCGGGATTTTGGCGCAGGCTGGATGCCCTCCGGTGATTTTCCCGCGCGGCGGATGCGCTTTGTGATGTTGTGGACGCGCTCAAAGCCGAGCAGCTCCGGATCGTAGCCCAGCTTCCGCAGCGCCATGTTCCCGGTGCATCCCTCCACACTCAGCCGCCAGAAGGCTTCCTTGAATGCCAGCGTGAACGAAATCTGATTTTCTGTGACCTTCTCCGTGTACGAATTTGCACGCAGAAGCTCCTGTTCCGCCGCGCTGAATTTTTTCCGTGTTCCCATAGCCCTCTCCTTCTTCCTGCCTTCAGTATACCATAGTTCATGCCGCTATGGGTCATTTCCTTGTCCACTTCCTGGTCAATGTCATTAAGTTTGCGCACAAAACGCTCAATCACTTATGATGGTGATTGAGCGTTTTTATTTCAGCGCAGGGGGACATATAAAAACAATATTTCTCAAAAAAACACTTGACAAATCAATAAAAATCGAAGGCTTCGCCTTGAAAATGATGACATTTTTTAAGGAGGCCTTCCAAGTGAACAGAAAATCATATCCAGAACGTGTTCGGTCCGCATTGTTCCATGCAATAAAGAAAACCGCCGCAAATTTAGACGCATGCGTAAAGGTCCCGGGAAAAGATTTTTCAAGAAAGAGAAAACTTCCACTGCAAACGATGCTGCTAATGCTGATCGGCATGGGAGGCGGAAGCCTTTCAAAAGAATTATATGACTGGTTTGGATACACACCAAGTACAGCAACTGCTTCCGCGTTTGTCCAACAACGCAATAAAATCCGCTCCAAAGCTATCGAAATGATATTCAACGAATTTGTCGCATCGGCGATGCCGACTATGACCTTTCGAGGGTATCGTCTTTTTGCGGTCGATGGATCAGATCTACGTTTACCATCCGATACAACCAATGATTTTTCTCTAATTAGGAATGCGGAAGGGCAAAAGCAATACAACCTTGCTCACCTGAATGCCATTTTCGATCTAATGAGCAAAGCCTATGTTGACGTTACTATGCAAGGCAAAAAAGGGATGAATGAGCACAAAGCTCTCGTTTCGATGATAGATCGCTCTAGGGTGTATCTGAAAACTCCCAATGTGACCG
>OIZV01000804.1_pt1 | contig 12728 bp, 11 predicted proteins | sample 1588681 | NCBI WGS metagenome assembly OIZV01 (sample SAMN03283281) | human gut metagenome | biome: human-associated habitat; material: feces | host: Homo sapiens | place: Peru | collected 2012
TGCATCGAGAATCGGCATGTTGACGTGCATGTGGCGATTGATTTCCTTCATACACTTTGTACCGAAAAATCCCTCGGCAATCATCTCCATCTCTATCTGCGCACTCTTCACGCTATAGCCCTTGCCTATCATGGTACCGAAGGTTCGGTTGCGGGAAAAGTTACTGTAGCCTGTTACGAGCAAGTCGCCCAGATAAACTGAGTCGTACATGCTTCGGTCGATAGGGTGGACGGCTGTCAGGAAGCGGTGCATTTCCTGAACGGCATTCGACATGAGTACCGCCTGGAAGTTGTCACCATACTTCAGTCCGCCACAGATACCTGCTGCGATGGCGTATACGTTCTTCAGAACCGAAGAGTATTCGATGCCGATGACATCGCTCGAAGTCTTGGTCTTGATGAATTCACTCGCCAGACAATCGTTGGCGAAGGCACGCGCCTTTTCGGTATCGCTACAGCCCACGGTGAGATAGCTCAATCGCTCCAGTGCCACCTCCTCGGCATGAGAAGGACCGCCGATGCAGGCGAGGTTCTCGTAGGGCACGTCGTACACCTGATGGAAATATTCCGAGCATACGAGGTTCTCGTCGGGCACAATACCCTTGATGGCCGTAACAACAAACTTGTCACGGATATTGGTCTTCAGCTTCCGAAGATGATTCTTGAGATAGGGAGAGGGAGTTACAAAGACGAGCGTGTCGTACTCCTTGACGATTCTGTTGATGTCTGACGAGAAGAATATCTCGTCGACATTGAACCGAGCCGACCTCAGGTAGGCAGGGTTGTGTCCCAACCTCTTAAAGTCTTCGATACGGTCGTCGCGCCGCATGTACCACCCTATGTGGTGCGTGTGACCCACAACAATCTTTGCAATGGCCGTGGCCCACGACCCGCCTCCAATGATGGCAATCTTTCCTACGTTGTACATAAGCTCTAAGTCCCTAAGCATTCCTCCCACTTTCATGGGAGGATTGTCTGATTACACAACGGTGGTTCCCTTTGGCGGTCGCCACCCGCGAAGCTTATTCTCAGGCCTTAGCCCCGTCGATCCATTTCTGGATTTCCTCGACAGAAGGCTTCTCGTAGCCCAACTTGTATTTCTTGTTGATGTCGCCCAACTTCTGCTGCAAGCCTTGCGCCTTCTGGTCCTTGATGTCGGAAATGAGGTTGAATCCAGCCTTACGCAACACGTAAACCCAGTTTTCCTCCACACCGAGCTCGGCCCATTCCTTCACAGTGCTCTGCGGCATCTTGGCCTCGGGCTTCAACTGCGGGAAGGGCATTACCTCTTGGATGTTCTCCTTACCCGTTACGAGCATAACGAGACGGTCGATACCGATACCGATGCCACTTGTTGGAGGCATGCCATACTGCAGGGCGCGCAGGAAGTCGTGGTCGATGACCATGGCCTCATCGTCGCCCTTGTCGGCAAGCTTCATCTGGTCGATGAAACGCTGTTCCTGGTCGATGGGGTCGTTGAGCTCGGAGTAGGCGTTTGCCATCTCCCAGCCGTTCATAAAGAATTCAAAACGCTCGACATAATCGGGATCCTCGGGCTTCCTCTTGGTCAGCGGCGAGATCTCGACGGGGTGATCCATGACGAAGGTGGGCTGGATAAGATGCTCCTCTGCGAACTCCTCAAAGAAGAGGGAGAGGATATCGCCCTTGCCGTGCCTCTCTTCATACTCGACCTTGTGGGCGTCGGCGCAGGCGCGGGCGTCCTCAAGGGTCTTTATCTCGTTCCAGTCAACGCCGGCATACTTCTTGACGGCGTCGACCATCGTGATGCGCTCAAAGGGCTTGCCGAGATCCATCTCGATGCCGTTATAGGTGATCGTGGTGGTGCCGAGCACGTTCTGAGCCACGGTGCGGTAGAGATTCTCGGTCAGATCCATCATACCGTGGTAATCGGTGTAGGCCTGATAAAGCTCCATGAGGGTGAATTCGGGGTTGTGCCTTGTGTCAAGACCCTCGTTTCTGAAAACGCGGCCGATCTCATAGACCTTCTCCATGCCGCCGACTATCAGCCTCTTGAGGTAAAGCTCAAGGGAGATGCGCAGTTTGAGATCCTCGTCCAAAGCGTTGAAATGAGTCTCAAACGGTCTTGCGGCTGCGCCGCCGGCGTTGGCGACGAGCATCGGGGTCTCAACCTCGATAAAGCCCTGGGCGTCAAGGAACTTCCTTATCTCACGGATTATGAGCGAACGCTTGACGAAGGTATCCCTGACCTCGGGGTTCATAATGAGGTCGAGGTAACGCCTGCGGTAGCGCACGTCGGTGTTGGTAAGGCCGTGGAACTTCTCGGGCAGCGGCAGCAGCGACTTTGAGAGCAGCCGCAGAGCCTTTGCGTGAATTGATATCTCACCCCTGCGGGTCTTGAAGACGAAGCCCTTGACCTCGATGATATCGCCGATATCCCACTTTTTGAAGTCGGCGAATACATCCTCGCCGACCTCGTCTATCTTGACATAGACCTGCATTCTGCCGTTACGGTCGCGCACGTCGATGAAGTTTGCTTTGCCCATGTCGCGGCGGCTCATCATCCTGCCGCAGATGCACACGTCTTTATTCTCCAGCTCCTCGAAGCGCTCGGCTATCTCGTTGCTGTGGATATTCTGGTCGGCCGTGGTGACGGTGAATGGATCCTTGCCCGCCGCACGCATGGCGTTGAGCTTATCAACTCTTATCTGTCTCAGCTCGTTTACGTCCTGCTCCTGCTCGGGAGCGGCGTTTATCTTTTCTTCAGCCATTTATTTCAATCCTTTCTTTGATACTTTTTAAAAGCGCAAAAGCGATAGGTGGAGCCGACGGCTCCGGTCCCCATCGCTGATTATTTACGGTCTTACTTGGAGATAGCAAGTATCTTCATCTCAATGACCTTGCCGGTCGGGGTGTTGACGCTCACAATGTCGCCGACCTTCTTGCCCATAATGGCAGAGCCGACGGGCGAAAGGTCGGATATGATGCCGTTATCAATATCGCTCTTGCCGAGGATCTTGTATTCGACTTCCTCTTCATAATCCATGTCATAGAGCTTGACCTTGGAGCCGATGTGGATGGACTCGGTGGTGAGCTCCTTTTCGTCGAGGATCTTGGCGTTGCGAAGGTCGGCCTCGAGCTTGGCTATCTCAGCCTCCATCTTGGCCTGTTCGTTCATTGCCTCATCGTATTCCGCATTCTCGGAAAGGTCGCCGTGTGAGCGGGCTTCCTTGATCTTCTCGGCGATATCGTCTCTGCCCTCGGTCTTGAGCCTGTTGAGCTCGGCGCTGAGTTTGTTATAATCTTCACGGGTAAATACTGTCTGCTTTTCCATATTGACATATCTCCTTTGATTTAAGTCGTCGTCATTCCCATATTATATATAAAATATATATAAAAGTCAAGGCTTTATTTTACAATGAACCCCCGCAGGCAGGCGGCGGGGTCGGCTTCGGCGCGGTCACGCCCGCCGATCTCGATATCGGGGCACACGGCTTTTGAGTATTCACCGCTGCCGCACAGCTCCGAGAGAGCGCCCGCAAAGTCGGCAGGGTCGACCCCCGAGGGTATTATGCCCCGATGCTCGGGCAAAAGCTCAAGCCCGCCGCAGGTGAAGCAAAGGCGGCTCGCAAAGCGCTTTGAATAGAGAAAGATTGCCGAATTCTCCATGTTGGGCGAGGTGCAGCCGTCGGCGCAGACGGCGATATCCCGCCCCGCCGTCGGCTCGTATCTTTGCCGCAGCAGCACGCTGGCACCGTGATTCTCAAAGGCGTCGGCGCAGGCTCTCGCGTATCGCTCGGGGCGGTTTGTGACGACTCTGACCGTCGCCGAGAGCGGCAGCAGGCGGCTCAGTTCGGCGGGCAGATAAGCGTTCCTGTCGCAAAGGGTCAGGCTGAATCGGTCGCTTCGGGGCGCGGCATCCCTAAGCATTGCGACGGCAGTGTTCAGCGTCAGCACGGCGGGCAGACGCGCGGGCACAAAGCGGCGCAGTCCGCGGATATCGGGAATGGTCAGGTCGCGGGGCGCAATGATGCGTGAGGCGTATCTGCCGCATTTGGCGGCGGTTGTTTCCCAGTCGATCCCGTTTTTGCCGCATGGGACATTCAGCAGGAAGAACGGCAGACCCGAGCGGGAACGAAAAGCCGACGGTTCGTAGCGGGCAAATGCTTTTGCCTGCCGCCTGCGCTCAAAATATCCGCCGCTCGTCTCAACTGGATTTAAAATAACAAACACACTACCGCTCCTCTCGCTTGCATAATAGTAACTTATGCGCGGTACGGTGCGGTAATGTGTAAAATTCTATCGTTAAATTATTCGTCGGTGAAAACGAGAGCCAATTCCTCAGCGGTCAATTCGCGGCAATCGCCCTCCGCTAAGTCGGGGTCGAGGTGCAGCGCCCCGATACGGGTGCGGCGCAGGTGTTCGACATGATTCCCGAGGGCGGCGAACATCCTTTTGACCTGATGATACTTGCCCTCTTTGATCTTGATTTCGGCAGCGGGAGCACCGTCAACTGTAAAGGCTTTGACCTTTGCAGGCAGACATTCCGTGCCGTCGGCAAGGGTTATACCGCTCTCAAGCAGGGCAACGTCCGAGGCGCTTATCGGCTCCTTCAGAATCGCTTCGTAGGTTTTGTAAACATGGTGCGACGGGCTCATTATACGGTGAGCCAAAGCGCCGTCATCCGTTATAATTAAAAGGCCCGTGGTGTCTCGGTCGAGTCTGCCGCAGGGGAAAAGCGAGCGTCGCTTAAGCTCCGGCGGGATGATATCTATGACCGTCTCTTTCCTCGGGTCGTTGGTGGCGCTGATGACCCCCTGAGGCTTGTTGAGCATGATGTAAATATGCTCCTTTGCTGTAAAGTTATAGCCCTTTACATCTATATCGTCGACCTCAACGTCCACCAGCTCCTCGGCTCTGAGCACACAGCGGCCGTTCACCGTCACGGCGGCATCCTTTATCAGCGTGCGAGCCTCCTTGCGGGATACATTGCAGTTGAGCGCTATCAATTTATCAAGCCGTTTCAGCCCCATGGGCAGCCCTCCCGAGATGAAAAAAGAGGCCGGCAGGTCGCCGACCTCTCTTGAAATTTCAGTGATTACGCAAGCTCTGCGAAATACTTGATGGTTCTGACCATCTGGCTGGTGTAGGAATTCTCGTTGTCGTACCAAGAAACGACCTGTACCTGATAGAGGCCGTCGCCGAGGTCGCTGACCATGGTCTGGGTAGCGTCAAAGAGTGAGCCGTACTTCATGCCGATAACGTCGGAGGAGACGATAGGATCGGTGTTGTAGCCGTAGGATGCGGAAGCAGCAGCCTTCATAGCCTCGTTGATGCCTTCCTTGGTGACGTTGTCGCCCTTAACGACTGCGGTGAGGATAGTGGTGGAGCCGGTGGGAACGGGAACTCTCTGAGCGGAGCCGATGAGTTTGCCGTTAAGCTCGGGGATAACAAGACCGATAGCCTTTGCGGCGCCGGTGGAGTTGGGAACGATGTTTGAAGCGCCTGCGCGAGCTCTCCTGAGGTCGCCCTTTCTGTGAGGACCGTCAAGGATCATCTGATCGCCGGTGTAAGCGTGGATGGTGGACATGATGCCGCTCTGGATGGGAGCGTAATCGTTAAGAGCCTTTGCCATGGGAGCAAGGCAGTTGGTGGTGCAGGATGCGGCGGAGATGATGGTATCCTCAGCGGTGAGGGTGCCTTCGTTAACGCCGAAAACGATGGTGGGAAGATCATTGCCTGCGGGAGCGGAGATAACGACCTTCTTTGCGCCTGCGTCGATATGAGCCTGGCTCTTTGCCTTGGAGCAATAGAAGCCGGTGCACTCGAGAACTACGTCAACGCCGAGCTCGCCCCAGGGAAGATCCTGAGCCTTGGGCATTGCATAGATGGTGATCTCTTTACCGTCAACGGTGATCGAGCCGGGGGTAACGACGGTCTTGCCGTCCTCAGCGAATTCGGGCTCCTTGGAAGAAACGGTGTGAGCGTTGTCGCCTATTCTGCCTGCGTAGCCGCCCTGAGCGGTGTCGTACTTGAGAAGATGAGCAAGCATCTTGGGGCTGGTAAGGTCGTTGATAGCGACTATCTCATAGCCCTCTGCGCCGAACATCTGGCGGAATGCGAGACGACCGATGCGGCCGAATCCGTTAATTGCAACTTTAACTGCCATGATAAAAACCTCCAAAAAGTTTTTTGTTTTTGACCGTATTTATTTTATACATTTTTAGAGAATTATGCAACTGTTTTTCGCCGAAATTTTCACATTGTTAAAATATTCGGTAAACTTAACAAATTTATGCTCTCTGCGGGCGGCGGGCTTGCAATTCTGCCGAATTTATAATGCCGGTGGCGAAAATAAAGCGTTCTGACCGCCGAAGTTTGCGCCCGGCGATTGACTTTTTTGCCGAATAGTATATAATAAACTCATCCCGAAAATACGAAAGTGAGGAAATAAGATGAAAAAATCCGCTGTTCGCATCCTTTCACTGCTGCTGACTTTGGTTATGCTCTTCTCCTCAGCGGCGCTGCCTTATGCCTTTGCCGAGCAGGTGCTCATCACGGAGAGAACTCCGCTGCTCGACGAGAACGGGGCGCTCACCAAGCCCGGATACTGCTTCAATAATATGTATGAATACGACCGCAGCGCCATCAAGGCGAACCCCACAAGGATCAAGGAGTGGGATTTTTATCAGATATCAAACGGCAGATACTGCATTCAGTTCACCATCGCCGACATCTCGCTCGGCGGCGCCTGCACGGTCGGTCTTTTTGATATGCAGACCGGCAAGCGCTACGACGCACTGAGCCTCAGCCTGCTGACCTTCGGCAGAATGGGCCTCAACAGCGACGCAATGACCCCGCAGCATTATTCGCGCCACCTTTTCGGCTTTGACCTCGACGTGAGAGTGACCGATACCAAGCGCACCATCAGCTTCAGCGGCTATGCGGGCCTTGAGCCGTTTAAGGCAGAGCTTAGCATGGAGATGTTCCCGAATCATGAGTCGCTCGTCATGGCGGTGCCCTTCACCGACGCGGATGAGCAGCACTTCTACTTCAATCAGAAGGTCAACTGTATGCCGGTCACAGGCATTGTCACCGTCGGCGATCTGACCGTTGAATTCGATCCGTCGGATTCCTTCTGCGTGCTCGACTGGGGCAGGGGTGTTTGGCCGTATCACGAGAATTGGTGGTGGGGCAACGGCAGCACCCGCCTCGAGGACGGCTCGATCTGCGGCTTTGAGATAGGCTGGGGCTTCGGCGACATGAGCGCGGCCACCGAGAATACCGTATTCTATAACGGCAAGGCTCACAAGATAGGCAATATCACCCTCGTTGACCAGGATAAAAAGCTGGCGGGCGACTGGATGTCGCCGTGGGTGTTCACCTCCGACGACGGCAGATTTGAGATGACGATGACGCCGTTTTACGATAATATAACGCAGATGAGAGTGCTGTTCATCGGCAACATATGCCACCAGGTATTCGGCAAATGGAACGGCACCATGACCCTCGACGACGGCACCGTGATCGAGATAAAAGATATGGTCGCCTTCTGCGAGAATTCGGACAATATGTGGTAAAAATTTACGGGGCATTCGACCGAATGCCCCGTTATTTTTTTGCCTGTCAACGGTCGCCGGGAATGGTGAGAAATATATCAGACAGATTACAAAACGCAGCGAATATGTTACAAGTGATTACAATATAGTTACAATATTGAAATATAACTTTACTTTTGGTCGGCAATTTGCTACTATTCAAATATAAAATGTGCAGATACTGTTGAAACAGCTTTATAAGAGGTATTTTAAATTTAAATTCATCCTGTATAGCTGATGAAGTAAAGGAGAGACGATTTATGAATACTATCAAAAAATCACTCGCAATGCTGCTGGCGATATGTATGCTGTTTGGCGTTGCTGCCTGCGGCAAGACTACAGAAGCAGATAAAAACGGCAGTCAAACCAAAACAGAAGCGGTGCAATCAACCGACGCGTCGCACAGTGAGGCGGAAAGCAGCACTGTGAAAGTTAATGCCGAGCTTGGGGGCGATGAGCCGATTTGCGGCGGAGAATTTACGACCCAAAAATACCGACTGCATTATTATTCTGTTCCGCAGCCATTTGTTGATCTTGTTGACAATGATGAATTTTGGGAATGGGATCACGCAAACAGTGAAACGCTTTATAACGATCCTGAGCAAATGGTGATGGTTGCATTTATCAAACACTTCAATATTTCAAGGGAAGAATTTGATAAGGCGAATTTGGAAATGACCCGCATCATTCGTGACAGGTTGGAGGATATTCCGCTTTTGGAGCCGCACGACTATCCCTCACAAGAGGTCTATGAGGTGTTTAACCCCGATATCATATTCACGTTTGATGATGAACTGATAAACGAATATTATCTTTGCCATACCAACTACAGATACGGCTCTGACATTGATGTCAAGGAGGCTGTCGTAGCCGGTGAGTATGAGGTAAGGACAAAAAAATTTGTGTTCATTGAGGACGGCAAGCTTGTGGTGAGGGACAGCGAAGCCACGGATTCCGAGGGCAACGGAATAGGAAATATCGTTGTGACAGATAAGTACAGAGACAGATTCTATGATGTGCCCGAGCAGTTTGTGAAGCTTGTCGACCCTGCCGAATTCGCAGCGTGGAAAGCGGAATTTGAGAAAACGCCAAAATCGGAGCGCAGCGAAGCCGCAATAGTGTCTTTTGTTAAGAGGTTCAATATCTCCCGTGAGGATTTTGATAAGGCAAACGCGGAGCTTGCAAGCTATATTAACGAAAAGACAGACGGAACGGCGGTGCTCAATCCGAGAAATTATGAGGCTCAGGAGCAGTATGAAATATATGATTCCGAGCTGATTTATTCGTTTGATAACGCAAAGATAAATCGTTATTTTATCAATTATCAGAATTATGCATATCCTGACAAGAAGGCTTGCATAGAGGATGTTAAAATGGGGATAGACGATTATCTGCGCGAAGAGAAATACGCAAGGGTAGTGAACGGAAAGCTGGAAGTATATGACGGCAAGGGCGATTTTGCCAAAGGGTAATATCTACTTTGTGCTAAAAACGAAATAAAAGACTAACAGCAGCGCGAAAACGGGGCATTCGGTTGAATGCCCCGTTTGGTTATTTTACAAGGTCGTTTTGTTTTATGAAGTTGATGGTTTCGTCGACGGTGGTGAAGGCGAGGGCCACGCTTGTGTCCGCGGCGCCGTAATAGAGGGCGATCCTGCCCGTTTCGGCGTCGGTAAGGGCGGCGCAGGGGAATACTACGTTCGGCACGTCGCCGACGCATTCATATATTTCGTGCGGGGCGAGCAGGAAGCAGTCCGCGCGGTGCAGCACCTTCCACGGCTCGTTGATATCGAGCAGGGCTGCGCCTATGCTGTAGGTGAAGCCGTTGCAGCTCGTGAGCACGCCGTGATAAAACATCAGCCAGCCCTCGTCCGTCTCAATGGGGGTCGGGCCTGCGCCGACCTTGGTCATCTCCCAATTCTTGACGGGGGACATCACAAAGCGGTGCTTGCCCCAATAGGTCAGATCCTTGCTGCGGCTGATGAAAATATCGCCGTAGGGCGTGTGGCCTCTGTCGCAGGGGCGGATGAGCAGCAGATATTCGCCGCCCACCTTGCGGGGGAAGAGCACGCCGTTCCTCGCCACGGGGTAGCAGGCGTCCTCAAGCTGAGTCCAGCTCTTGAAATCCTCGGTGAAGGCTATGCCGATGGTCGTGCCGTGGGGCGTGAGATTGACCCATGAGAGATAATATTTGCCGTCTAGCAGGCAAAGGCGGGGGTCGTAGCCCTCAAATATAACTTTATCGTCGAGCTGCCATTTGATACCGTCCTTGCTGAAGCCTGTGACGAGCTTCTGATCCCTTGAGAGATAATCGACTCTGAAAACGCCCGCAAAGCCGTCGCCGTAGGGGACTACAGCGGAGTTGAAAATGCTGTTTGCCATGTAAAGATTGTCGCGGGTTATGATGGGGTTGCCGTCATAACGCCAGACCGGGTATTTGCAGCCCTCGGGCTTCTCCTGCCAAGGAATGTTGCCGAGCGCAGCGCCTAAAATTTTCGCCATGGTGTTACCTCCTGATAAGCCTCGAGATTATTTATGATATTTGCCGCCGTTCGTTATCATGAACGCGCGGTAAATTTGCTCTAAAAGCATAACTCTTGCGAGCTGATGCGGGAAGGTCATCGGGCTCATTGAGAGCCTGAATCTCGACGCCGCCTTGACCTCGGGCGCAAGCCCGTGAGAGCCGCCGATTATGAAGCAAAGGCTGCCGAAGCCGCCGAGGGCGCATTTCTCTATCTCCTTTGCCAGCCCCTCGGAGGGCAGCTCTTTGCCCTCGATGCAGAGGGTGAATACCGCTTCGCCGGGCTTGACGCAGGCGAGGATCCGCTTGCCCTCCTCCGCGAGAGCGGCGGATATTTGAGCGGGATTCGGCTCCTCGGGCAGGCGTGCAGGGGTCAGCTCCGTTATTTTGAGGCGGCAGAATGCGCCGAGCCTTTTTTCGTATTCGGCGCAGGCCATGCGGAGATAATCCTCCTTGAGCTTGCCTACGCAGACGATATTTATATTCATCATAACAATATCACTCCGTCATTATCGGATGAAATCCCGCATAATCTTTCATGGTGATGATTTTGAAAAGATTGCGGGAGAGGCTGATAGTGCTGGCATTTTGCGCCTTTGCGATAATATGTTGCTGCGTCGGCGCCCACCTTGTGAGGGAGCGTGAGACGGTGCAGACCGCCGAGGAGACCGCCACGGCGAGCGAAACGGCGGCGAACTATATAAAATGGGTCGATTTCTCCGTTCCTTATACTGCCCTGAGCGACGCAATGGAGCTTGATATTTCCACCTACGGCTCGGCGAGGCACCTGAGCTGGATAGATACGCTCTCTTATCTCGCCTGCAAAAACGGCGGGGAATGGGGCAGATACAAGCGCTCGCAGCTTGACGGGCTGGTCGAGATGCTCGGCGAGAGCATGACCCCCGACGAGCTGATGAGCGAGAATAAATATTATAACTTCTATAAAAAAGCCTACTCCGCCGTGCTGGGCGGCATCCTCGGAGAATACACCAAGGCTGCGCCCGACGGCTCGGGCGGCGTGAAGGTCGTGGAGGGCTACGGCATGACGGCGTATTCGCCGATAGCCGAGGGCTTTTGGTTCAGCCATTACGACGATTTCGGGGCTTCGCGCTCCTTCGGCTACAAGCGCCCGCATCTCGGCAACGATCTGATGGGCTCTATCGGCGCCCCGATAATCGCCGTTGAGGGCGGCACGGTGGAGGCGATAGGCTGGAACAGATACGGCGGCTGGCGCATAGCGGTGAGGAGCTTCGACGGCAAGAGGTCGTATTATTACGCCCATCTGCGTAAGAATCGCCCCTATAAAGACGGGCTTGAGATAGGCTCAAGGGTCAAGGCGGGCGAGGTCATAGGCTACCTCGGCATGACGGGGTATTCCGACAAGGAAAACGTCAACGGCATGAACGTGCCGCATCTGCACCTCGGAATGCAGCTTGTGTTTGACGAGACGCAAAAAGAGGGCGACAATCAGATATGGCTCAATATGTATGCCCTTGTGGAGCTGCTGAACGGCAACCGCTCAAGCGTCGTCAAAAACGAAGAGAGCGGCGAATACGAGCGGGTCTATGATATATTCAAGCCCGAGTATCCGGACGAAATGAAGCATATAACGACGGTCAGAACGTCATCATCGGATTGAGGTCACCCGCAACGCTCAGCAGGTAGTCGATATTCTCCTGCGCGCCCGACATGGTCATTGCGGAGCGGGTGGTCTCGTAGGCGAGGGATGGTATATTATTCTCCTTGCTGAGATGCCCGAGCACGAAGCGTGTGGTGCCCGATTCGATGAGCTTCACCGCCGTGTCGGAGCAGCAGACGTTGGACAGATGCCCAACGTCGGAGAGAATGCGCTGCTTCAATATATAAGGATAGGGGCCGTTTTGCAGCATACCGACGTCGTGATTTGACTCGAGCAGTATCAGGTCGCTGCCGCTGACGGCGTCCATTATCGTCGGCGTCATTTTGCCGATATCCGTCGCAACGGCAATGCGCTTTGAGTCGGGCGTTACCACGGTGTAGCCCGTGCTTTCACGGCTGTCGTGTGGAGTCCTGAACGGCCTGACGTACATTCCCGCCGCTTCTGTTCCCTCGGGCGAGGCGATATCGTAATCCATGCCAGCCTTCAGTGCGCCTGCGGCTTCCATGCCCTCAAGAGTCCCCGCGGAGGCATAGACCTTTATCCCGTAGCGTGAAGCGAATACCCGCACGCCGCTGATATGGTCGGTGTGCTCGTGGGTATAGAACAAATGCGTCAGAATCGACGGATCCATTCCAAGCTTCAGTTCCTCGCTCCAGGCGTCTGGCCCATAGTCAATGCGTACACGCTCGTTTAAGGCATAGGATGTGGTCATGCGTATGTTCTTGCCACCCAGCATCCTGGATGCCTTGCAGATGTCACAGCCACAGAAACGGGCGGGGATGCCCTCCGCCGCCGCACTGCCCATAATCGTGAGAGTACTCATTGTCTATGAAATGTGGATGCCCAGGAAAAAAGACGCCCGAAACGACGCGGCTGCAATAGGACCACCGCCTAACCCATAATCTATGCGATGAACCAAACGCCGCAAGCACCTTGCCACGCCGTCCCCGAGCTCCCCTGTTCCTCTGGCGAAGGGGCTAGGTTAATCCATT
>OIZV01000809.1_pt1 | contig 12619 bp, 15 predicted proteins | sample 1588681 | NCBI WGS metagenome assembly OIZV01 (sample SAMN03283281) | human gut metagenome | biome: human-associated habitat; material: feces | host: Homo sapiens | place: Peru | collected 2012
TAAAAAAGCGTCCATATACCGTCATAATGATGATAAACGACAGCACTGTAATTACAAGGCTGCCGATAAGAGAAACAGCCCAAAGCGGAATACTTTCAAAAAAGCCGCAATCCTCAATCGCTGTGATCATGGCGTCAGGAAGGCTCATGCCCTGCGTCCTGCCAAGCCCTGCTGTTCGCATAATCGTACCGACAATGCCTTGCAGGACTTCAAAAATCGCAAGCATAATTTCCAGTCCGTAGGTAACGACTGCTTTGGCAATAATGAAGCGGATAAAAACCTTGACCGCCTGCTCCGGTCGTTTGACTTCTGCAAAACTGCCGCTTTCCTTTACCATGCCCGCCAAGAAAAAAAGCACTAATAGCGCAATTCCAATTGCCTGCAGTGCGCCGTGAACATCGACGATGACCTTCCAGATGTCGCCGCCGCGGAAATGCTCCGGCTCTTCCGTTAATAGCACCCATATTTCCGCCAATTTCTCATTCCATGTGGTTAGTGCATTTTGTAGATTCTGTACCACCCAATTATCTGACATTTCATCACCTCGCTTTCAAAAAGAAAATCGTCACAGTTTTTGTGGCGATTCTTCTAATATTTTTATTCTTTTTTCAACAATTCAACTAACTTGTATGCCTCTGTACTTGGATTTCTCTTAAGGCTTTTACTGCGAATGCCAAGTTCGTTATGGTGCTTTTCCAGCCGCTTGGCATGGTCAACAGCAATGTCTACCGATGATTCTAACTGAAAGAATACACTCTTGCTTTTTTCATATTCCGGTATAAATTTCTTTAGTGCTCTGATTGCCTGATTCCCCGTCAGCTGTCCGGTACTATACTGAAAATGCTGCAGAAACCATACCTCAAAGCAAGGAACCGATAACAGTACTTCAATGCCCTTTTGTTTTGCACGCGACACCGCTTGGTCGATTTGTTCCTGCTTTTGTGTATCGGTATCTGAATCGAAAAGGCAAAATGCCAAATCTCCTTCTTTGGGCTCCATTTTCGATTTTTGCATACTATTGATGGTATCTTCTACAATTCCTTTCGGATCTGTACTGTTCCCACTTGCAGGCTGAATGGTATAGTTTTTTTGTGTTTGGTTAAATTCCTTAAAATAGTTTTGTTCTGTTTGATTCTTACCTTCGCATCCAATCAGAATCATGCGTTTTCGTGCTCTCTTTGCTTGACCCCTCTGTTTTTGCTTCGTTCTTGCTACCATTCCAATCCTCCATATCCAACTACAGGGATTGCGCCATATCTTCCTTGCAGATAACCTTTACGAATATTCTCTGTTTTTCTTGGCGAAAATTCGTCCAGCGAGTATAAATCCGTAACTCCGGTTAAATTGTTTTTCTCTACAAAGTAAATCTGGTCACGACGAAAATAATCTAAGTCCAAGAGGCTCACATCATGCGTATTAAAAATAAGCTGTGCTCCATTTTTATTTATTTTTTTATCGTGGAACAAGTTAATGAGCATGAGTGCCAGTAACGGATGTAAGCTATTATCAATCTCATCTATGACAACTGCGTTTCCTTTTTCCATTGCTCTTTTGATAAAAGGTGCATAGAAAAACAGTCTTTTGGTGCCTTCAGACTCGTCATCAAATGGCAGTTGATATTCACTTCGCCCCTGCTCTCCTTGAATCAAATGCTTAGTTAACATTTCATACTGTTTTATCTTCTCAAAAGGAATCTTAATTTCCACTCCCGCTGGCAATGCAGTAGATGGCAGTTCACTGACTTTTACATCACTGGTTTTGAAATGGTATCCGGATATGTTGATATCCGCTTCTTGTAGCATTTTCGTGACAAAGGATTGCAATTTCCCATCTGTGTCCTTTTCAAGTTCAGGCATGACCATTCCCTCCAATCGGTCTCCGCCGAAGGTGTCAATGCTTTCTGCAAACCACATATATGCGTCTTTTGTTTTTTCACAATTCCATGCTGTCGCAGTGGAAAGAAAAAGCTTGTTATCTGTATTTTTCTCGGCATAAGCACGAAACTCTTTTTCCAGCAATGCAACAAAGGAATACTTGCTGGTTTCACTCCGCTCAAAAATTTTTGATGGCTTTGCTGTTTTGTATTCATAAAGGTATTCTTCATATACCTTTTGGGAATCCGCAGAGAATCCGTATTCATATTTACTTTGCTTGGTAGTAAAAATAAAACTGAATCTTGTCGGCTTCGTTTTGCTTTCTTCATCAAAAGAAAACGGTGCTATCAGCGGAATTGTTTCGTTAATTTGCCTGCCGTTGGAAGTGCGGATAATAATCAAAGCCGTTGCAAGTGCCTTAAATAAATTGCTTTTCCCTGCGGCGTTTGCACCATAAATTGCAAGACTTGGTAAAATTCTTTCTTTCCGAAAGCCGAGTAATTCATCTTCGTGTGCCTTATCACTTCCCGCCAAAGCACTTAAGATTACTTCTTCTCTAATGGACTTATAGTTGGACACTCCAAATTGAATCAACATAGCTTTTTACCTCTCATTCATTGCTTTGTTGGCTTTATTATATCCAATTCACCACCCAAATTCAATTATATTTTTTATATTTTTGCAGTTTTTTTGCAAATTTATATAAAATAAAATCATTTTACCCGATAATCAGGTTCAGAATTTCTTTTGTGAAGGTAATGACTATGCCGCCCGCGAGGGTCAGAAAGCCATTGGCACGCTGTGACGGGTCGTGGGACTTTAAGGATAAACCGACCTGCATAATGCCAAGTCCAAGTAAAATGATCCCTATCGCACGAATCAGTGCAAAGATAAAATCCGACAGGTTATTTACGACGGCGAGCGGATCTCCGCCCTCTGCAAAGGCCGCCTGCGGCAGCAGCATGATGTTTAGCGTAAGCAGAAAGCGCGCTGCCTGCCGCCCTTTTCTTTTTTGGATTTTTCTCTTTTTTCTTTCTTTTATCTCATTCATTTTCGTATTCCTCCGTTTCCTCGCTTGTTTCCAGTTCTTCGTTTGTCAGAATCTCATAATCTGTAGGTTGCTCCTTGCTCTCTTCCGCGGGTATACTTTCTGCCCCTTCGGTATAGCGCAGTTTTACAGAAGCGATTGCTTCAGCCGTGTTTCCATGGATAAACGCTTCCCTGCCGCCGTCGGTCGTGTCTCTGATATTCGGGTGCTTCAAAATATCGTACTTCAAGTCCATGATTGGACTTTCTCCGCGGATAAATAAAAGCGCATACCGATTGTCCAGCTTCCGCACCTCGTCCGGGGTTAACAGTTCCCGTCCGCTAATTTGATAATTGGTCGAGTAGTTTCCGTTTCTGCCTGCAGATTTTCCGTAGGTATTTAGGTCAATGGTTTCTTTTCCGAGAAGCTTTGACACATACTCATGGGTGGATTGTTCGTTTCCGCCCAAATAAAGAAAGCTGTCGCAGTTTCCCGTAATACTCTCCCACTCCTTTTCAAACAATTTTTTTAATTGTGCTAAGTTCTGCAAAATGATGCTGACCGAGACCCCACGCGAACGCATGACGGACAGCGCCTTCTCGAAGTCATCCGGCAGGCTGACATTCGCAAATTCGTCCATCAAAAAATGTACGGGAACCGGCAGACTTCCGCCGTATTTGTGATCTGCCAAATAAAAAAGCTGCTGAAACAGCTGGGTATAAAGAATCGACACCAGAAAATTAAAACTGGTGTCGTTGTCGGGTATCAGCGCAAAAATCGCGGTTTTCTTCTCACCAAGCATTGATAGCTCAAGTTCGTCCGTTCTGGTTAAATTCGCAAGACTTTCAAGGTTGAATTTTTCAAGTCGGGCTGCGAGCGTGAGCTGAATGGATTTTAGCGTTTTGCCCGCGCCGCTGCGATAATTCTTGTAATACTTGACCGCGATGTGCTCCGGCACCCGCAGTTCTAAATCATAGAACAGGCTATCCAGCGGGCTGATGTATTCCTCATCTTCTTCGTTTACCGAGCCATAGCGCAGCATTTCCATGACCATCGCAAAATTCTGTTCTTCCTCCGGTGCTTCATATTTCAGATAGAAAATCAGCGCAAGAAGCAGCATCGAAGCTGCGGTGTCCCAAAACGGGTCTTGTGACTGCGCATTCTTGGGCGTGGTTGCCTTAAACAGATTGGTTACTAACTTCTGCACATCGTTATCGTCTTTTAGATAGACGAACGGGTTATAGCAGTGGCTTTTGTCCATACTGATTAAATCAAGTACCCTGACCTCATAGCCTTCGTCTTGCAGCAAATGTCCCGTATCCCGCAGGATTTCGCCTTTTGGGTCTGTCACGACGAAGGAAGTATTTGCCTGCATGATGTTGGGCTTACCGTAAAAACGCGTCTTGCCCGCACCGCTGCCGCCGATGACGATCACATTGATGTTACGCCTGTGTTTCCTGCCGTCAAGACCAATCCGTACTTGCTGCGTGAGCAGCCTGTTCTGCTTTGGCGGTTTCTGCATATATTTCCTGTTTACAGTCTGCGGATTCCCCCACTTCGCGGAGCCATGCTCCGCGCCCCTGCGATAGTTCTTCTGCATGCTAAGATAAACGCCGATACTCCCTGCGTACACCAGTAAAAAAAGAAGGACAGTTTTTAGGCTGTCCTTACAAAATACGATGTTTGGTTTTTCAAGCGCAAGCATCATGCCCTGAAGCATGCCGCTAAGTCCCGCTTCAAGGCAGGGCGCTGCGGCAAGCGCAAAATACATGACCGGAAGAGAAAAGAAAGCAAAAAGCAGCAGCATCGTTTTCGTTTCATCGCGCTTCATCCTGTTTCCTTTCCACCACGCGAACCTTTTTGTCCGGCGCATTCGCAGCTTTTAAGATCAAGTCCTCCACCGCATCCGGCGCACGGTTTTCGTCAATTAGGTCGTTTCGATAATCGTTGAGTGCGTGAATCATGATGCTTCTTTCCCTTTCGTCCATGGCTAAATGGTATCGTTTTTCTTTCATGGCATTACCTCGCGTCTTGGTTTCGACTCTGTTTTTCGGCTAATTTTGCCGCAATCTGCTTCTGCATTTCCTTTAGCCTGCTATGAATGCTGACCGGATATTCCAAACACCTGCGGATTTCTTTCGGCTCCATATTTTTTAGGCTCTCCGGAACCGAAATGCGCGCATCCTTATCCGAAAGTCCGTATTCGCGCTGGATGAGATAGGCCCCGCACGCAGCTTGAAAGTTTTGGATTTCCGGCAGTTCCTCCTTGTTTTGTTCAAAGACTGCAGCTTTGACTTCTTCGCGAATCAATTCTTTTAAGAAGGCTTCCCTCTCTAAGCCTTTTCGCAGATAAATCATGTTTTGCTTATCATCGTAAAAAACATCTTCGCCGAAGGTGTGTGTTTCGACTGCTTCGACCTTTGCTTTTGAAATTCCCATAATCGCAAAGAATTTGACTTTGTCGCTGACTTCCTCCTTTCTGCGATTTTCAGGAAGTGCGGTTGTCTGCGAAATGTCTAAGACCCGTTTCGGCTGAAAAGCGGTAAAGGCTTCGCCTTCGCGGGTTCGTGCGATATGCGGCTCTAAGATTTTGATTGCCTTCGAGTTCTTGCGGATATGCGCGCCTCTGGCCTTCCAGTCATCAAACTCCCTTAGCTCCGCCGCATCCGGTTTCTGCAGGAAGACTAACAGACTATTTGACACCGTATAGTTTAATCTTGCCTGCAAGCGAATGTACTGGTTAAATGCTTCGTCACTTGATACCGCTTCTTTTGTCGCTTCCTTTAGCATGTCAAACAGCTCTTGCCGCTCTGCCTGCTTGCGCTCACGATATTCGTCCGGGTCATAGACGCCTGCCTGCCGCTGCGTGTCGCCATTTCTTCCTGTGCTCTGGTTCTTTTCTAAAAAATCATATATCGTTTCCATATTCTTTAACGCTCCTTTCCTGCCGCCTTTTCTGCGGTCTTTCTCTCATAGACACTGTTCCTGCCGCTTTCCTTTTGCTTTCTTTGTCTTGCCTGCTCCCTCTGCAGCTTTTCCCTTACCGATGGCTTCTTCTCAGAAATAGGTCTGGCTACTGTTTCCTGATCTTTTAAGCCGCTCTTTGACGGAAATTCGTTGCTTTGGGAATGCGTGGGGACCGACTGACTTGCAATATCGTCAAATAGCTTATCGAGTTTTCCCATGTATTCTTCGATACTCTCTTTGCTTTCGGTTTGGGACATGCTGTCAGTCTTGCCTCGCTCTGCTTTTGCCTTTTCGATATTTTGCACAATCTCTGCCGTATCGACGGCTGCCAGTTTGAAGCGTTCGACCACGCGATTGATTTTCGGTGCGTCTTCTGCGCGCGTGATAATGTCAACCGCTGCATTTTCGTCCTTACTTCCCCGCTCCCGAATCGTGCAGTACAGAACGCCATACTTCTTCGCCTCCTGCACAAATTTCTTGAGGTCTTTCTGCGGCAGAGAAAAGACGGTCAGTTCCTTACCTGACTTTAACATCGCAGAAAGCCTTGCTTTTCCCGCTGTTTTCTGTTCTGCCTTTAAGGCTGCCGCAAGCAGAATTGCCATTTCCTTTGCCGCGCTTCCGGTAATCTTCATCGCAACTTCCATGCCTTCCAGTGAAAATCGTACTACCTGCTCTGCCGCATCTCCGCTGTAGTTCATCTGCCTTGCCCCCTTTCCGTTTCTCGTTTTTTATTTTTCATGTCCTCTCTCATCTCCTGCTCCTGCTTCATCGCTTCTTTTAGGTGTTCTGAACGCATCTGAATATTTTCGCAAAGGTGTAGTTTTCGCCTGCAGGCCCGTATGGCCTCGCTCAAAGTCTCCCGTTCCTTTGCAATGCGCTCTTTTTCCTCTGCGGTAAGTCCCGCTCTTCGGTTTTCGTTATATCGCTTCTTTCTCTCTACGCATAAGTCCTTCACCTCCCTTTCCAGTTTCTTTTCATATGCAAAAAGCTCCTCTACAGATTCGATTTTCGTTTCGCAAAGGAGCCTCGCTTCGGCTGTGATGTTATTTAATTTTAGCAGGTCGTCCCGATACAGGTAGTGCACGCGCCCGGGGCTTTGCCTTTTTTGAAATATGCCCAGTCGGTAACAGTAATGCAGGTATCGCCCTCTTAGTCCGCTGACTTTACGCTTCGGCGTTTTCACCTTTTTGCGGCAGTATCTTCTTTCTGCCTGCAAGTTCTTCATGCCAAGACGCAGCTTTGACTGATTTTCAATCAGCTTTTGCAGGATACTGTCCCTACCGTATTCTTTTCCCATACGGATGAGCCGAATCGGGCGATTCCAATTCGCCTGCCGAATTGTCCAGTATTTATGGCTTGGATTTGCGTCAAGTTCGTAGCCCTGTGCTTTCAGCCGCCTTTGCAGTTCTTTCAGATTGCCGCACTTAGAAAGTGCCTCATCGAGTGCCGATTTTGCAAGATTAAGCCTGCTTGGTTTTCCGTTTTCCTCTGCCTTTGCAATCGTGTATGGCATACCTTTTCCAACGGTCGTTTCAATCACAGACTTTTGGTGCTGCCTGCAGATTTCATCGGATACTTCTTTCAGTTCTCTCCACTTCGTCTGACGACATCTTCTTCCATGCACAAAGGAAACGGAGTTAATCACAAAATGATTATGCAGGCATTTTGTATTTAAGTGCGTTGTCACAATCACCTGATACTCCTTTCCCCAAAATCGTTTTGCAAGTTCCACACCGATTGCGTGCGCTTCCTCCGCGCTCACTTCGCCCTCTGCAAAGGACTGGTAGCCATGATAGCAGATGATTCCGCCCTGCTTTTGAAACTGCTTTTTTACCATACGAAATTCTTCTGCCGCGCTTTCCGGCTCGCAGTTGATTCCGCTGACATAATACTGCTTTTCGGTTTTCTCGCTGTTTGCAGCATAGCCTATGACATCTTCGATGCTTGCATCGCCTGCCCAAAGCTCTTTGTCCGTTTTCTTCGGATTCATGGCATAGGAAATCGGCTGCTCAATTCTGCCTTTAACGGGCCAGATTTTCGTTACAGCCATCTTGCTTCGTCCGGCTCGACATATTTTCTCATCAGCGCAAGACGAAATGCCTTCAGTTTTTCGATTTCCTCCCGTAACTGCGCGCGATCAATCGCTCCGCTGCTGTTCAGCCGAGCTGCAATCTGATTCAGATTGTTTCCAATCGCGGAAAGCTGGTTCATGTCCTGATAGAATGCATCGTCGGGTTTTTCCCGCGGCTCAAAGCCTGTTATCAGCAGCCGTACCAGTGCGGTTTCCGTCAGGCAGGTTTTCTCCGCGTTCCGCCGCAGCGCCTCAGCTTCCTTACTGTTTAGCCAAAACTGTTTTTTGATTGTCCGTCCCATAGGTTCACCTCCTTGGTTTTTTTGCAAAAGAAAACAGCCCGCAATCTGCAAGGCTGCTAAAGTTCGTTATGATTCATATTCCTTAAAAGCTTCCAGTTGAATATCTACATTCTTTACAAAATACAATTTAGAAGATATTGGCTCGCATTTTTCATAATTAAAGATTGCGTAGTTGATACTTCCCCGATTCGTTTTTTCTAAATTGTCAACATGGAAAGTCGAGTGATACATAATTCCGTCGAAAGCTTTCTTTCTTGCATATTCACTGATTTTTTGTGTCAAGCTATATTCTCTATTTGGAAAATTCATTTCTGCTGAAAGCACTTCCTTAAGGCCTGATATCCACTCCACTTTTTGCATATCATCTCCAGATGCAATATTCCTACCTTTGTGCAAATCAAGCAAAGTTAGCTCTTCTTTTACTTTTATGCTCGCGATACTGACTGCGGTTTCTCTTTTACTTCCGATTTCCAAAGCACAGGCCTTTATACTCTCTGAAAGACACAGAATCGGTTCATCTTCTTGATTGCACCGTCCTTCGGAAGGGTGTAAATTCACAAAGGAGCCATCTGCGTCAAACCCTTGAAATCGTTGAGTCTTTGATACACCGTCCGAATATTTTCTATATACATCATCTTCCCAATATGTTCTTGCTCTGTAAAAGCAAGTTTCCGCAGGAATCCGCTTGAGCATTGGTGCAACAGATAGTGCCGCATCAAGCAGCATTTCTAAATCAATCGCAGGCTCTGTGTTGCCCTCGTATGATTTCTTTATTTCCCTTAAAAGCTCGTGTGGATTTTGATGATACATATTAACCCCTTAGTTTTCATGGAAAAGCCAGCCATAGTCCTTCCGCGTATCAAGAATATAGTCTACATAGATATTCCCATTTTCTTCATCAATTACAAATACCAACGCGTAGTTTGAAAACAATAAGTATCGATACTTTTGATATGGTAAATTGACTTTGTCGAAGCTCGGACAGCGATATGGCATTTCCTCTAATGATTTTATATTTTTGAAACAGTCCGTTTGAAATTGTTTCGCAGCTTTCACGCTGACATTTGCAAGAAATCCTATATGTTCAGATAACATTGCTAACGCTTCCGGCGCAACAATAACATTATATTTCCTTCTGCTCACCTGCCGCCTCCTCTATGACTTTCCCCAGAATATCATAGACTTCTTCCGGAGAATATCCTTTCTGTCCACGCATTCTGTTTTCCTCGATTTTCAACAAGTTCTCTCGAAGCTCCAAAATTTTTTCTCTGCGATTAAATGTTTCCATATCCATAATGACAGCATCACCTTCGCCATTCTTTGTTAAAAAAACAGGTTCTTTCGTTTCTTTGCAAAGTGATACAATATCATTATAGTTTTGCCTTAGTGTCGCGGATGCTTTAATAATCATTTATCGCCCCTCCAATCAATAGTCATATTTTTACTATATTATATCTTTATATGTCTATTTTGTCAAACAAGTTTTTGCAAAGCAGGGGTCTTAGGGGCTTCCCCTAAATGCGCGTTTTTTCTCCGCAGGAGTAAAAATGCACTGCTTGCTAAATCATTGCAGCAGAGTTTTCCCGCCTTTTTCCTTCCGAAAAGAAAAGCCCCTGCAGGCTACGCAGGAGCAAACTTTCATCTTATGAAATTGCAAATTTACCTTACAGGCTCGCTCGTTTCTTTCGCCTTTGTTCTGGGCGGAATCGCAAGAAGCTCTCTTGTCCGCTGGGCAATCTGCTTTTCGATTGCGGTCAGCCGCTCTTCCGGCAAGTTAATGGACGGATGACGTGTGAATGTAAAGCCGATCAGTTTGCGAAGCTGCGCTTTCTGTTTGGTGCCCATTACCTCCCGACAAACTTCTTCATAGGAAATCCGGTACGGATTGGAACGGGTCTTTGCGTATGCGTCCAGCTCCTTAAAATCGTCCGACATTGCGTAGTTAAAGAGCGATAATCCGTTATCGAATATCGGTGCGGGCGCAAGGATTTTTCCGGTATGGTTATCCCGAAGCAGACCAAAATTTCCAAAGTGCCTGTCCTCGTTATAAACAACTGCATCGAAAATCAGCATACTGCACATCTGCTCATAAAAATCTTCGCCAAGAGATTGGTAATAGTCCAAACATTTTTTCAGGGTCGGCTTTTTCAGAATTCTGCCGATGGGAACAAACGCGGTATCTTTGTCAGTAAAGAGTTTGCATTTGGACGCCAAAATGCCTTTCCAATTTTCCAAATCATAGAAAACACAAGGAAGTCCCATGGTCTTTGCAATCTGGCACGCATAATATTCACTGTATGGTTCGTTTCCGGTATTTGCCCCGCCTTCTGTGCCGCCTTTATACAGATAAATCCCGTCGCCCTCGATAAAGCGCCATGCTTTTCGCAGCATACCGTTTGTGGTCAGCTCCGGCGAAGCGGAAAAGGCTTCTCTGCTTCCGCGCGCGCCCGTATAGGCAACCAGCGCAAGTGCTTCGGAAAAACGGTTTTCATAGAGATTGTATGCCGCAAATTTTCCCGCAAAACCTTCCGGCACGACCCAGTAGCTGTCACCAAGCGACAGCCCCATGCAGACATCCATAATTCCTTTCGTGTCATTAACGCTAAGTCCGAGGGTCTTTAGGATTTCATCAACAAACTGCCTGTTTTTTGGAATCACTCGTTTTTCCAGCCAGCTCACAATGCCTTCTTCCGTAAGCTCTAAATCCAGCGGAAAGAGAGGCTTTCTTTTTTCATCCACGGAAAGAATCTCTGCCGTCAGTCCCTCTAAGCCCTTTGCCGCAAGCGAAAAGGTGATGAGATTTTCATCATAGATACGAAGGGTGTACCTGTTATCCATCGCGATTCTCCTTTCTTTCCTCCCATTATACATGATTCTTTCTGCACTGTCATCTTTTCCGTCCACTTTTTTCGCACCTTTAGCGTTCCGGCAGCTTCTCTCATTTCTTCCATTTCATCGTGCCTCCTGCTCTTTGTGTTTCGGGCTTTGCTTTTTCTGCTTTCGTTTTCTTTTCTCTTCATCCGGATTCAAAAGGTCATTGGCTCGAAAGCTGTAATAATTCTCCTTGCATTCTCCGACAATAATGTGATCCACCACACGAATTCCTAATAGCTTGCCCGCTGCTTCCATCCGTTTTGTTGTCTTCCTGTCTTCTTCCGATGGTGTCAAATCGCCACTTGGATGGTTGTGCATGAAAATGACCCCAGCGGCATTTGATAAGATGCTGGCTTTGAAAACCTCGCGTGGATGAACTGGGGTTGAGGTCAGTTCGCCCATGCTGATGATACTCATGCTTAAGGGCTTTCCCTTTGCGTTTAGATGCAAAGCGCAAAACATTTCTCTGTCGCAGGTTCGCAGTTCCTTTTGCATGAGAAAAATGGCATCATTCGCAGATTGAATCAATTCATTTCCAAAGAGCGGCGTATCATCAATCAGCTTTACCCGTACCACATTCAGATTCCTTTCGTCCATCCCAAACCTCCTTTCCTTCTTCTGCATTACCATCTTCAATAATCAAAATCACATTTTCCTTTAGCCCGTTTTCAAGATAGGCTTCAAGCTCTTTGCGATTCATGTATAAAATTTTTTCCTGCTCCATTTTGGCTCCTTTCCTCCATTTGTTTCAGCTTCATCATCAGATAATCGTTGACATCTTTCCCGCAGGGCGGCGGTGCATTGATGACTTGATAGTCTTTTTGAAATAATTTGCTTATCGCCTGTGTAAAGCTTCTCCCCGCACTGTCATTATCAAGGTGCAGCTTGATTACCCGGATATGTGGTTTTTCATGCAGCATATAACTAAGCGATGGCGGCAAGCCTTCCTCAACGGAAAAGCTGCAGCCGCCAAGGGATACATAGCTCTCCGCTTTCCAGTCCGTGCCTCGCATTTTTTGCAAGGTTGCATAGGATAGCAAGTCGATCGCACTTTCAAAAACATGAACAGTAGCAGACCTGCCTTCCGAAAAGGAAAACGCGTAGGCTTTTTGACTTCCTGCTGCCTCGCCTGCAAAGCGTTTTGTTCCTGTACTTCGGAGCGCCGCATAAGCAGGCTCTCCTTTCTCATTTCGTCCGACAAAAACGGCATTGTGATATGGGTGGGACTCATAAAGCAGTCCCTTAGAAAAAAAGTAGTCTATGATATCCCTGTCAATGCCGCGTTGCATCAGATAGGCTTGCACTCGCCTGTTACTGTTTGCCCTCATCGGCAGGCAAACAGGGATTCCCCCTTTCGCTTCCTGAAATTTCTTTTGCGGGATTTCTGTCGGCTGGATTCTTTCAATATCTAAGATATGCATTACTGCTTTGCGAAACTCCCAGCCTTCTACCGCGACCAGATAGTCAAGCGCACTTCTGCCGCCGATACTGCGCGACCACCAGT
>OIZV01000811.1_pt1 | contig 12605 bp, 13 predicted proteins | sample 1588681 | NCBI WGS metagenome assembly OIZV01 (sample SAMN03283281) | human gut metagenome | biome: human-associated habitat; material: feces | host: Homo sapiens | place: Peru | collected 2012
TTCTACCATAAGGGGGTGTTTTTTTCTATTGTCCGTTTTTACTGGACTTGTGCAGAATGAAAGCGGTTTTATTTTATGCTGTTTTATCTAAACCAAGAGCCTACTATTTCTTTTATTTTTACTATTCCATAAAGAACTCCTAGGTAGGCTGCAACGAACCCAAAAAAGAGAAGGGAAATTTCTGCATTGATAACTTTTTCGATTTGTGCTTTAATCTTATTTAAAGCTGTCTTGAAATCATCATCCGGTGCTATCTTTTGGGTTGTGTATTTCTGGGTGGTCGAATCAAGAACATTACCGTCCTTGTCGAACATTTTGACGCTGACATATGCGTTTCCGCGCTTAAACGGTTTAAGCTCAAGTCCTGTTACAACACCGTTGCCGTCCTTATATTCCTTCAAAATCTCCGTTGTTCCCGTAACGTTCCATTCAAAGCTTACATCCATATCTTCAGCATAATATTCAACACCGACAGCGAACGGGCCTTCTTCTATTTGATCCCCATACTCATTGTTCGAATATCTACCATATTTAATCATGCAATGGGGCTTTGGTTCTTCTCCGTTAAAGTATTTTTCCCAGCGTCCGACAATTCCGTCATAGTATTTCTGGCCAGGCTCTGAAAAAAATGAATTCCACTTTTCTTCCGATCCGGCAAAACATATTGCACTTAATCTCTCGCCGTTCTGGGCACTCATAAGTTTAGCATCAACGATATCTTCTCCTATATATGTTACAGAATCGGGTATTGTAATTTTGTAAAGCGAAGCAGATGCGATTCCCTTATCTGTTGCAAATGCCTCTTTTGAAATGCCCCTAATGCCATCTTGAATTGTAATAACCTTTACTTGCGGAAAATATTTACTCCAACGATCGTAACCCTGTTCTACATTATAGCAAGGCGGTACAACGCCCGTACCGGAGAAAACCAGCTCACCGTCATCATAGAGTACCCATGTAACGTTTTTCGCACAGGTGCCTGAGTCGATTACGTCTCTCCCCTCGCCCTCTGCCGAAGCAAAGAACGGAATAAATGTCGCAAGCATTACCACGCATAAAAATGTTGAAATAATCTTTTTCATTGTTAACCTCTCCTTTTTGTAAAATTACATCAATTCCATTTCAGTTCAATGACCTTAATCAAATCTTGAAGAATGACAACAAACTGCTTAAAATAACCCATCTAACAGCATAAGTATAGTAAACGTCAAAAACAAGCCAAAGCCAAGCGGATACATCACTATATATTCCAATGTTGTTTTTATGTCCATTTTTATCCCTCCCTATATTTTTATTTTGGACAAAAACATGATATCCGAAAAACCCTTTCAGGTCAATAATCTTAATCAAATCTTAATCAAATCTTAAGGATTGGCACCAAAAAAGCCGTGAGAATGTTTCCACTCTCACAGCTTGATATTTTATTTAATTAAAGACCGCAATATTCAACAAGCCTTTGCGCCGCCTGCGCCCTGGTGAGCACTGTATTGAAGCTTGCAAAGCCGAAATCCTTGATGATATTGAATGCCAAAACAAGCGTCTTTACAACCTTTGCAAGGACAAAATGGCCTGCAAACGAAAGCTTGACAAGACTGGATACAAAATCCATCACCGTTATCTCGCTGTCGGGAGCAAACTTGCCGTCCTTTGCATTCAGGACTCCGTTATTCGTCGCCCACACAGCCGCATTGTATGCCGGATCGGAGCTGTCAATGTCGCTAAACACAACATTCTCGGTTTCAACCGTCGGTGCTCCTGCGATATTATAAAGTGCCTGTGTGAAAGCTGCCTTAGTGAAAGCGGAATCAAGTCCGAATTCCGTGTCCGTAATTCCGCTCATGTAGCCGTGTGTGTACATAAATTCAACATCGCTGTAATATTCCGAATCCTTGGCAACATCGGTATACGGGAATCTTGCGTCCGGAAGAGCCGCGAGGATTCTGTCTGCGATGTGTCTGTAGCCAACCTTTTTGGGATGATAGTTGTCGCAAATTGTACCTGTTGTGTCAACGAAGGTATAACCGTACTTCTTTGCGCCCTCCTTCATCGGAGTGTTGGCAGCGTCAACGACCATCTGGCCGAAACTCGGAACCGCCGTACCGGCCTCACTCGCTGCGGCATCATCCTCATTCTTAACACCGTTATCGAACATACCTATAACGAGAAGCTTAACGTCGGGATTAAGAGCAAGAATATCCTCGATAACAATATTCCAGTTTTTAGAGAAGTTTTCAATACCGTATTTAATCGCCTTCGGCAGAACCTTAAGAAGGTCGGGCATTGCACCCATGAGCTTCGCAAGCTCAACGGCCTTATCAAATTTACCGAGTGTATCGTTGTCCGCACCGCCCTGCTTGAGAAGCTCTTTCAAAGCCTCAACATATTCATCGCAAGAGTTCTGCTTTTCAAGCTCATCTGCTATAACCCAGGTAAGGAATGTGCCGAAATCGTTACCGCCAACGCCGAGAGTAATAAGACCTGCCTCGGAAATGGCCCTGCGATATTCGGGGATTCTCGCCTTCATGACCTCAACGTCGTGAGCGTCATGGAAAAGATAATCGTCTGCCGGATAATCGTCCTCAAGCATATAGCGCATATCGATTGTTCTCGTTCCCGGGCAAGCCATGGGAATATACTCAACACCCAACTCGTCGGCAACATAAGCACCGTAGGAGTCGTCAACACGTTTGAATTCCGAGTCAACGTAAACAAGGTCGTTGTGTCCGCTGGCAACGCTGTCGCCCAAAAGAACATATGTACCGTAATCATAATACTGCTTTCCGTCTGCGGCAAAGCAAGTCACTGCGCTGAAAACCATAACGCAGGTGAGTATGATTGTAATTGCTTTTTTCATAAACTTTTTCATTTCAAACCCTCCTGACAAAGTTTATAAACTGTATAAAACAAAAGTACCACAAATCGACACAAAAATCAATGCTTAAACCGAAAAATTTATATTTTTTATCATACCATAAATTATACCGGCATAAAAAGCATTCTATATCCCCTCCGGAGTTAAAAGCAACCACCCCTTGCTGCAAGAGGTGGTTTGAAAGCATCTGATGTCGAACAGTAAAATTATTTGAGCATGCTGTCTATTGTAACACCAAAGATTTCACATATTCTTTGAAGCGTTTTTGCGAGCGGAAATCCTATGTCGTTTTCATATTTTGAAATAGACGAACGATTCATGCCCAACATATCGGCGAGCTGTTGTTGTGAAAGACCACTGTTTTTTCTTGCTGCTTTAAAGTTTTCGGAAAAGCTCATGTTTATTCCTCCATAAAATAAAAAGTGCGCAGCCGAGGCTACGCACAAAAAATACATAGCCCGTTTGCTGCGACACAAATTCTACATCTCCTAAACAACACAAGGAAAGTAAGGGTATGTATTTTTATCAATACAACCCTTATATTGCTTAAAAGATGCTATAAAATTTATGTCGCAAAAATATTATATCATCTTTGTTGGCAAAAATCCAGTATTTTTTTGCTTCTGTGCAAAAAATTCACGTTGCAGTCTCCCTGCATGAAAGTCATAAAATTTTTGTTGTCTTTGGTTCGATACACGCCCCTACCGGCTCTGTCTAAGTTTTCCTCTGACCTTGGGTCGATGTGGGCTGTCAACCCTACGAATCAAACCTCTGCTACACGTAATCTGTTTCAAAGCCCCTCACAGCGGCATAACAGACAAAAGCACGCAAAAAAAGGCGGCCATCTTTCGATAACCGCCACTAATTATTTACAGAATTTTGGACTCACACCTTTTCATATTACTATGAGTTATGATTAAGTGTACATGTCACTCACTCTCTTCTGAGTAAATTTTGTTTAGTTTAAAGCTTTAGTGAAACATCGTACTCACTCTTTCAATTTATTAACCGGAAGAAGCTTTACGTTTTCATCGGACTCACTCTCTCTGAAAAATTTTAGTTTAACTTAAACTTTAATAAAACATCTTAACTCACTCTCTCAATATTAATCGGGAAAGATTTAACTGTTCTTTGGACTCACGCTTTCTTAATAGATTTTGGTCTGAGTTAAAGTCTTAAAGAAACATTGCACTCACTCTCTCAATTTTAATTGATGAAGAAAATCTAACCTATGCCTTTGGACTCACGCTTTCTATAAAGTATTTGGCATATTGCCTGGTATTGTTATCTCTTAACGAGATTCAATTACTTGTTCTTCGGACTCACGCCTTTTCAAGTTATTTTTGTTATTTTGAAGCTTTAATAAAACATCTTACTCACTCTCTCAAATTTATTTGATTTCAAAAATAAGATTTTATTAAAATTTCTTCTTACTTGATACTAAGAAGGATTTTTATTACCTGTACATTTCAACTCACTCTTTCAATCTTTGTGGAGGGGTAAATTAACTGTACTTGATACTCACCTTTCCTTGGATTTTTCGGTGATCTGAGCTTTCATGCTCTCCTTCTATGTCATGTGGGCGTTCCCACTACTCCGCGATGCCGGGTGTTTAAATCTTTACTCTTTATTAATTATTCATTTGGCTTTGTCGTGCCCTCTTATTTCAGATTTAACAGAACCGGATGGCGGCCATATTAAATTGTGTTTCATCTACTGTGTTCATTGGACTCGCCTCCCTTTCTTTTTATTTGGGAAACCTTGGTTTTTGTTGGTTTATTTTTTGTTGTTTCCCTTTGTTCACCTATATATTAGCATGTGTTTTATTATTTGTCAATAGTTTTTTTAAAAAAACTTGAAAATTTTTATAAAAATTGACTTAATTGTATTTTCGCTTGACTATTAATCAAAATGCGGTTAAAATATATTTATATGAAAACTACACGGAGGACGCAAAAATGGCTGAAGAATACAATCCGGACATCGTCAGCGTAGTTGACGAGAACGGTGAAGAACATATTTTTGAAGAGCTTGACAGAATCGAAACCGATGACGCACGTTACGTTGCCCTTCTCCCCGTCTATGACGACGCAGAGGATATTCTTGAGGACGACGGCGAAATAATCCTTCTCAAGGTTGAGGAAGAGGCAAACGGCGACACATATCTTTGCCCGATTGAAAACGCAAAGGAATTTGACGAGGTTCAGGCAATATTCGAGGAAAGACTTCAGGATCTTTTCAACGAAGAAGAGGAATAATAAGAAGTAAAAACACAGCCCTGCCTTGTGCGATAACTTACGGTCCATATTAACCCTACAATTTTATCTAAGGGAGCCCGGCTCCGTGCACGGATTGCAGACCTCCCGGCTTTTGCCGGATGTTGGGAGCGAGAACTGTATGGGAGGCACCCACCTGCTTTAAACGCAGGTTACTATCGACCGTATCCGGCTTGGCGGGGTTCAAAAACAAAGGTGATTTAATTGATAAGAATTGTCAGAGCAAACGTGCTTGACATTGTTCCGTTGGAAGTTGGCTTTATCTATGCTCAAAAGACACGGCTTTCAAACGGTCAGGACACAGTTGCTTTTTATGTATATGACCAGGACGGCGACAGAACGCTGCCTGTTAAAATAAAAACTTATCTCGAGGCAAAATTCGGATTTCAGTACCGTGAAATTGCAAAAAAACTCGGTAACTACATAGCCTGCGACTCAGCCGTGCTCAAAAGCAACGGCGTTGTTACGCTGTTTGACGACGGAAATATGAATATTTTTGACTCAAACGGTGACATAGCAATGCAGGAAAAGCTCGTTTATCAGAACTGCCCTATCAGAAGCCTTGCCCTTGACGGAACGTGTTTCTGGTGCGTTGTGCCGGACAGAAATTCCATCGTAAAATTCTCCCCTATTGAAAAGAGAGTTCTTTTGAGAATCGGCGGCGGTGCATCGGTCGCATTCAGACGTCCGATTTCCGTTTTCAAAAACAAGGACAAGCTTTTTGTTTGCAATGAGGCCACCAATGAGATAAGAACAATAAGCCTGAAAGATTATTCTGTAAACGACTATATGAAATTCAAAGAGCCTCTGAAGAAATATTTCAAGGTTGGTTTTTTTGAATATGTTGTCCTTGACTCGGGTGTTTACTGCCTTGAGGAGAGGGATAAATAACGAAGCGAAAACATTTATAATGACAAAAAATAACAGGCTGATATTGACATTTTAGAACTTATATACTATAATTAATTATGCTTGGAATGAGATTGAGTGCTTTCTCAGCGGCTTCGATTACAGCTGCGATTGCTTCAGTCTCTTTTTCTTTATCCAAAATAACCGAAGCTCTGCTTTTATCAAGCCTTGCCGAGATTTTCTCGGTTGTCATTTTGACCTTTTCTATGGAAAGAAGCACCTAAAAAATCAGGTGCTTCTTTTTTATTTTTGAGGTTATCATAATATAGGTGATATTATGAATAAAATCAAAGAATATTTTGTTGTTTTTGCCTCGGGAGGAATAATCTACAGCCTTATTGAGGTTGTTTTCCGTGGCTTTACTCACTGGACAATGACGCTGACCGGCGGAGCTGCGCTGTTGATTATTTACATCACAAACATAAAAATCAAAACGAAAGGTCTTATCGTCCGCTGTCTTGCAGGCTGTGCAATAATCACATCACTCGAATTCATTGTCGGCTGTGTCGTCAACCGAGGCCTTCACATGCAGGTTTGGGATTATTCCGAGGAAAAATACAACGTCCTCGGTCAGATTTGTCCTCTTTTCTCGGTTATGTGGTTTTTACTCTGCATCCCCGCTACCCTGCTCTCCTTCTTTTTCCGTCGCCGTTTCGGTGAATACAGATGATTTTATATTTTTGAATTCCTCGCTAAAATCGGGATTTATGAGCGAAGTATAAGAGAAAAATGCCACACCGCCGTAATTATCCGTTTCTTTTGCGGCGGATATTTCTTTTTCTATTATGCCGTTCCCGACGTCAAACTCCTCGTCGCTGTCATTGATTTTGTACGCCGCAATTCCGTAAATCATGCGAACAGCACCGATCGTGTCAAGCTTCGACCAGTTGTCACAAGCCTTATCAAACGGTACCGCCTCGTCCTCAAAGCCGTAATAAAGCTGAGGAATTATCCAGTCACAATATCCACGCTCGGAGCACCAACGTTCAACGTCAGCATACTCCTCCTCATAGTTGTTGTTGATATTTCCTGCCGGGCTGATCGAGAAAACGCAGTCCTTGTTCTCACTCTTGATCGCCGTGTACATCTGCGAAACAAAAGATGAAATCACGTCAAGACGCCATTTGTCATGGAACAGCTTACCGCCGTTTTTCTTATAATCGTCGTAGTAAACCTTATCCACGCTCTCATCGGTTGAGGGATAGAAATAATCGTCGATATGTATTCCGTCAACGTCGTAGTTTTGAATAATCTCACGCACGCCGTCAATTATCAGCTTATGATTATCCGTCGAGGCAGGGCAAAGATAGAGGCCTCCGTCTGCTTTAACGACCCGGTCTTTAGTCTTTTCATCATTCAAAAGAATTTTTGCCGGATTCTTTTTGCTGAGCTTGTCGAGATCCGTGTCGAACGACACTCTGAACGGATTAATCCAGGCGTGAAGCCCCATTCCCCTCTTGTGAGCCTCCTCGACCATGATTTCAAGAGGGTCATAATATATCGGATCTCCCTGATAACCTGTCAGATACGCCGACCAGGGGAATATATCCGACGGATACATTGCGTCACAAAACGGCCTGACCTGCACAAAAGCAGTGTTTATACCAAGCTTAGCGCAGTTATCAAACATCTCTCTGATTTTTTCTCTGAACGAGGCTTCGTCACCGCCGTCCGCATCCTTCATGGAAAGCTCACTATAGGATATCCATACGGCGGAAATCTCCTTTCCGCCGGGCTTTTTGCTCTTTTGCGATTTGTCAAGAACTGTGCAAGATGAAAGCATCAGCATTGCAAGCAACAAACATATTATACGTTTCATATTATTTCTCCGTTGCGGCGTATCGGCCTGCCGTCAAGCCGCTCGCCCATGCCCATTGAAGATTGAAGCCTCCGCAAATTCCGTCCGTGTCAAGCACCTCTCCGGCGCAGAACAACCCCTTTACCTGCTTTGACTCCATTGTTTTGCTGTCGAACTCTTTAACATCCGCACCGCCGACGCTTATCTGAGCGTTTTTGAAACCCATAGTGCCTGTTATTGTAAAGTCAAGATTTTTTGCTGTATAAATAATTTTATCAATCTTTTCTTTGCCGATTTTTCCGAGCGAAGAAAGTGAATTTTCTCCGCATCTTTTCAGAATATATCGTCCGAGGGCTTTGGGCATCATGCCCGAAAGTGCGTTTTCTATCGGCATTTCCTTATCAAGCGAAAGCAGAAATTCCTCCGTCTCGTCCGCTTTGCACCTCGGCAAGGTGTCGATAACGCAGGTGTACTGTCCGTCCTTTACACTTCGGCTGATATCCATTATCGAGATTCCCGAAAGACCGTAATCGGTGAATAAAACCTCGCCTTTTGCGCTGTCAATCAACTTTGAGCCTTGTCGGAGACCGACATTTGCCTTTACTCTCACTCCTTTGAGCGATTTTGTATTCTCTTTCGTTATGAGCTGAACAAGACCCGGATACACCTCGGTTATGTGGTGGCCAAGCGATTTAAGCAGGGCAAAGCCGCTGCCGTCCGAACCCTGCGACGGAGATGCGCATCCGCCGGTGCATACAATGACCTTTTTGGCAATAAGCTTTCCGACGGTGAAAATTCCGTTTTTCTTTTCGATTTTTTCAACGTGACTGTCGCATATAAGCTCCACGCCGAGCCTTTCCGCTTCCGACCTGAGAGCGTCAAGCACAGATGTCGCCGTATTGCTCATCGGATATACTCTGCCCTCGCCGTCGGCAACGCACATAAGGCCGATTGAACGAAAAAATTCAATCACCTTTTCGGGCGTAAATTCACTCAACGCAGCCGAAACAAAGTCAGGATTTGTATAGCTGTCGGCATAGGCATTGATATTGGAAAGATTGCACCTGCCGTTTCCTGTTGCAAGGATTTTCTTCCCGACCTTCGGCATCGCATCCAATGCGGCAATATTAAGTTTACGATTGGCTCGCTTTGCGCTTATTGCCGCTGCAAGCCCCGAAGCACCCGCTCCGATGATTATTATGTCGTAAATCATTATACCGTCTCCGTAAATTTTATGATTTATTCTATCATATTTTGCTTGTCTTATCAATATGATTTTATCGGAGGGACGCAAAATGATCTTAGATATTTTTTCAGACACGGACAGAATACACAGTTATGATAAGAATCTCACGCAAACAGCCGAAAATATAAAAGCCCAGCTTCAGGGTACATATGCACGTTTTAACGAAGCGACCGATCCGCTGATAATCGAGTCCTTGATTTACAGAATGAAAGAGCTTGAAACACAATACAGCTTTCTTATAAAAAAAGCAAAACTCGAAAGGCTTTGCGGCGAAATAAATTCAAAGGGTGATTTCAAATGAAATACGCCTTAATCGCAGCGGTATGTGTTGTTCTGCTGATTCCGATAATCACGATGTTTAAAAAAGGCTCTTTTTTTAAATGCATTTTTCTCTCGGCATTTCAAGGCTTGGCCGCCCTGCTCGCCGTGAACTCACTCGGTCTGCTGACGGGAGTAAGTCTCGCCGTAAATTGGTACACGATTCTTGCCTGCGTCTGTCTCGGAATTCCCGCAAGCATTTCAATGCTTGTATTGAATATAATTATGTAAAAAAGCCCTTTCTCACGACGCAGGCGTATGTTTTATACGTCAAGTCGGGAAAAGGGCTTTTAGATTCTGCTTAAAGAAAACGGCTTTTAGATTATTCTTAAATAAACAGAAATCGGGCAGTTTAGTTCGGATGAAGAAGGCATTTTCTCTCAGCACAGGCGTACTCCTGTACGTCAAGGTGAGAAAAATGACTTATTCGCCGAAATAAACGCCCGAAAGTGCTTAGCGGTCTTCTCGGAAGTATGAAAGTCCGAGACTCTGCGGAGGCTGGAATTCTCTCTTTTTAAGCATGCTGATAACTATAAGAACGATGATCGTAACGAGGTACGGAGTCATCTTGAAAAGTTCCTGATCGCTCATGCTCAGATTCGGAATATAGTTGTGGACAATAAAGAGTCCGCCGAAAAGAATAGAACCGATGATGCTGAGGTTCGGTCTCCAGATTGCGAAGATAACAAGTGCGATTGCGAGCCAGCCTCTGTCGCCGAATGCGTTGTTCGACCATACGCCGCAGGCATAGTCCATAACATAGTAGAGACCGCCGAAGCCTGCAATGATACTGCCGAGGCATATCGAAATGTACTTGTATTTGCCGACGTTGATTCCGGCGGCGTCTGCCGTTGCCGGATTCTCGCCGACTGCACGGAGATTAAGTCCCGAACGGGTACGGTTGAAATAAAACGAAACGATAATTGCGATTGCGATTGCAACATAGGCAAGGAAGCTGTATGAGAGGAAAATCTCTCCGAACCAGCCAAGCTTTGAAGCAAAGGGAAGCGACTTTTTGAACGCAAGGCTCGTTGCGGTAAGAGTAACCGACGGAACGTCACTGTTCGTGAGCTTAATAAGCGAACCGCCGAAGAAGTTGCCGAAGCCTACGCCGAAGGTTGTGAGTGCAAGACCCGTAACGTTCTGATTTGCACGGAGAGTAACGGTGAGGAACGAATAGATAAGTCCCATTACAAGCGAACCGAGAATTGATGAAAGAATCGGAATAAGAATCGTGAGGAAGGTGTTCATCTGAGTCGCATTCTGCTCATAGATGAATGCGCCGATAACGCCCGTGATGCCGCCGACGTACATAACGCCCGCCGTGCCGAGGTTGAGATTACCGCTCTTCTCGGTGAGGATTTCACCCGTTGAACCGAACAGAAGCGGAATGCCCTGAACGACCGCACGCTGAATAAATGCAACTAACATTATTTGGACGCCTCCTTCTCACGGAATTTCAACTGATAGTTGAGGAAGAATTCACTGCCGATGATGAAGAAAATGATGATTCCGGTGATGATCTCGGAGAACGATTCGTTGAGTCCGAAGGTCGTCGAGATTTCGCCCGCACCTCTCTCAAGGAAAACAAGAAGAAGCGATGTGAGAATCATATAAAGAGGATCAAAGTGAGCAAGCCATGAAACCATGATTGCCGTGAATCCCCTGCCGCCTGCCGTGTCACGGTTGACGGTGTGATCGGTACCGCTGACGAGCAGGAAACCTGCAATGCCGCAGAGTGCACCGGAAAGAATCATCGTTCTGATAATAACCTTTTTAACGTTGATTCCAATGTATTTGGCGGTGTTTTCGCTCTCGCCGACAACGGAAATTTCATAGCCGTGCTTGCTGTATCTGAGATAAATATACATGAATACGGTGATTGCAACAACAATCAGAATGTTGCAAAGGTAAGCCTTGCCGCCGATTGCCGGAAGCCAGCCGGCCTCTGTCGTGTCGTTGATTACGCCGATGTGACCGGATCCCTTGGGAACTGACCATTCATATGAAAAATAGGAAACGATGCACATTGCAATGTAGTTCATCATAAGGGTGAACAGTGTCTCATTTGTATTGAACTTAGCCTTAAAAACAGCCGGAATAAATGCCCACAGAGCACCTGCCGCAACGCTGGCAATAATCATAATGAGTATGAGCAGCGGATTAGGAATCTTACCGCCCAAGCAAATCATACAAGCGGTAGTAGCCAAGCCGCCGATAAGCACCTGACCTTCGCCGCCGATATTCCAAAATCGCATCTTAAATGCAGGTGTCAACGCAAGTGAAACACAAAGGAGCATTGCGATACCCTGCAAGAATTTCCAAACACGACGCTCTGTGCCGAATGAACCTTCTATCATAGTGCCGTACACGCTAATAGGATTTTCGCCGGTCAGGAGCATAGTAACAATGCCGGATACGAGAAGTGCAAGGACTACTGCTATGATACGCACCAGCCATGCTCTCCACTTTGGCATATTATCTCTCTTTGCAATGTGGAACAGAGGTTCCCGAACTTTCTTTTCTTTCATCGTTATACCTCCTCCGCATTTCCGGTCATCATAAGACCGATTTCTTCTTTTGTGGCAGACGGGCCGTCTACTATACCGGTAACTCTGCCGTTATTGATAACCATAATTCTGTCGCACAGCTCGATAAGCACATCCAAATCCTCACCGACAAACACAACTGCTACGCCCTTTTCCTTTTGTTCGGTGAGCAGGTCGTATATGGTGTAGGAGGAGTTGATATCGAGACCTCTTACAGGATAAGCAACCATAAGAACCTTTGGCTGTGATGCAATCTCACGGCCTACCAAAACCTTTTGGACATTACCGCCGGACAACTTTCTGACAGGAGTCTGTGCATTAGGCGTAACTACATCCAACTTTTCGATTATGTTCATAGCCAGCTTTTTAGGCTTCTTTCTGTCGAGGAAAGCAGTTCCGCCGGATTTGTAGGAACGGAGCATCATATTATCGATAATATCCATATTGCCTACGAGACCCATACCGAGTCTGTCCTCCGGCACAAAAGAAAGTGCAACACCCAACTTGCGTATTGCCTTTGGACTCTTGCCCACAAGCTGCTTTTCGTCGTTTTCGTCGTCTGTGGGAGTATAGATTATGGAGGAACCCTTTACAGTATTTTGAAGTCCTGCGATAGATTCCAAAAGTTCCTTTTGAC
>OIZV01000813.1_pt1 | contig 12595 bp, 7 predicted proteins | sample 1588681 | NCBI WGS metagenome assembly OIZV01 (sample SAMN03283281) | human gut metagenome | biome: human-associated habitat; material: feces | host: Homo sapiens | place: Peru | collected 2012
GGACTGCCCCATCAGGGTAAAGAGTCCGACTGTCTTTAAGGATACGGTCTTACCGCCGGTATTCGGACCGGTTACGATCAGCATCTGATAAGTGTCGCCCAGAGTCAGATCGATCGGAACGACTGTTTTCGGATCCAGAAGCGGATGTCGTCCCTGCTTGATATTAATATATCCATGATCGTTAAAAATCGGGCGGGTGCCAAGATAGGACTTGGCGAATTTTGCTCTGGCAAAAATAAAATCCAGCTCGGTCAGCAGCTTGATATTGCACTGGATCGCAGTTAATTCAAAGGCGGCCTGCTCACTGATGGAAGCCAGGATCCGTTCAATCTCCAGCTGCTCTTTATTTTCCAGTTCCTTTAACTCATTATTCAGATTCACTACCGACATCGGCTCGATAAATAAGGTGGAACCGCTGGAGGACTGATCATGGATCATGCCCGGGAAACTGCTCCGGTATTCCTGCTTGACCGGAATACAGTAACGACCGTTTCGCATGGTGATCAGACTATCCTGTAACAGAGTCCGGTTGTTCTGCGAGTTGACAATATTTAAAAGCTGTGTATGAATCTTCTCATTGATCTGTTTCTTGGCACGGCGAAGAGCCTTTAAATCAGAGGATGCATCATCTGCAATCTCGTCTGCGGAAAGGATACAACGGCGGATCTCGCGGCTGATGTGCTCCAGAGGCATCAGGTCCAGAAAGCGGGAATCCAGACAGTCCGGTTCGTGCGAATCATCATCGGAAACACCATACTGGCGGACACTTAAAGCATTGTCCAGAAGGCGGGCCAGATCCAGCAGCTCACTGGTACTTAAGGTCGCACCGACCTCCAGTCGCTTTAAGGACAGTCCGATATCCGTCACACCGGAAAAGGTGACACTGCCTTTTTGATAAATACGGGTCAGTGCATCGCCGGTCTCCTCCTGAAGCCGGACGATCTCCTCCCGATCGGAGGACGGAAACAGGTGCTTGCAGAGGCGTTTTCCCATCGGAGAATCTGCATAAGGCACCAGCATATCTATGATCTTATTATATTCCAAAATTCGTAAAGAACGTCTATTCATGTAAGTCTCCTTCATTAGTTACAAATGAAATGCATAATTACTATAATTATAGCATCTATAATTTCATTTGACAATTCATAGTCGCCGATATATAATGGCTTACGAATCAGGAGTGCTTAAGGAATTAGGCTGAGAAATGACATAGTCCTGTCATTAATCCTTTGGGATATCCCATGACCTGATCCAGGTAATGCTGGCGGAGGGAGATATTATAACAGGCGCTTATTTAGAATGTTGATAATCCTTCCAGAGATGGAGGGATTTTTTAGTTTCAGAGAAGCGGAGAACTGTTGTCTCATCGTTGTTTCAGGGTGATGGTTCATTCTATCATAAGAGTAAGGAGGAAAAAGATGAACGCAAACGTAGCAATTCAGGTATTACCGGGTGTAAGTACCGATGAAGAAGTAGTAAGAATCGTAGATGAAGTGATCGCGTATATCCGCAGCACCGGCGTGACGTATTATGTGGGTCCGTGTGAGACTGCAATGGAAGGCGATTATGAAGAGCTCATGGAGATCGTGAAGCAGTGCCAGTATATTGCGATCAAAGCAGGCTGCCCAAGTGTTATGAGCTATGTGAAGATTACCTACAAGCCTGAGGGCGAGGTGCTGACCATTGATCAAAAAACATCAAAGCATCACTGATTACTGGATTCCGATTAGCGTAATCCTGATATTTCTGATCGTCTGGCAGGTAGTCAGCATGACGGGACTGATTCCCGGCTATATGCTGCCGTCACCGGTCAAGGTGATAAAGGCATTTATCGGCGATTTTCCGTTGCTGATGCGGCACGCAAGAGTGACATTACTGGAGGCCTGTCTGGGACTCATAAGCGGTGTGATTCTGGGATTTCTTTCTGCCGCATTTATGGATGCATTTGAACCGGTAAAGAAAGCCCTGTATCCACTTCTGGTCATCAGTCAGACTGTACCGCCGGTAGCGGTGGCTCCACTGCTGATCCTGTGGTTTTCCTACGGAATCGCACCGAAGATCGTGCTGGTGATTCTGGCATCCTTCTTCCCAATCGCAGTAGGACTGCTCGATGGATTCCAGGCGGTTGATCAGGATCTGATCCGGCTGATGCGCTCTATGAAGGCGAACCGCTGGCAGATATTCTGGCATGTGAAGTTCCCGCAGGCACTCGGAGAATTCTTCTCCGGACTGAAGATCGCAGTGGCATATTCGGTAGTGGGAGCTGTGGTATCCGAGTGGCTGGGTGGATTCTACGGACTGGGTGTCTATATGACAAAGGTACGGAAATCCTTCAGTTATGATAAGATGTTTGCAGTTATCTTTCTGGTTTCGGCAATCAGCCTTGTGCTGATGGCACTGGTAAAGATCCTGCAGTATCAGGCGATGCCGTGGGCGCATGCCAATGCGCAGGAGAAAACAGAAGGGAAAAAATAGTAGTATATAAATAGTAAGCATTAAGAGACATAGGAGAAAGACAATGAAAATATGGAAGAAACTTACAGCACTTGCACTGGCAGGTGTATTGACAGCAGGTTTATGCGCATGCGGTAACTCCGAACAGGCAGACGGAGTAGCAGACGGGGAGAAGAAGGACATTACATTTGTACTGGACTGGACACCGAATACCAACCATACCGGTCTGTATGTGGCAGAGAAGCTGGGATATTTCGATGAAGCAGGACTGAATGTTACGATCGTACAGCCACCGGAAGACGGAGCAACTACTATGGTAGCATCCGGGCAGGCACAGTTCGGCATTGATTTCCAGGACTATCTGGCACCGGTTTATGCCTCGGATGAAGAAGTACCGGTGACGGCTGTTGCAACTATCATCCAGCATAATACCTCCGGCATTATTTCCTTAAAGGAGGATGGTATCGAGTCACCAAAGGGACTGGAAGGCAAGAACTATGCAACCTGGGGACTGCAGCTGGAGCAGGCGATCATTAAGAATGTAGTAACTGCAGATGGCGGTGATTTCGATAAGGTAAATCTGATCCCTGAATATGTAACCGATGTTCCGACAGCACTGCAGCAGGATATCGATGCTGTCTGGGTATATTATGCATGGGACGGCATTTCCACAAAGGTAGCCGGACTGGATACCAATATGTTCTATTTCAAGGATATTACACCGGAGTTCGATTACTACAGCCCGGTAATCATTGCAAATACAGATTTCCTGGCAGATGATCCGGATACTGCAAAGGCATTCTTAAATGCAGTTCGGAAGGGCTATGAATATGCGATCGAGAATCCGGATGAGGCAGCAGACATTCTGTGTGAGGCAGTACCGGAGCTGGATCCGGAGATGGTAAAGGAGAGTCAGAAGTGGCTGGCAGATCAGTATAAGGCAGAGGTAGATCAGTGGGGATACATTGATCCTGAAAGATGGAATGCCTTCTACAACTGGTTAAATGAGAACGGATTATCTGAGAAGGAGATTCCGGAAAATTACGGATTCACCAATGAGTATTTAAGCGAATAAACAGGAGCCATAGAACGGGAAGTATTATGATATTACAGGCAGAACATATTACAAAAGCATATGGAGACAATCAGGTCCTGCAGGACATTTCCATTCATCTGGAGGAAGGCGAGCTGGTCTGCGTTCTGGGTGTCAGCGGTGTCGGTAAGACCACGTTGTTTAATATCCTGTCAGGACTGGTTCTGCCGGATCGGGGAGAGATCCTGTTGGAGAATGAGGATATTACGGGAAAGACGGGAAATCTAAGCTATATGCTGCAGAAGGATCTGCTCCTGCAGCATAAGACGGTACTGGATAATGTGGCACTTCCGCTGGTGCTAAAGGGTGTTAAGAAGAAAGCCGCCAGAGAACAGGCAGCAGCCTATTTCAAACAGTTTGGACTGGAAGGCACGGAGCTGAAATATCCGTCACAGCTGTCCGGTGGTATGCGGCAGCGGGCAGCATTGCTTCGTACTTATATGTGCGGAGACCGGGTGGCACTGCTGGATGAGCCGTTCAGTGCTTTGGATACTCTGACGCGGACGGCGGTGCAGGAATGGTACCTGGGTGTCATGGAAGAAATTAAGCTTTCTACCCTGTTTATTACCCATGATATTGATGAAGCAATATTATTATCAGATCGCATCTATATTATGAGCGGAAAACCTGCTATAATATCAGAAGAGCTGGTGATAGAGGAACCAAAGCCGCGGGACGGCGAGTTCCTGTTGAGTGATACATTTCTCGCATATAAGCGAAAAATCAAAAGTCTGCTCTAGCCGGTTCGAATATGGTATAGAGGAGCAAGGTAATATGGCAACTACATTAAAGGCAAAGAGACTGGAGCATTTCCGGGAAGGAATCTTTGCGGAATTGAATGAAAAGAAGGAACAGCTTCTGGCAGAAGGAAAGCAAGTGTACAACTTATCTGTTGGTACACCGGACTTCCTTCCGCCGGCACATGTGATGGAGGCAGTCTGCAAGGCAGCTGCTATTCCGGAGAATTATAAGTATTCACTCCGGGATCTTCCGGAACTGTTGGAGGCTGTTTCTTTTTATTATAAGAAACGATTCGGAGTGGAGATCGCACCGGACTGCATTACCGGAGTGCATGGCACTCAGGAAGGTATGGGACATGTGGGAATGGCATTGCTGGATCCGGGTGACACCATCTTACTGCCGAATCCGGGTTATCCGATCTTTGAGGCAGGTGCTTACTTAAGCGGTGCCAATATGGAGTTCTATGATTTGAAGCGGGAGAATGATTTTCTTCCGGTGCTGTCAGAGATTCCGGAAGAGGTGGCGCGGAAGGCGAAGGTCATGGTGGTATCTTATCCGTACAATCCGGTCTGCCGGACGGCACCGAGATCCTTCTATGAGGAGCTGGTAGCATTTGCGAAGAAATATGATATTTTTGTTCTGCATGATAATGCATATTCGGACATTATTTATGATGGAAAGAAGGGAGAGTCCTTCCTGTCGATTCCGGGCGCTATGGATATCGGAGCAGAGTTCTTCTCATTGTCCAAGTCCTTTAATATTACGGGTGCCAGAGTTTCGTTCCTGTTAGGCAGAAAGGATGCGGTAGATGCGTTAAAGCTGCTGCGGAGCCAGTATGATTTCGGAACATTCCTGCCGATCCAGTACGGAGCGATTGCAGCCCTGACCGGACCGACCGATTTCGTAAAGGAGCAGTGTGGGGAGTATCAGCGGAGAAGGGATGCTCTGTGCGGCGGCTTCCGGGAGATTGGCTGGCAGGTGCCGGACAGTGAGGGAACTATGTTCGTCTGGGCACCGGTGCCGGAAGGCTATCAGAGCTCGCGGGATTTCTGTATGACAATGGTTGAAAAAGCGGGTGTTTTATGTACGCCGGGTGACGCATTCGGAAGCCGGGGCGAGGGCTATGTCCGATTCGCACTGGTGATGCCGCCGGAGGAACTTAAGAAGGTTGTAAAAGCAGTAGACGAGAGTGGTATTTTGCATAGATGATGCTTGTTTCCGCAGGAGAAACGGTGTATCATGAAAGTAGTGTTTGGTAACTATTAATGTATGAAGGGTAAAGGGGTTAAGACATGAGAAAACAATTCTTGCAGGGACTGAAACGGACAGCAAGTGTTGGTCTGACGGCGGTTATGCTGCTATCGAGCGGTGGCACATTTCTGGCATCCGGAATCGGACTGACACAGGTAGCGGCAGAAGAGACAGTGATTGACAGTACGGAAGATACGGAACACATGGAGAGTGTGGACGGTACGGAAGATACGGAGCGTACAGGAGAAGCATTGGAGGCAGAAACGGGAGAACTGCCGGCAGACGGGGATATCAGCCCGGAACCGGCAGCTACAGATCTGGTTTCCAGCTTTATTACAGATGCAGCCTTATTAGCAGATGTACAGGCAATTCTTGGTAAGGGCAGCAGTGCTACCTATCAGGATATGCAGAACTACAGTGGCGCAGTAAATCTGGACAGCTTCTCCAATGTACAGGAGATAAAGAATATAGAAGGAATCGGCGGCTTTTATAATGCGACCTCATTTTCGTTTGGGAAAGCGACACAGGTGACAGTGATCCCGAATTATACATTTGCCAATATGACAAAGCTGACAAGTGTTACGCTTCCGGATTCTATCAGTGAGATCGGATTGCGGGCATTTCAGAACTGTACATCCTTAAGCACCGTTACAATTCCGGCTGCTGTTACGAAGATCGGTATCTATGCATTTGCGGGATCCGGTGTCCGTAGCGTTGATTTTTCCAAATGTACGGGACTGACAAGCATCAGTGAGCGTTGCTTTGAGAAATGCGGAAGCCTGCAGAAGATAGAGATTACGGATAAGATTCCATTAACAACGGTCGGTATCTATGCATTTGATCAGTGTACCTCCTTACAGAGTGTATATTTACCGGACAGCATGCAGACGATCGGAGAATGTGCATTTGCAAACTGCAAGAGCCTGACCACCTTAAGTGTACCGGACAGATGCGTGATCCACTGGAAGGCGTTCTGTACATCCGAGTCCGGGAAGACCGGCAATCTGGTATCGAATCTGAATCTGGAGATACGGCCGGAGAATAACGGTGTGTTTACCATTCCGGTAGGACAGGAGGTTGCATTGCCGATCCATACGGGAGAATCCTTTACGATGGATACTCCGGTTACCGGCAGCTGCTCTATCGCAGATGTCAGCATTTCCGACAGCAGTTCGGTCAGTCGCTCATCCAATACAGAGATTCCGTCCTCTGCATCATCCTCTAAAAAGATTCCGGGTGTGAATCTGTACGGAGCGAAGATTGCAAGTAATGTAGACGTAACCGTGAAGCTGAATATGACGTTTTATACTTATACGGGCGGAACTCCGAATCAGAGTATGACCATTACACCATCGATCACATATAAGGTATCTGTACAGGGATTGCCATGTACGGATATTGAGGTGGAGAGTGATTACTATGCTCCGGTGGCATCGACACAGGCGAACAGTATTACGATAGCGGCTGTATTCAAGTCACAGGCAGGAGAGACGATTACGGATGATATCAACTGGAGCTATGATACCTCTCTGGCAACCGTTACAGTAGCATCAGATAAGAGGAGCATCAAGGTTACAGTTCCGAGATCGGGAAGCTATGGAGAATTCCCGGTTACGGTTACTGCAGGCTCACAGTCCAGAACGATTACGGTTCATGTGGTAACTCCGATTACAAGAATTGCATTTAATCCAACCAGTATCAGTCTGGTGCTGAACAGTGCGACAACAGGCAGCCAGACGGTGAAGCCATCGACTCTGAATTATATGAATTCAAGTGCAGGCTATAAGGATACAATATATTTTGGTAATAGCAATGAAGAAGCAGTCAAAGTAACGGATAATAAGGATGGAAGCTGTACGGTTACGGCATTGGCGGCCGGTACAGCAAAGATCACTGCGTATTCCTATGCGATGCAGGGAAAGGTTAAGGGCACGTTCACCGTTACCGTCACCGATTCCGGCACACACGTAGAACTGCGTAATTCAGGCACCGGAAAGGCAATTGCGAATCCGATAACCTTCGATGCGACCAAGGGGCAGGCTACACAGACCTATTCCTATGTATTTTTAAGCTCTTCAGGAACGGAGACCACGGTATCCAGCAATGATCTGGATATTACGGTTGCAAATTCGGCAGTTGCTACAGTGACTCCGAATACATCAGCGAAAACGATTGCGATCAAGAGCTTAAAGTACGGAACAACGACAGTAACGATCGCCCCGAAGGGTAAATCAGAGAATGCAGTCAGCTATACGATTTCCGTACCATCGAATATTAAGACGATTAATTCGACAGCTTCCATTACCGGAAATGTCGGTACGACGCAGACTGTATTTAAATCTGTGATGAATTCCTTTGGAGTGACCTCTGCAAATGCGACTCCGGCTAAGATAAAGGAGATATCCGGCAACACTGTGAAGTTCACATCCACGAATACGAATGTAGCAAGTATTGACTCTAATGGTACTGTATCGCTGAAAGCGAAGGGAAGTGCCACGGTTAAGATGTCGGTCTATGCCACGGCATCAGCAACAACTCCGTTACTGGAAAAGAGTGTGGATGTGACGGTAAAGCAGCCGGTGACCGGAGTAAATATTACATCCGCAAATGGCAGCAATACTGTAAATGCAGGAGATACCTTGCAATTGACCGCAAAGGTGTCACCATCCAATGCAAGTGATACAAGCGTCACATGGAGCAGTAGCAGTACCGGAATTGCAAAGGTAAGTACCACAGGACTGGTAACCGGTGTGGCGGCAGGCACAGCCGTGATCACTGCAAAGGCAAATGACGGCAGTAATAAATCAGCGACCTTTACGGTAACGGTTACCAAAAAGGTCATTAAGGTTACAAAGATTTCATTGAGTGCAAGCACTCTGCTGACGAAGGTTGGCTGCACAGAAAAGATAACAGCAACGGTAACACCGACTAATGCAGATAACAGGGCAGTGACCTGGAGCAGCAGTGCACCGACGGTGGCGAGTGTCGATCAGAGCGGAAACATTATAGCCAAGAGTGTGGGAAATGCTACAATCACTGTAAAAGCAAAGGATGGCAGCGGTGTAACCGCGACCTGCTGGGTAAACGTAACGGATATCAAGGTAACAAGCATTACATTAAACAAAACAACATTAAATATAAAAACCGGAGCGACAGAACAGTTGACCGCGAAGGTACAGCCGACCGATGCGACGAACAGTAAGGTGACCTGGAGCAGTAATGAACCGACAGTCGCAGAAGTAGATCAGACAGGAATGATCACAGCGAAGAAAGAAGGCTCTGCAGTCATTACTGTAACGGCACAGGACGGTAGCGGCAAAACGGCTACCTGTCAGGTGAATGTAACAGATATTAAGGTATCCGGTATTACATTAAGTGCATCGACATTAGCCATGCAGACCGAGGATGTGAAGCAGCTGAGTGTGACCAACCTCACACCGGCAAATGCGACAAATAAGGCACTGAAATGGGAAAGCAAGAATACATGGGTAGCAACCGTTGATGAGAGTGGAAATGTAACTGCAAAAAATCCGGGAGAAGCAACAATTACCGTAACGGCTGCCGATAACGGTGGCGCACAGGCAACCTGTAAGGTGACGGTAACAGAGCGTACCGCTCCGGTTATAAAGGTAACGCAGATCCAATTGAGTCAGACAAGGGCCAGCTTAAATGAGGGAAAAGAGCTGCAGTTAACCGCAACGGTACTTCCGGCAAATGCAACGAATCAGAGTCTGACCTGGAGCAGTAGTGTAGAAGGGGTAGCAACCGTTGACTCAACCGGAAAGGTTACAGCTATAAAAGCAGGAACGACCGTCATTACCGCAACTGCGAAAGATGACAGCGGCATCTCTGCAAGCTGTACGGTACAGGTAACGGTGCCGACTGTCAAGGTAACTGGTATCACATTAAATAAGACAACCGCAAGTGTGGTAAAGGGCAAGACCGTAGCATTGACAGCAACGGTAACACCGGATACAGCAACCGATAAAACGATAAAATGGACAACCAGTAATAAAAACGTAGCAACAGTCAGCACCGATGGCGTTGTTACAGCCAAGGCAGCCGGAACAGCCATTATCACGGCGACAGCAGCCGATGACAGCGGAGTGAAGGCTACCTGTAAGATTACGGTAACCAATCCGGTCATTAAGGTAACGAAGGTTACTTTGAATAAGACAACCGCAAGTGTGGTAAAGGGTAAGACCTTAACCTTAACGGCAACGGTAACACCGACAAACGCTACGAATAAAAATGTTACATGGAAATCGTCCAATACAAAGATCGCAACCGTTGACGGCAATGGAAAGGTTACAGCAGTGGCAGCGGGAACAGCGACGATTACCTGTACCGCAAAAGCTGACAAGAGTAAGAGTGCTACCTGCAAGATCACAGTAACCAATCCGGCGGTCAAGGTAACGAAGCTGAGAATGAATAAGACATCGGTAGACCTGTTAAAGGGTAAAACCGTACAGCTGAAGGTTACCGTAACACCAAGCAATGCAACGAACAAGGCAGTGACCTGGACCAGCAGCAATAAAAGGATAGCAACCGTTACCTCCAATGGCCTGGTAAAGGCTGTCAGAACCGGTACGGTCACGATCACAGCCAAGGCAAAGGATGGAAGCGGTAAGAAGGTAACCTGCAAGATTAATGTCTATGCAGACTCTGTAGAGAGCTATGTAGCAAGAATCTACACAAAGGCATTGGGCAGAGATCCGGAGCCGGCAGGCCTGAAATATTGGGTCGGTGAGATCAAGGCAGGAAGAAAGACAGCCGTTCAGGTGGCAGAGATGTTCTTCTTTGCACCGGAGTTTACAAACAAGAAGTTAAATAATAAGGAGTATGTTAAGGTTTTATATCGTACATTCATGGGACGTGAGGCTGATCAGGGCGGTCTGAATTACTGGATCGACCGGTTGAATAAGGGTGAAAGCCGGAAGAGCGTTCTGAAGGCATTTGCCGGATGTCCGGAGTTTAAGGCGATCGTAAAATCATTTGGTTTATAAGAAATGAGTATGAGAGAAGCAACATGGAAGGTCATTGCGCATATCGAAACGGAATTCCCGGCGAAGTTCGGGATTCCGAGACAGAGCGGTCTGGTGAAAACATTAACCGGAAGAATTGTTTTTGAACCGGAGTTTCGACAGCCGGAAGCAGTGCGCGGACTGGAGGGCTTCTCTCATATTTGGCTTTTATGGCAGTTTTCAAAGGCAGGACGGGAGAACTGGTCGGCAACCGTGGCACCACCCCGTTTGGGTGGAAAGAAGAAGGTGGGCGTTTTTGCCAGCCGGTCACCGTTTCGTCCGAATCCGATCGGTCTGTCCTCGGTAAAGCTGGAACGGATCGAGATGGATGAAAAGCTTGGCCCGGTCTTATATGTATCCGGTGCAGATTTATTAAACGGCACTCCAATCTATGATATCAAGCCATATCTGGCATTTACAGACAGTCATCCGGATGCGGTGGATGGATTTGCCGGGGATGTCTTTGATTACGGACTGGAGGTAGAGTTTCCGGAGGAGCTGCTGGCGAGGATCCCGGAAGAACAGCACCGGACGGTCATTGAACTGTTAAAGCAGGATCCGCGGCCGGGAACACAGGAAGCTGTGGATAAGGAATACCGGATGCTGTTTGGAGAACAGGATATCTGGTTTCATGTGAAGGATCGGGTGCTGACTGTCCACAATGTAGTGGAAAAACCGATACTTGACATAAAGAAAAGGCCTGATATATAATAATGAAATATAGGCAATGACGAAGAGAAGTAGCCCGATTATCGCTTGCAGAGAGTGGAGAACGGTGGAAGCTCCACAGAATGAATCGGTGTGAATAACACTTTACCAGCCGCGACCTGAACTCTGAGGCCGGAGATTCTGACAGATCAGAATTGAATGACGGAACGATCAGATTCTACATCGGCAGATTCCGACAGGCAGGACAGTAGGGGAGCCGCAGCTGTGCGACAAACAGTCGGTGAGAAAGCATGCAAGGCATGCTTTAGAAGCCATGAGGGACTGCGCAGGCAGTAAATCAGGTGGTACCGCGGACAGTAGATAGAGATTTCTGTTCGTCCTGAACCAAAAGTTCAGGGCGAACTTTTGCGTTTAAATGCTCTTAGCCGGAGCATAAATAAAAAGAGAAAAGGAGAGTAACATGAGTATTGTAAACATTTATCGTGACAGAACCATTAATGAGATTACAGAATCCGATGTGGGATCAACCGTAAAAGTAGCAGGCTGGGTAGAGAATATCCGTGACCACGGCGGAGTATCTTTTATTGACTTAAGAGATATGTATGGTGTTCTTCAGGTTGTAATGAGAGATACTACTTTATTAGAGGGAATTAACAAGGAAGACTGTATTTCTCTTGAAGGTGTGATCGAGCACCGTGATGAGGAGACTTACAATCCAAAGATTCCTACAGGAACCATTGAATTAGAGGCTCATAAAGTAGATATGCTAGGAAAGGTATATAAACAGCTTCCATTTGAAGTAATGACTTCTAAAGAAAACCATGAAAATGTACGTCTGAAATACCGTTATCTTGATTTAAGAAATAAAAAAGTAAAAGATAACATGATTTTCCGTTCTAAAGTAATCAGCTTCTTAAGACAGAAGATGACAGACATGGGCTTCTTAGAGATTCAGACCCCAATTCTTTGTGCTTCTTCTCCAGAAGGGGCCAGAGACTATATCGTACCATCCAGAAAGTACAAAGGTAAGTTCTATGCACTTCCACAGGCTCCACAGCAGTATAAGCAGTTGCTGATGGTGTCTGGTTTTGATAAATATTTCCAGATTGCACCATGTTTTAGAGATGAAGACCCTAGAAGTGATAGACTATATGGTGAGTTCTATCAATTAGACTTAGAGATGTCTTTTGTAGAGGATGAAGATGTTTATGCAGTAGGAGAGAGAATCTTCTACGACATATTTACTCACTTTAGTGATAAAGAAGTATCTCCTAGACCATTTAGAAGAATACCATTTAAAGAGGCTATGCTTAAGTATGGTTCAGATAAACCAGATTTAAGAAATCCACTAGTAATTGAAGAC
>OIZV01000814.1_pt1 | contig 12570 bp, 9 predicted proteins | sample 1588681 | NCBI WGS metagenome assembly OIZV01 (sample SAMN03283281) | human gut metagenome | biome: human-associated habitat; material: feces | host: Homo sapiens | place: Peru | collected 2012
ACCGATAAGCAGTTGGGAGAAACCAACGATGGCATTGAGCGGTGTGCGTATCTCGTGACTGATGTTCATGAAGAAGCGCAACTTGGCCTCGCCCATCTCTTCGGCATGGATATGCTGCTGCAATACAAGCTGGTCTTCCATCTTGCGTTTGCGGTGCTTGATATAGAGCAGACAGAGCCCCAGGAAGGCTAGCAGATAGCAGAGTCTTGCCCAGATGCTGGCGTACCAGGCTGGGTGAACGATGATGGAGAACTCCTTGACAGGGGTTTCGTATCCGTTGCAGGTGGCCTTGACACGGAACTTATAGGTACCTGCTGGCATGTGTGAGAAAGAAAGTTCGTTCAGACCAGGCTGTATGGTTCGCCAATCCTCACCATTGATGCTGTAGGCGTAACTGATCTGCTCTACATTATTATATGTAAGAGTAGACAGTTGGATGGTGAAGGTGTTGTCTTCATGAGATAAGGAGAACTTGTCGCTGTTATATACCCCTTTATCTGTGATAGTATAGATGCCCGATTCCATATCCCGGTATACAGGTTTGTTGTCCACAAGAAGTCCTGATATGGTAACTTTTGCCTGCCAAGGATGCTGTTTCACCTTGTCCGTATCAAACCAGTTGATACCGCCGGTTCCGCCCATCACCAGCATCTTTCCTCCCCAGAGTGTGCAGGCTGCTGCATCGCTGAACTCATTACTCTGCAAGCCATTGTCCGAGAAGTACTTGTTGATGGTACCTTTTTCTGTATTTACCTGGTTTAAACCACAGGTAGTTCCTATCCAGATTCTGCCCTTGTAATCTTCTATGATGCTGGCTGCGCTGTTGTCTGAAAGTCCAAGTTCTGTATTATAGATTTTCGGATGAGCATATCCCTTCTTCGGATCATAGCAGATTGCTCCGTCTTCTGTGCCAAACCAAACGCGGTTCTTGTTGTCAGAATAGACGCAATGAGAGAAACAGCCCTTGTTCAGACAGTTGATGCCACCGAAAGTGGAAGTCCAGCTGTTCTTCTGCTGGTCATAGCAAGCCAGACCTACAGAAGTGGCAACGAAAACCCGCTTACCATCTTTTGAGATGCTGAGTTTCACGAGGTAATCGTTAGGAATACTGTTCTTCTTCAGGTTGTTATCTGCGCCATATTGCGATTTCCACTGCTTGATGTTCCCATTTGGAGAAAGGCGGAAGAGTCCTTCGCCCATGGTGGCAAACCATATATTGCCCTGCGGGTCTTCCTGGATATCGAAGATGCCCGCCTGGTTGCCAATGCCTAGGCTGAATGGATGGAAAGACCCCCCCGCATCTATAAATCCGATGCCGTCAGTATAGGTTCCTACCCATGTTCTGCCCTTCAGGTCTTTGCAGAGTGCCAATACCGTGGTGTTGCTTAATAAATGGCTCTTGATGCTACCGGTTTTTATGTCAAAGAGGTAAAGACCATCCTTGTCGGTGCCCACCCAGACTTGATCGCCCTGGTTGGCACACAGACTTGTGATGCTGTTTTCGCCTATCACGTTGCGGTTGCCCAAACGGTAGCCCATATAGTTGAAATCATATTGAGCCTGCGACTGCATAAATACGCCCTTCTGGAGCATACTCACCCAGATGTTTCCCGTAAAATCTTCTATGATGCTGGTAATCTTGCACTTGGCAAGATTTACTTCACGGCTGAACAGAGGATTATTTTGCAAGAATCCAGTTACAGGATTATACACGAAGATACCCATACCATCGCAACCGATAAACAAGCGCTGGTCGCGGCTGATATAGATGTTGTCAATAGGCAGATTGCCTATGCCGGCTATCTTGGTGAAGACGGTTGAACCAGCCTTGAGAAGGTAAACGCCATCATTCTTGGTAGCAAGATAAATGTTGCCCTTGTTGTCTTGTCTGATATCTTGTGCTTTCAGTGTTTCTGTTCCAGGAATCTGTTTGGTCAGTTTCCCTTTCTTGTCGGCACGATATAGTTTGCCGCTCTCCTGGATAATCCAAAGTCTTCCCTGTTTGTCTTCCAGAATCTTATGTATGAATTTCAGGTTCTCCACTTCGCCCTTCATGGCATAGCATACTTCTGCATCTTCTTTTTTGAGCATAATTCCATATCCCGATGTAACTACGGCAATATCGTTGTTTTTCAGACGATAAACCTGGGTTACATAGGTACTGACAGGCTTGTTCTTAGAGTCCAATAATGGAATATTGGCAAAACTCTTTCCATTATATAAAAGGAGAGAGTTGTTTGTACCCAACAGAATATGCCCCTGGATATCTTGTGTAATACAGTTGATGTAATTGCTGCTCAGTCCTCTGTGGTCTTCCTTGGTTTTTCTGATGGTCGTAAAGTTATAGCCATCATAAACGTTGAGACCATTACGGGTGGCAATCCAAATGAAACCATTTGAATCCTGGAACACCTGAGTGGCAAAGTTGCTCGAAAGCTGGTTGTCTGAATTGAAAAGTTTTCCTCGCTGCGCCATCAAGTTCTGCGCAGTGAGAATGAAGATAAACATCAGTAAAAGACCGATGTATCTCTCTATTCTAAGGTTTAATTTCATGGAAATCATCATGATTCTTGGTTTCATTGTCTTTTGGCTTTTTTATATTCGTTTGCAAAAGTACAAAATAAATGGGAGACTCATGCACGGAAATGTATGTTTTTTATAGGAAGATACTAAAAAGACGTTAAAATGTTACATAAAGTAAAGTTGATGTTACATGTGATACGACAACAAAAGTATTGGTTACTTATCATAAAGTATATATCCTAGATTAGGAGTATCTTTGCATCGGTTTTTAAAGAAGTATATTTCAGAACATTTAGGTTAGTTAGGTTTATACATAATAGGTTTGTAGATAGGTTTAGAATTTCTAAAAGATTTTGATATTATGGTTTTTATATAGAATCATGATTAATTGGTTTTCGGGAATGGTGCGTAGTGATTACGCGCCATTCTATTTTAAAAGACCAGCATCCTTTTCTGTAAACTGGAACCTGGCAATCCTTCATGAAAAAATAAAGTGACTGACAAATAATGATAAATCTAAAAATAATTATAACAATGAACAGAAAGAGATTATTGATTTCGCTCGCTATGGCTATGCTGTCAATGGTGGGACTGGCTGCCGATAATCTGCCGGCACTTCGAGTGCAGGGTAAGAATCTGGTAGATGCCAATGGTAAGACTGTTGTCTTGCATGGTGTGATGGATACGCCGAACCGCTACTTCAATGGGTGGAGATGGCAACAGTGGAAGCCTAACTATTCGGAAGCCGACATCAAGCCTTGCCTGGAATACTTCTCCAAGCTGTTTTCGGCTATTACCGACAAGGAGCAGGGGGCTTACTGCACCGTGTTTCGCCTGCACATGGATCCCTGCTGGACCAACGACCCATCGAAGAAGGCAGAGAACGAGGCAGATATCTCGGCTTTCAGCCCGACTCGCTACAAGATTTTTCTCCAGAAGCTCTATATCCCCCTCATCAAGGATGCCATCGCTCACGGACTCTATGTCATCGTGCGTCCACCGGGCGTATGTCCTCATGACATCAGTGTGGGTGACAAGTACAATCGCTATCTGAAGACTATATGGAAGGCCTTTGCTGCCGATGAATACATCAAGCAGAATTCGGGATTGATCTCCATCGAACTTGCCAACGAGCCGGTGAGAGTACACCTCGCTGATGGCACGAATTCAGACAAGGCATTGCGCGATTTCTTCCAGCCTATATTGGATGACATCCGTGCCCAAGGTTTCAAGGGCATCGTCTGGGTGCCGGGTGCGGGCTATCAGAGCCAGTATCAGAGCTATGCTAAGTTTCCCGTAAAAGACAGCGAGAACAACTTCTCTTATGCCGTGCATGTGTATTCCGGTTGGTATGGCAACATGACCGACAAGAGCTGCGATCATCAGACCTTTATCCGCAACTTCAAGAGTCAGGTGCCTATGGTTACCAGTAAACCTATCATGGTAACAGAGATTGATTGGAGTCCGGAAGATCCCGACAGGGCGAGCGAAGGTCACTACAACGAGTGGGGACAGTGGACGCAGCCTAACCTGGGCAGCTGGGCAACAGCATCTACCTCGAAATGGGGATTGGCATGGAAGGCTGTGCACGACTATTACGGCAACATCGGAATGACGATTACTCATCCACAGGAGTATTACGATATTGATGAATATCTTAAGACGGGCAAGGTGATTCCGGGCTTCCAGAATGCCAAGAAGCACAATCTCTTTGAAGAGTGCTGCGGCTATGCCTGCATGAATTGGTACAAGGAATGGTATCTGCAGCAGGTGGGAACAGGAATTGAGCAAACCGTGAGTGATGCCGAAGTCATCGCTACCTATTATTATAATGTGGCTGGCGAAAAGGTGAACAAGCCTCAAAAGGGCATCTATATCGTAAAGCAGATTTTCAAGGACGGAAAGAGCCGTTCTTATAAGGTTTGCTATTAATGGAAACTAACAATTTAGATTAAAGGTTTTTGAAATGAAACGATTTACAATTGTCGCATCCTTCCTCATGCTTCTGTGCCTCCAGATGGCGGCACAGACCTGGGAAGAGATAAAAGTGGCGGACGGCAAGGGACACTTGCATTCCCAGACTTCTGCTCCCGACCCCAATTTTCAGATTTATCTCTGCTTCGGACAGTCGAACATGGAGGGTAATGCTGCCATCGAGGCACAGGATAAGACGGGTGTGAACCCTCGTTTCATGGCAATGTACACCCTCGATAATGCCAATGCCGGATGGACAAAAGGCAAATGGCATACAGCTACTCCGCCTCAGGCTCGTCCTTACACCCGTCTGTCGGTAGTAGATTATTTCGGAAGAAAGATGGTAGATAATCTGTCTGACGAGGTGAAGGTGGGAACCATCACCGTAGCTGTAGGCGGTGCAAGCATCGATCTTTTTGATAAGGATAAGTATCAGTCTTATCTCAATGATGCCAATACTGCCGACTGGCTCCGCAATTATGCTAAGGAGTATGGTGGTAATCCATACGGCCGACTTATCGAATTGGCTAAGATTGCACAGAAGAGTGGTGTCATCAAGGGTATTCTCCTGCATCAGGGCGAAACCAATAACTGCGATCAGACCTGGCCTTCTAAGGTAAAGAAGATTTATGAGGATATGCTTGCTGATTTGGGACTTGATGCCAAGGATGTGCCTCTGCTCGTTGGTGAGTTGGGACAGAAAGACCAGAACGCTGCCTGCTGGGGACATAATGCGATTATCGACAATATCACAGCTACGATTCCTACGGCTCATGTCGTTTCTTCCAAGGATTGTCCTCTGCAGAGTGACCGACTCCATTTCACAGCAGAGGGCTATCGTATGTTTGGTAAGCGTTATGCCGACGTGATGCTCGACATCCTGGGTGTTACTCCTGCCGAGAAGCGCAACTATTTCATCCGTTACGAGAGTACGGCTGGCGAAAACCTCTGGGACCGTCAGGCAATCTATACTTTGCCTCAGGCTTTAGAGAAGGGTGCCAGATATTCACTTACCATGAAGGTGAGAACTTCTGCTGATTGCGAGAATCTGGGCTTTTGGCCAATCTGGAATGCAAGCGACAACAAGAACCAGTGGGGTGGAAGTGCTGATGTGCAGTATCTGGCTGCCTATCCTGTTGAGGCTGGCGACTGGAAGACGCTGACCTGGAATTTCACTGCCAACTTCACCTTGGATACTTTCCAGTTTGTATTTGGCAAATATGGTGGCATACTCGATATTGACGACCTCGTGCTGGTGAAGGAAGGAACATCCGAGAACCTCATTGCCAATGCCGATTTCTCGGCCAAGCATATTCAGGGCTGGAGTACCAACTCGAATGGACCAAGCTTTTATCTTGCCAACGATGCCAATATAGCTTCTGGCATCGAAAAGCCAGCTGTGGCAACCATGAAGAAGTCTGCGGATAAGGCTTACTACACCCTTCAGGGTGTAAAGGTTCTTCGTCCTACCAAGGGCATCTATATTCATGGCGGAAAGAAAATCGTGATAAAATAATATGTATTTTTTCTAATTTAATGTCACATTTGCCACGCTCGTCTTAACTCTTTGATTATAAGCGAATAATGGGTGGTAATAAGGGGTGTTTCTATTGTCACCTTATTGCCACCTATTACCACTTTTGGCATAAAATCAGCAAAATATCGGTGTTTTTGAGGGATTTTTGGGCGAAAACTAAGAAGATATTGAGCAAAAAGTTGTTTTTTCGGTTTAATACGAGTCTTTTTCTATCGTTTTTTTGGAATTTTACTGGCGAAAAAGGGAGGAAAATTACGTTCTGATGCAGTAAAAGATACATCCTGATGCAGTAAAAAATGCGTCCCGATGTAGCATTTGCTACGTCCCGACGCAGCAAAAGTTACGTCCGGACGTAGTAAATGTAGTTTCCTATATTTAGTTTACTACCTAGAGTCTTATTCCTGGTGAAGGTTGACAATTATGTGTCATTCTTGAAAGAGATTGTCTAGTGTGACTTCGCTGTTTACTATACTTGAATGGATGCCATTGGCAACACCAAATGTTGTGACAAAGGTATTTACCAATGATTTTGTGCAATGGGTTCGGTCTCTGAATAATTCCATCCTATTGCGCAGCTTTATCTCATAATCTGCTGAAATTTTGTATTGGGTTTGACTAAATTTCATCTCGCAGAGGTTGATGACTCGGTCGGCACGCTCTATGATGAGATCTATTTGGGCTCCTCTCTGATTCTTGATTTTGTCAGCCTTGTCAAACCAAATGTAAGCCTCGCTAGCCACGCCACCAATATTCAATGCCTTGCGTATTTGGTTGATATGGAACAAACAGAGTAATTCGAAAGTTAAACCTTGCCATGCCTCAACACTGTGAGAGAGATAATGCTTGCTCCACCATTGCTCATCAAAGGAGTCGATATTGGGCTCTATATACTTTAAATAAAATAAGGTATAAAAGTCTGTCAACTTATATAGGCGGTTTTGCGTCTTCTTGCCATAATATCTGAACTTCATGATGAAGTCACATCTCTCCAGATTCTTTAATATCTGACACAACTTCTTTCCGTCCAGTTCGGCTGCTTTAGCAATTTCTGCATTTGTCATGCCGCCTTTATGATTAGCCAAGAGCCTGACCACCTTGATGTAATTGCCTGCATGAGTAAATAAGGCTCCATATAATTCGTCAAATTCTTGTCTTAGTGCCCCTCCCTTGTTAAAGCACAGGGCATCAACATTCTGTACAAGGCTAAGACTTGGATCTATTAAACTCAGATAAAAAGGAATGCCTCCAAAGAACATATAGCATTGGGCTATTTGGAAGCGATCCCAAGAGCATCCCCGCGATTTTAGGTATAGTTCTGTCTCATACAAAGTAAATGGGCGTAAATATATCTGGCAAGTGATGCGAGCATGCAGACCTCCTTGGTTTTCTATGAGCTTGTCTACCATCCATGATGTGGCAGAACCGCTAGCGATGAAAACTATATCGCGACGACGGGCTGCCCATCCATTCCAAAAGTTTTCAAATGCTGGGGTGAAGTCGGAACGCAAGGAATCTATCCAAGGCATTTCGTCTACAAAGATTATCTTTTTGCGGTCTTCTGGCAAGGATGACAGATATTCTTCCAAAACATCAAAGGCATCAAACCAATCTGATAATTTGCGAGCTGATGTCTCGCCCATGGCTTGTTTTAATGCTTTGGCAAAACTGCGCAATTGGGTGCGTTGGGGGAGATTGTGTCCTCCAACGAAAGTGAAGTCGTACTTCCGACCAAAGAATTCATCTACTAGATAAGTCTTGCCGACACGTCTTCTACCATAAACGATAACAAGTTCAGAGCGATCTGAGTCTATACAACGTTGAAGCTCTGCCTTTTCTTTATCTCGTCCGATTATTAAATCTGCTTTCATACTTCTAATGTTTTGGTTCGACTGCAAAATTACGATATTTTCCTTAAAATGGCACGAAAACGCACTTTTTCTCACTTTTTTTTCGAGAAAAAGTGCGTTTTCGTGCCAAAATCTTTAATTTGGCTTCCCAGAGAAGGACGTGATGTATTAGGCTTGCTGCCCCTCAAAAAGTAGACACAGAAAGGTGGAAAACTGATGGAAAATGATTACCTTTGCAAGCAGATAGAGTTGTGCGCCCTGTAGAGAGGGCGTAGCCCGAACGTAAGGGCGCACAACTTGCTGAAGCACGGTTATCTTATCGTCAAGTATTCACCAGAAAGGAAACTTTTTATGGCAAAGCATTTAAATCCATTGGAAAAGGAGTTCTTGATTCGTAAGTTCAAGGGAAACTCCAAAGTTAAGCTCGGCGATTTCTGCAGGGCAAACAATGTCTCGGAAACTTCTTTTAAGAAGTGGCAGAAGCAATATGAAGAAGCAGGCATAGAGGGGTTGGCTCGTGCTGATGCTGAGATTGGGAACATACTTCCTGAGGGCGTTGACAAAACCAAGGAGGGGTATAAGCGAGAAATCCTACGCTTGCGCATTGAGAATGAACGGCTCAAAAAAAAATATCTGGTGAGGCAGAACGAGGATGGGCAAACGGAGTATGTTCGTTTAAAAATGAAGAGTTCAAAATAGTGGACATGCTATCGCAAGAGTATCCTGTCAAGGATATCTGTAAGATGATGGGAGTAAGTCGGTCGGGGTATTACAAGTGGCTTAGAAGAGAGCCTTCATCCCGGGAAATCAATCGTGAGTTCATGGTGGGTGTGGTTGAGGACATACACTCGGAACACCCTACACATGGCTACAGGTGGGTGGCGGCGTACATAAGAATCAATTTACAGTTGAGTATCAGCGACAATTTCTCTTATAAATGCTTCCAATATCTTGGTATTCAGTCACAAACGAGACACAAGATACATTACAAGCCACGTAAGGTAAAGGATAAGTACCCCAACCTCATTCTTTCCACGTGGGACACGGTAGACAGACCTCGACAAGTTATCGTCTCTGACATGACGGTCATCAAATACTCTTGGTTCTTCTTTGAGTTGACCATGTATTTCGATGTCTTTACGAAAGAAATCCTAACGTGGCATGTGGCTGAGAGACGTGGGCACAGAGACCAGTACATTGATGGGCTAAATGATGTCATCAACCTGTTGAAGGGTACAGATGAGCCAACTGTTCTGCATACGGACCAAGGCAGCGTGTATGCTTCGCTCGCCTATAACGAGCTGATAAAGGACACGTTGATTGTGAGGTCTATGTCCAGGGCAGGAAAGCCTACAGACAACCCTGTGAACGAATCCCTCAACGGATGGATAAAAGAGGAATTGTTCATAGACTTCAAGATTGAGACATGTAATTCAAGAGAGGAGTTCGAGGAGGCCTTGGACGCATACGTGGATTATTACAATGAGAAAAGACCATGTTATGCTATCGGCTATGATACGCCAAATAATTACAGGAAGAGGTATTATAAAGGGGAGCTTCCAAGAAAGGACACTTTTGGGAAGCGAGAGACTAATGCAACACCGAAGTTCGTCACAGAACGGAAGAAAATGGCTGGAAATGAGAAAAATAAAGAATAATGTTCACTTTTATAAAGAAAAACTTGCAAATATGGATGAGATTGTCTACTTTTGCAAATGAAAATGAACGAAATTTGATAGATATGTGTACTTTAAAAAATATAAATAATTAATAATCATTTTTCGTGTCCACTTTGGGGAGCTGCTACAGCTCATCTGTATAGATTTCCTCTGTTTTGACCAAACATTTGGGGAATCTGGAATATTTTGGGTAAAAACATTTGGGGAATCTGGAACATTTTGGGCAAAAACATTTGGGGAATCTGGAATATTTGTTTATTTGACTTTTCCTGATTTCCTCTTCAAATAGGTTTGATGGTGTATCATTTTCGTTATGATGTTGGCTATCAAACCTATTTGGTACTTCTCACAAAGTGTAACTACTACAGCTACCGGTATTTCTAAGGTAGAGAATCTGAAGGTTGCTCAGGATGGCAAGTGCTTCAACCTCGCTGGTCAGCAGGTTGGTAAGGGTTACAAGGGCATTGTGATCAAGAATGGTAAAAAGATGGTTATCAAGTAATAGATGAGACGTTTTACAATGCTCGCATCGTACTATATATAATAATGTGAACGATGATGTAGAATCTATATAATATAAATATTAAACAAATGGTATAAATAATCCCAGAATCGCTCTTCCAAGCGGTTCTGGGATTTATAGTGTCTGATAGTTTGTTTACCATTTAAAGAGATGAGGAACAAATTCCTTGAAGCAGCGGCGCCAGGTGAGCCACTCATGATGAGTGCCTGGTGATACATAAATATCGAGCTTGATGCCCAGTTCCTTCAACTGCTGTGCCATCTTCTCGGTACCGAAGTTCTCTTCCGAACCGCAGCCCATAAACATATAGTGAATGTCCTTGTTGTATTTCTCAGCATCGGCAAAAACTCCATTGAAACAGGTCTTTACATCTACGCCAAAGAGTGCACCGCTAAAGGTGCCAAGGGCAGAGAACTTGTCCATGTGAGGCAATACCGTGTTGAATGTCTGGCAACCGCCCCATGACAATCCAGCCATCGCACGATGCTCGCGGTCGGTATAAGTGCGGAATGTCTTGTCAACCATCGGAATCAGATCCTTGATAATCACATCATAGAAAGAAGCACCATAGTGGTTGCGCTCTTCATCTACGTTTTTGCCAGGACGGGCAACGAAAGGCTTCTTTACATCGCCACTCTCCATGACCACAATCATAGGCTCAGCCTTGCCTTCTGCTATCAGGTTGTCCATGATGTGCTGCATCATTCCCTGCTTGCTCCAGCCCGTCTCGTCTTCGCCCATGCCATGCTGCAGATAGAGCACAGGATAGCGCTTGGTGGTGTTGGTTTCATATTCGGCAGGAGTGTAAACCATGGCGCGGCGGAACTGCTTCTGGGAGGCTGCATAGTAAGATACTGAACGAACCTGACCTTTGGCTACGCCCTGCTGAGGACGGTAGTAGTTGCCTTCAGCTCCCTCTGGTACTTCCAGACCGCCTGCTTCACGGCAGCAGCCGAAGTAGGTTTCGCTGGCAGGGTCAACAACCTGCACGCCATCTACATTCAGAAAATAGTAATGGAATCCTACCACCAGCGGATCGCTTACGCCGTACCAGTCGCCATCCAGGTCTTTCTTCATTTCATATTTCTTGCCGCAGATGTCGAAGATTACTTTCTTTGCCTCTGGAGCATGGAGCTTTACATAAGCTCTGCGGTCTTTATCTACACGCGGATAGTTGCTGTCCGGAATGATTCCCTGCAGGGCGAGCATCATGTTTGCATAGCGCTTGCCCATGGTGCGGTAGCTTTCTGCGATGAAGTGGAGACCGTCGCCACGCTGTGGACAGCCCTTTGAAGAAATGACGTGGGCTGTAGGAATGGTCTTGGCAATATCATCAACGATGGCGATATGTGCCCAGCATTTTCCGCCCATATCCTTCTGTACGGTTTCGCCTACGAGCAGAGGAACGTCTTCTGCCTTCAGATTCAAATCCTTCAAGATGTCGTTATAAACAGTCTTTACTCGGTTAGGCCAGTTGGCATCGCCGTTGTTGGTTTCGCCCTGATGCAGGAGGATGCCCTTGATTACACCCTGCTTCTTGGCAATTTTAGCCAGTTCTATCAGTCGGGCGTATGGATTTCCGTTATACTGGGATGCAAAGTTCTTCATCCAGTCGGGTTGTTTCTTGAGATAAGCCTTATAGGTACGCTTATCGAAGAGGTCGATGCTGGCTCCGCCTACTGCCACGGTGATGGCTCCCACCTTGATGCTGTCTGGCAGATTATCCACCATCTTTCTTCCGAAATAGTCAACAGGCGTCAATCCTGTAGAGGGTCTTGCCTGTGGCGGCACAGCGGTGTGCCATTGTCCCTTCTTCCATCCCGCCTTTTCATCATCCACGGCATACATAGCCTGGAATCTCGGGTTTACGCCCGTTCGGTCGATGTCTTCGATAGCCGCATTTCCTTCCATGTTCGACTGTCCGAAGCAGAGATAGATTTGAAAATTAGGATCAGGCTTTTCCTGAACCTTACTGCCCGTTTTCTGTGCCATCATCGGCAGGCACGCCATCGCGAGCATCGATGCTAAGATTGATAATCTCTTCATAGTTTATATTTAATTAAATTATTAGATTGATTTTCATCTTCTGTTCTGTTTGCAAAGTTATGAAAAGATTTCCATACGTGTTTTGTCTCATGTACCAATAACTTTTCCCACTCTCTCATTCTTATATTTACTGTAAGGTGTTCTTGCTTTTCTCTGGCTTTGTTAATAACAAAAAGTATTTGATATATTTGCCATGTTCGTTTTTCTCCTGCTCAATTGTTTTATTTATATTATCAAATGTATCATTTTGGGATTTTGTTATGTTTCGCAAAGTAATTGTAATACAAAAAAAAGTTTTGAAACGAAATAAATCTTAATTTTGGAGCGTTCTTAATTAAAAGAATCCTAACCTGGAGCAGAACCCTGGTTGGTAATCAAGAAGTTGTTTTGTAAATATAAAGATTTTAGTTTAAAATCTATAGGTTAGTTTTACATTAGGGG
>OIZV01000816.1_pt1 | contig 12542 bp, 11 predicted proteins | sample 1588681 | NCBI WGS metagenome assembly OIZV01 (sample SAMN03283281) | human gut metagenome | biome: human-associated habitat; material: feces | host: Homo sapiens | place: Peru | collected 2012
TAATCAAGGATCCGATTCACATCCGGATTCTCGCGCGGCACCTCTGTCGGACGCGGGGTATGCTGATACGTATCATAGAGTCCGCGCAGGCAATGTGCCATATAACAGATTCCTTGCGGATGACGAACCATCCATGCCGGATATTTACAATAGATCACTACGTCAAACTGACTGACATCTAATTTATAAAAGGAATAATAAGTCTCGATCAAATCCCAGAAATTAAGCTCTCTGGATGGGAGCTTGATCAGTTCACACTGATGCTCGGTTGTCTGATTGATGGTCTCACACAGCCCCCACATCAGGTTCTCGATTCCACCAATGGTAAATGGAACAGGACTCGGTCCGATCACTGCTATTTTCATACATCCAACTCCTTTTCCATTCCGTCTAAGCGGTCTTCTGCCTCTGCGCAACGTCTGGTCAGCCGGTTGATCTCCTGCTTCTGCTCCGAGATCACTGCCGTCTGCTTCTCTACCAGTGCAAAGATTCCGTTTAATGACTGTGTCACGGATGCATTAAACCGGTTCTGCTCATCGATCACCGGCTGCAATAAGAAATACAGAACCTTGCGGATCGCCTTCTTGAAAAATACCGTGATCTTATTTCCTTCCAGCTCCCGGTAGTAATTCACCATATAAAACTGATTATTTGCCGCCACACTTCCACGGATAGCTTCGCTTTCCTGAAGGATCTTCTCCAGATAATTATTCTCCCGTTTCTGCTTCATCTCATCCATGGCAGAGCGTCTGAGCAGAGCGTCTGCCAGCTTCTGTCCGTCTGCAACTCCCTGTATCTGTTCATGATGAAATGCCTGTTTATCCACCGGCTGCTCCAGTTCTTTTTCTATGTTTTCTACTTTTTTCATTGTATTATGCATATTTCATCAGTTCCTCCACTACATGTGCCCAGGTAATATCCATCTCCCGGAGTTTCTTTTGGGCGGCAGCTCCATATTCCGCTGCCATACTCTTTGACATCCACAGCTCGTCCAGATGTCCGGCCAGTTCTTCCGCTGTCGGCTCGGAAACGATTCCGTTCACACCATCCTCTATGAACTCCAGAGGTCCGCCGCTGTCCTTACATGTGATCACCGGCTTGGATGCCGCCATTCCCTCCAGCGTAATATATCCGTAATCCTCATCAAAAGGAATAAACAGAACTGCCTTTGCCCGTGCATATAACTCAAGCTTCTTCTCCTGTGATACAAAATCCAGATAGGTCACCCGATCCTCCAGACCACACTCCCGGATATGCTCCAGAAATTCCCGCTTTTTCTTCTCATTATCTGTCTTACCGACAATGCAAAGCTTTACCGGATGTTTCGTCAGCATCAAGGCATCCAGTGCCAGCATCTGACGCTTGGTAACATTGATCCGGCTCGGCATCAGAATATAATCTCCATATTCCTCATGATAGAACTTCTCCATATCCGGACATGGATGATATAACGGTGTAGATGCAAGTCCTGTATAATAAAGCATCCGTCCTGCTACATTCTCCGAATTTGCAAAAATATGCTTTGCCTCTGACAGATACTGCCGATCCGCATTATAAATGCTTCTTCGGACTGCATTCCCCTTCTCATCATCCTTCATATTACTGTAATCGGTGTCAAATAACTCATATGCCTCCCGGTGCTGATGCAGTGCCCATACCACCTTGTTCGGATGCGGCATATAATATGCCGGAAACTTTAATCCGATACAAAAATCCGTATGTCCTGCTACCCAGGAATCCCGCACATTCATTAACCGTGATGCCACAATATAATCCTCGATCACATCGATCGGATGTCCCATAAACGGCATCGTTACAATATCTACTTCATGTCCGGCCTCGATCAGGGCATTTTTAAGATTTCTGGCATGGAGCTCGGCTCCGCCCTGTACAAACGGAATCTGTACAGTGGTAATCACTATTTTCATCCTTACTCTGCCTCCTTTATCTCCCAGGAATGCTCTAACCGGAACCGTCCTACTTCTTCTATGACATTCGTCATCTCAAACCGGTATGCCTGTCGGTAATAATCGACCGGTAATGCTGTCTCACACTCGATCGACACATCCAGTACATATACCTCCGGAAGCAGATCAAACTTCGGCATCAGGAGATGTACCTCGCCGGATTTCGTTACGTCAAAATCATCCAGACGATCGATCTTGGTATTCGTACCATAGCAATGAAGGCCCTGACTGTCATAGATTGCCATGCCAAACACAGCATCCTTGATCGGCTCCTTGACTTCATACCGGACAACCACCTCTACATCCTCTCCGGTCTTAAAGATTGTCCGCATTCTGGAGGTATCACCGGCCTGATACATACCGACCTCCTTGATCACAACCTTACCATTGCCCCAGCGCTTCTCATTCCGTTCGGTTGCGATCACTTCCTCGTGTCCGACTCCGAGTGTCATACTCTCTTTCTTCTTCTGAGCTTCCTTCTGCTTCTGTTTCTCGCGTTCCTTTTCCTTCTGACGTTCTTTCTCCTTTAACCGCTCCTTCTCTTTATCTGCAATCTGCTGACGTACCTCGCCCATATATCCCAGATACTCTGCATGGACATCACGCGGTCTGCCCTCCTTACGGATCTCGCCGTCATGGATCCAGATGGACCGGTCACAGATCTGCTCAATCTGTGATAGGGAATGCGATACGATCACAATCGTTGTTCCCTGTGCCTTGATCTCCCGCAGCCGGTTAAAACACTTCGCCTGGAAATTCGCATCACCGACCGCCAGGATCTCGTCGATTAGAAGGATCTCTGCATCTACATTGATCGCAACCGAAAATGCCAGCCGCATATACATACCGGATGAATATGTCCGGACCGGATTATCAATGAACTCCTCCAGCTCTGAGAAGGCAATGATATCATCCAGTCTGGCATCGATTTCTTTCTTCGTCAGTCCGAAAATAGCTGCATTAATATAAATATTCTCCCGGCCGCTCATATCCGGATGAAAGCCCGCCCCCAGCTCGATCAGACTGGATACCCGGCCGGCCATCTCGATACTGCCGGAATCCGGATAGATGATCTTGGATAACAGCTTCAATGTGGTACTCTTACCACAGCCGTTATGACCGACCAGACCGATTGCCTCTCCTTTTTTCACCTGAAAGGAGATACCTTTTAATACCCAGTGCTCCTCATAACGATTCCGGTTATGAAACAGTATTTTCTCCTTCAACTGGTTTCCCTTATCGAAATAAACCTTGAACTTTTTTGTAATATTTTCAACTTCAATTGCATTTTGACTGTCTTTCATTACATTTCCTCCACGAAGCCCTTCTGCAGTTTGCAGAATACAAAATGTCCCAGTATACAGAATACGATTCCCACAAACAGTGCCTGTAACAATGTTTCCAGCTGCGGAATCTGCTTATAGTATAAAATATCCCGGTATGCCATGATCACAGATGTCATCGGGTTTACCTTTAGAATCCACAGCAGATTCTCCGGTACCATAGTTTCCGGATACATAACCGGTGTCAGATACATCCACGCCATCGTAATGATTCCCAGGATATATTCCAGATCCCGGAAATAAACCGTTAATGCAGAAGACAGCAGTGCGAATCCAAGTGCAAGAAAATATTCTACAATCATAATGATCGGAAGAAACAGCAACGCAACCGGATTTATACCAATTCCGGATATAAATAATGCCGCAAAGATGACAATAAAGCAAAACAGCATATTAATAAATCCGCTGGTCACCACAGAAATCGGAAGAACCTCCCGCGGAAAATAAATCTTTTTTACCATATCCTTGGAACTTAAGATACTATTGGCGCCACCGGTTACAGAAGTACTGAAAAAAATCCACGGCACCAGTCCTACAAACAGATAGATGTAGTATTTCTCAATTCCGTTCTTCATAATAACCGAGAATACCATCGTATATACAACCAACTGCAGCAGTGGATTTACAAACGTCCACAGGAATCCAAGTACAGAACCTTTATATCTGCCTCGCAGATCTCTTCGTACCAGTCCTACTATCATCTCTCTGTATGCATATAATTCTTTTATTGCTTTCATATTATCTGCCTTTCGTGTTCTATCGCATAATCGCCATTATTATACCTTAGATATTTCAGAAATACAACTAAAGCATTTATAAACCAAAGCCACGGATAATTTTCTGAAATTCCTCACAGCCGGCAAATGTTTTCACGATCGTTTTCCGGCTTTCCCCTCTATCCAGCCGTGCCACCCAGTAATCAAGTCCCGGCTTATCATATTCCCGCCCCATAAAAGTGCGGTAAAGAGTCTTTACAAATTCTGTATTATTTAACTTCTTATCTGTAAACTCCGATACAAAGAAGAAGCATTCCGCTACCTGAACCGGAGTTCTCCGCTTCGACCGGATCTCCTGTACCCAGTACTTCATGCCGGCAGGCTCCGCTTCTCTGCCCAATGCCCTCGTATATAACCGGGACACATATACCTCAATCTCCGTATATTTCCGGACCGTTATCTTACAGGTTGCCTTCTGCCCGCTTCCATCCTTTGCGGCACAGGTGATCGTAGCAGTTCCAGGAGACTTTGCTGTTACCTTTCCTCTGCTGTTCACGGTAGCAACCTTCGTATTGGAGGATTTCCATGTCACAGCCCTATTTGCCGCATTGGAGGGGGTGACTGTCGCCTTCAAGTCCAGTGTTTCGTTTTTCATCAGAGTAGCACCGGTTTTATTCAGTGCTATTTTGGATACTTTGATCACAACATCATCTGTGTATGCCTTGATCCGGCAGTTTTCATTTCCGCCATCGGCTGATGATATATCTGTCCACTTAGCACCGTCTATTCCGATAAAGCTTTGTCCATCCTCTGAGGTCGAAACATTCTCATACCAGGAGCCACTTACCGTAGCATCTATACTGATTTGTGGTGCTTCTCCATCCTTTGTCCACTGTTTAATCACTATGGAAAATGTCTCACCCTTTTTAAGAATATCTCCTGATCCAGCTCCACGGTATGAAATCCGGCATATAACTGATCCGCCTTTTGTGTCAGCATCAATGTACCGGAAGACGGATCAGCTTCTGTACAATTCTTATAGATACTGACTGTACATTGATATTGTGAATCTGCCGTATAAAATCCCACTGCTTTTAGTACCTGATCAGAGGTTGCTATATATCGATTTGCCTGCTTATTTTTCTTATCGGAGTCATAGTCCTGATAATACCCTCTGGTTACTCCGCCATCATACTGATAGTTATGATCATAATTATCGGCGCTGCCATATTCATAAAAATAAGCATTACTGTTTAACAGCGGTATATCTTCATAGGATATCCAGAAATATCCATCCTTACTCCAGTTCGACCCCCAGCTGTTCTTACAATACCATGCACCGTCCGCATCCGGCTTATGTTCCCCAAAGTTTTCCCGGCTGTAAGTATCATCCCATCCGATGATCGTAATGGCATGATTGGTATCGTTTTTATGCGGGCAATACACGGCAACCGGTTCACTGGTTTCAAGGCTATTCTGCATACCGGTACTGTAATACTCATTGGCACTGTAATACGAGCTTCCACAGGCTCCGTACTCCTGTATCAGCTGTTTTACAATCGTCCGATCCTTCATGGATACCCAATAGGAATTCTCCAGATGATAAGCATCCTGTCCGTATGCCACTGTATCCGGCAGGGTTGCGTTCGGATTCTTCAATACGGTAGTATACGGTGCCCTCGCTTCCTCGGTCAGCCCCTGCCAGTTCGCTACCCGTCTGGTCGCCAGCTCCTGATTTCCACCGGACTTCAGATACGAGGTCCCACCGGCTTCTGCCGTAAAGGAGTCGCCGGCGGTTCCTCCCATCGGATCTGCGACTGTATGCGACATGAAATACGCCAGCTGCCACTCTGACAGATCTGTATCCGCTGTTCCGAGTCCCTGCTTATAAATACTGGCCTCGGATGCACCGATAAAGGCAAACGCCCAGCAGGTTCCATATGGATTCTGATTCTTTACAGAGGTGATATAGGGAGATACATATGATGCCGGTACCGCTGTCTCAGCAAACAATGTCGTACATTCATATTCATCCCCGGCCTCCTGAATACTGCTGACCGGTTCCTCACCGTTCCCCTGATAGGTCAGTATCGGCAATGTCGAAGACTCTGTCTCTTCTGCCCTCACATTTAACGTTCCTGCCTGTAATAGCAGTACCAGTACCAGGGCACCTGTCCATATCTGTTTTCTCACTCTATCACCTCTTTTGTACCCTTTTCGTATCTCTTTCTATAATCCAAAACTCTTTACGATGTTCTGGAATTCCGGACAGCCTGCAAAGGACTTCAAAACCGCCTTCCGGCTTTCGCCTTTATTCAATCTTCCTACCCAGTAATTTAATCCGGCCTTATCATACTCTCTTCCCATAAAGGTACGGTAAAGCACCTTGACATACTCGGTGTTGCTTAACCGCTTATTTGTGAACTCCGGTGCAAAGAAAAACTCCTCTGCCACCGCAACCGGTGTCCGCCGTTTACTCTGAATCTCCTGTGTCCAGTACCGGAGCCCGGCCTCTTCTGCGGTTCTTCCCAGTGCCTTTGTATAAATCCTTGCCACATATGCCTCTGTATTTGAGTACACCCGTATCTTACAGGTTGCCTTCTTACCGCTGTCATCCTTCGCCTTACAGATGATCGTGACGGTTCCGGATGCTTTTGCGGTTATCTTACCGGTACGGCTTACGGTTGCGATCTTTGTATTGGACGAGCTCCATGTGACAGCCTTATTGGTTGCATTGCCGGGTGTGACCGTTGCCTTTAAGGTCAGGGTCTGTCCCTGTGTCAGCGTTGCACTTGTTTTATTTAATGTGATCTTCGTTACCTTAACGGTCGGCTTGACCGGTGTTGCCGGATTCGTGACGGTAATCTTACAGGTCGCCTTCTGTCCGCTGTCGTCTGTTGCCATACAGGTAATCGTTGCACTGCCTGCTGCCACTCCTGTAACAACACCGGTACTGCTTACCTTCGCAACCTTCTCGTTTGAAGTGCTATACTTCACTGTTTTCTTTGTTGCATTGTCCGGACTGACTGTTGCAGTCAATGTAACCGTCTTCCCCTTTTCAATGCTTGCACTTGTTTTATTTAATGTGATCTTCGTTACCTTGACAGTCGGCTTGACCGGATTCGTCGGGAATACTTCCTTTCTTGCCAGATACCGGCTCTTGATATAACGTCCGGCGTCTGTCAGTTCACTGTCTGTCCAGCCGGAGGTCTTACTGCAGGAGGATGCGATCAGTGATGCTGTTTCTGCCTTATTGCTTAAGCTCCATACAAAATATCCGATCTTATAGCCATCCAGCTTATTCAGCCACACATCTGCCTGATTGGTATCGATGGCTCCATCACCGCTTGCCGCAGATAATCCGAACTCTGATACCAGAATCGGAAGTCCTTTGGATACTGCATAATCTACCTTCGCCGGCAGATACTGTGTATGTGATGCCTCTGCACAGTAAAAATGCAATGTGTACACCAGATTGCTATATCCCGTCAACGGAGAATCCGCCACTTCATTCGTATGTCCCCACATACCAAGCTGGGACCAGCTTGGTGTTCCTACAATAATAATCGCATCCGGATCATTCGCCCGGATAATCGGAATGATCTGATTTGCATAGCTCTTGATGTCATCCCAGCTGCAATTGTTCGGCTCATTGCAGATTTCATATAATACATTATTATAATCCTTATAGGTGGCAGAAGTCTCATTCCAGAAGGTCTTCGCCTGCTCCAGATAGGTCAGTGGATTCTGATCATTTAAGACATGCCAGTCAATGATCGCATACATGCCCAGATTCTTCGCCGCATCAACTCCGGTCCGGAGAAGTCCCTTTAATTCTGTCTGGTTTCCGCCGGTACAATATCCGTTGTACTCCGAAGTATACATGGCAGACGGATTGCATTTGCTCCCCATTCATCCCGGATCGTCTGAAATGCTGCCTGATTCACATATGGCTTTCCTACATCCCAGTTAATTCCGTGCGTACTCACACCACGCAGCTGAAATGCCTGTCCGTTCTGATCCACGATCTGTGTTCCGTTTACAGCCAGCTGTCCGTGTACCTGTAACGCGGTCTGTGTATCCGCTGCATATGCCTTTTCTCCGAGTGGCTGTATCATGCACCCGGAGATCAGAACCGCCAGTGTCAACAGAAAGGCAAGCAGCCTCTCTCTCATTGTTCTACTCTTCATATGTCTCCTCCTGTAACCTTTCCCTACAATCCGAAACTCTTTACGATATTCTGGAATTCCGGACAGCCTGCAAAGGACTTCAAAACCGCCTTCCGGCTCTCGCCTTTATTCAATCTTCCTACCCAGTAATTTAATCCGGCCTTATCATACTCTCTTCCCATAAAGGTCCGATAAAGCACCTTGACATACTCGGTGTTGCTTAGATGTTTTTTCTCAAATTCCGGAGAACAGATAAAGCATTCCGCTGCCTTTACCGGAGTTGTGGTCTTCCCCTGAATTGCACCACACCAGTAGTTCAGGCCATCCGGCTCTCCGCCCCGTCCGAGAGAGGTCTGATATAAACGGTTTACATACTTGGTCAGATTGACATTCTTATCTCTTGCCTGCTTCAGATTAATCGTACCACGCTCTATACCATAGGAATCACAGATCTGAAGATATTCCTTAGAATCAACAAACCCCTTAAATACATATTCTCTGGATACACCCTGCTGCAGTAATCCGGTCCAGTATTTTAATCCCTCTGCATCTGAATTCCGATTCATATATACTTTGTAGAGCATCTCTACGAAATCCTTATCCGATGTCTTTTTTGCCGTGTATTCCGGACTGAATACGAATCCATAGCCGACCTCGGCACCGGTCTTTCTCCGATTACACAGCTCTGCTTTCCAGTATGCCTTGCCGGAGCTCTCCGGTTTCCGTCCCAGCACCAGCTTATACAGTCTGGTTACAAATGCATCTACCTGCTTTTCATCCACCGGCTTTACTTCGATCACTTCCCGTCTTGCCTGATACCGGCTACGGATATAGCGTCCGGCATCGGTCAGTTCTCCTTCACTCCATCCGGAAGTCTTGCCACAGCCGGATGAGATCAGGGCAGAGCTTTCTGCCTTATTACTTAAACTCCATGCAAAATATCCGATCTTATAGCCATCCAGCTTATTCAGCCACACATCTGCCTGATTGGTATCGATGGCTCCATCACCGCTTGCCGCAGATAATCCGAACTCTGATACCAGAATCGGAAGTCCTTTGGATACTGCATAATCTACCTTTGCCGGCAGATACTGTGTGTGTGATGCCTCCGCGCAATAAAAATGCAGTGTGTATACCAGATTGTTATATCCGGTTAACGGAGAATCTGCCACTTCATTCGTGTGTCCCCACATACCAAGCTGTGACCAGGTTGGAGTTCCTACAATGATAATGGCATCCGGATCATTTGCCCGGATGATCGGAATGATCTGATTCGCATAATTCTTAATATCATCCCAGCTGCAGTTGTTCGGCTCATTACAGATCTCATACAATACATTGTTATAATCCTTATAGGCGGCAGAGGTTTCACTCCAGAACCCCTTCGCCTGTTCCAGATACGTCAACGGATTCTGATCGTTTAAGACATGCCAGTCAATGATTGCATACATGCCGAGATTCTTTGCCGCATCCACTCCGGTTCTAAGAAGTCCCTTTAATTCTGCCTGGTTGCCTCCGGTACAATAGCCGTTATATTCGGCAGTATACATGGCCAGACGGATTGCATTTGCTCCCCAGTCATCCCGAAGTGTCTGGAAAGCCACCTGATTCACATATGGTCTTCCTACATCCCAGTTGATTCCGTGCGTACTCACACCCCGCAGCTGGAATGCCTGTCCTTTCTGATCCACGATCTGTGTTCCACTTACAGATAGCTGTCCATGTGCCTGAACCGGTGTTAATGTCTCTGCATACACCTGCTCTCCGGGAGTCAGCACAATACTCCCGGAAACTAAGACTGCAATTGCCAGAAGCCATGCCAGCAGTCTCGTTTTGATTGTTTTTACTTTCATTGTTTCCTCCTCCTGTAACCCTGTATCTGTTATCAATATCCTGTTATTTATTCTACATGAATCCCCCTGAAATAACAACAGCGTGAAGGAAAAAACCTTCACGCTGCATATCACTTATTTTAATAAATACGGAATCAATTTCATTTGATTACAAGCCAAAGCTCTTTACAATCTTCTGGAACTCCGGACAGCCCGCAAATGCCCGTAAAACACTCTTACGGCTCTCGCCCTTATTCAGACGATTTACCCAGTATTTCAATCCTGCCGAATCCGCTTCACGTCCCATAAATGTACGATATAATACCTTTACAAAATTAGTATTATTTAATTTCTTGTTAGTGAACTCCGGTGTAAAGAAGAATGCTTCTGCCACTGCAACCGGTGTCCTCTTCTTGTTATTGATTTCACTGGTCCAGTACTTTAATCCTGCTGCTTCCGGCTTACGTCCCAATGCCTTGGTATAGATCCGGGCTACATATGCTTCGGTATTTGTATACTTCTTTGTCTTGGTAAAGCCCTTGATGCAGAAGTTATAACCCATCTTACTTACATCCTGCCACTTACTGGTTGAACTGCCTGACTTAGCATAGCTCTGACCTGCAGATGCTACATTGGTTGCAGTAAACCAGCTGGTTCTTGTAGATTTACCGTCTGCCATAGCAACCGCTTTTCCACTCGTTGCCTGATAAATAACTACGATTGAGAACTTGGTTCCCTTGGTCAGTTCTACTGATTTTGGCAATACTGCTGTGTGGAATCCGGCTGATGGTTTATTAATCGTTTTTGATGTTACTAACTTTCCGGATGTCGGTCCACTCTTAGCATTCTTATATACCTTAATCGTTACCTTGTAATTAGAATCTACTACACCATAACCGACTGCCTTCAGGTCTTCTGTGCTCTTTGATGTAAATACATTTGCCGCATATATCGTGTTGTTGCCAAATGTAGCACCGCCACCGGAGGTAGCGCCATCGTACTGATAGTTTCTGTTGTAGGTAGAAGCCTTTGCATAATCAAAGAACTTGGCAGTCATGCTCTTTAATACAGAGTCTTCATAGGAAATCCAGAAGTAACCACTGTTACCCCAGCCGGTTCCCCAGCTGTTCTTAACCAGCCATGCACCGTTAGAGCTCGGCTTATAGTATCCGAAATTATTCTTGCTGTAATTATCATCCCAGCCTACGATGGTGATCTCATGGTTCGATGAAGTACCGTATGGCTTATAATAAGCACCTGTAGAACTATTGTAATAGTAGTTATCATGATAGTAGCTGGCCGCACATGCACCATACTTTTTTAGCAATGTTTTTACGGAAGCCTGATTCTGCATTGGAATCCATGCTGTATTTTCCAGATGGAAAATACTCTTATATGCCAGAGAATTGCTGACTGACATATTCTCACTTGCTCTTGAATAAGCGAGTGTGCTCTCAGCTACAGGTCCTGCCCAGGTTGCCAGCTTTAAGCCTGCCAGCTGTGAGTTACCACCCTCCAGCCAGCTGCCGGAATGTACGAAGCTGTCGCCCTTGGTTCCGCCAAGCGGATCTGTCACACTATGTGACATGAAATATGCCAGATGCAGCTCAGATAAATTACACTTGCTGGTGGACAATCCCTCTTTCCATAAGCTGGACTCAGAAGCAGCCATCGTTGCAAACGACCAGCAGGTACCATATGGATCCTGGTTCTTTACACTCGTTCTGTATGGAGATGTCCACTTGCTCTCCAGTGCAGTTGCTGCATAAGTATCTGCGCTCTCTTCGTCCAACAGGGATACCTGATATGCATCATCTGTATAGGAAGGTGCGACTGCAGATTCATAGGTCAGTCCATCGCCTAAATCTACGGAATTATATGTATAAACTCCATCCTCGATCACAGGCTCTATCTCCTCTGTCACTCCTTCTGCAGATACTTCGGTCGTGTCTTCCGTAAAATCTTCTACGGTTGTTTCGGTTGTATCATCAAACTCATACAGCATATCAATGCCAGCTGTAGATGATTCATCCGTGGTATCCTCGGTAGTATCCTCGGTTGCTTCGGTTGTCTCGGTTGTTTCAGTATCTTCGGTTGATACTTCGGTTGTCACTTCGGTTGTGCTCTCTGTGACATTCTGAGCGAATGCTGAACTGGTAGCACCCGGTGTTGTCAACATAAGAGCCGCTGCTAAAACTCCAGCCAAAATTCTTCTTCTCATCTTTTTCCTCCTTCTCTCATACCTTGTTCTTGTTTATTTCCAGATGTCTGCATACCCGCATCAGTCTGACAGCTGTCATCCCTGCTGCTTATGTATCCATCATGTGAAATCATGCTCGATCTCGCCGATCCGCTGCTTAATCGCACGAACCGCCTGTTCCATGCCAAGCTTCTCTTCAATATAAGCCTTTCCATTCTCCGCAAGTCTCCGGTAATACTCCGGATTCTCTTTCAGCTTCTTCATATAAGCGGCTGCTGTATCGATATTTGCATCGTCATCAGCGTCATCACCCTA
>OIZV01000818.1_pt1 | contig 12528 bp, 15 predicted proteins | sample 1588681 | NCBI WGS metagenome assembly OIZV01 (sample SAMN03283281) | human gut metagenome | biome: human-associated habitat; material: feces | host: Homo sapiens | place: Peru | collected 2012
TATATATACTATCTAATGCCATAAAAGTTACCTCGTTTTCCCAACTACATTATCATCAGTAAGAGTCGATTGATTTAAGCTCATTAATTGTTGTTCTCTTAATTGTACCATTTTTTGTCTATCTAATTCTCTAACTTTTAAAAATTGCTCTAAATTTTCTTTATCATGTTGTGCTTTCAATTCTTTTACATCAAAAACATGAGTAATCATTGTCATCGGTATAGGTTTCTTTGTTCCTGATGATTTAAAATGTCTGACATTTGGATCAAATGATAAATGAGTTCCATTATCAAAGGCAGGGACAAAATATTCCTTATCAGCAGGACATTCTAAAATAATTTCTCCATATTTTAATGCTACACCACCAAGGAACCAATCAACCCCTGAATTATTGTTAAAAGTTTTACCATCTTCCACATATTCTCTGTATTCATCATTAGCCCTTTCTCCTAAAACAAATCCAGCATCTAAATATCGTTGATATGTTCTTTCACTAACTGCTCTATAACAATGATCTGGTTTCAATTTATAACCAGTTAAATCTCTAATAGTATGATCTCTACCAGCAACTACTTTTTCCATTACAGAAAGCATTTCTCCTCGTAGTATTTTTTCTTGAACTGCTCTTAATTTTGGTTCATTAGATAATGGCATAGTCTGTACATTGTATAATTCCATATTTTATTTTCACCCACTATTTCATATAACTATTTTCAAACGCTTTTATTATTTTTGCTTTTTCTTCTTCTGTTTTCCCTTTGCATAAATCTTCGATGGCAGATTGTAAGGTTTCATTCCATTTATCGTCTAAATCTTTTATCATTCCATTAAGCCCATCTTTAATCTCCTCAACAGGAATTAATTCACTTTGTCTTTTTTCTAATTCTTTTCTATCGTTTTCAAATTTCTCAAATTCTTTTTTTAATTTTTGTTCAGTTTTTATTTTATTTTGTTCCCACTCTTTTTTGATTTTGTCTTGTTTTTCAGGCGTCATATCCTTAAGAATTCTTTCCTCTGCTTCCTTAATTTCCTTATTCATTTTTTCTAGAACTTCATTAGAATGCTTCAAATCAAAATTATTTTTATCCATATTAAAGAACCTCCTATGCTACTTATAGTATAACATATTTCCAAAAGTATTTGAATATAATGCTATTGACTTTACATAATTTTATTCAAAATATTCCATTTTTTTAATTATTGTAAACAAATATCAAAAAATATGTTATACTTTATATAGAGATTGATATTTGTATATCAATTCGTGTATTGGAAAAAAAGTTGTAGATACCTACGACGTTGGCTCCATTGAGGTTAATACTCGCACACTTAAATACTAGTGTGTGAGTTTTTTTATACTTTTCATATATGAATTATATAGATAATTTAATTAATCATTGAAATCTTTTTTAATGAGCTACTTATGAAAATATAATTTAACCTGCCCTTTAATATCTAGTTGCAATTCTTCTATTGTTCCATCATTATAAACATCATTCATATCATTTCTTACACTCTTTGGAAAAATTCTTTTCATATCAGTAAAATACTCTCCAACATCACTTGGCATTCTTGAATCAACAACACTAAACTTACCATCTATATTTTCTAAAATAAACTTATATGGAATTGATGAACTACTATCTTGCTTTATTTCATCACCTTCTAAATAATATTTTTCCTCTAATACCCATGCATATACATTACAATATTTATTCTTATCCTCAATTAAATAAATCTTCAAACTCGCGAATGCTTTTTCATCTTTGTTTTGTATTTCTTCATCATCTATTTCTGTTAAATAATTTATAATTGCAACTTCCATTTCTTTTTCTTTTATATCAATAGGCGGTGCATAAGAAAATCCCCACGTACTAAATAAAACTTGCTTATTATTTCTCATTCTATTTACATCAATACCATACATTACCGTAAGAATTGCTATAAATATCAAAATAGTTGATAAAATAATTTTAAAAATATTTTTAGTTTTCTTAATCTTTTTATCAGAATAATCTATTGTGTTTATAATATTTTCTTCTAACTTATCCATATAATCATTCTTATCTAGTCTTGCTCCACTTAACAATTCATTTATAGAAACGCCAAGTATTTCACATAATGGCATCAATAATGATAAATCGGGCATTCCTCTTCCATTTTCCCATTTTGAAATTGCTCTATCAGTAATTCCTAATTTATTCGCTAATTCGCATTGTGTCATCTTTTTTTCTTTGCGCAGTTCTGCTATGAATTTTCCTATTCTATCTTGATTCATAAATATCATTCCCTTTCATAAATAAATTATAATACAAGAATTATAAAATTAAAACAAACGAATCGTAGAGTTTATTTTTACCTATACAATTAACCTTACTCTATTTATGTAAAAATTAGTATTAACTAAAAAAAATTACCATCTATCAACTAAATGGTAATTAATAAACTTTTTTACTTTCTAAGCATATTCATATTTGTTTTTATTTTTTATAAAACATATTAAACTTACTATAAGTGCGAATAACTCTGCTACTAATACTGATAACCATATTCCTTTTATACCAATTAATTCTGGCAATACTAATATAATAACAATTTGAAATACTATTGTTCTTAAAAAAGATATTAATGCTGAAATAAAGCCTTCATTTAAAGCAGTAAAGAATGATGATGCATAGATATTAAACCAACTAATTCCATTCTATATTTGTTATATTAAATATGCGACTATTCCAATAACACCCGTCATTGCTAGTCCTAAACTTGGCATTATAATACCTGGAAAATCTTGAAATTTATTTGGATTAATTTTTCTAAATAATACACCAATAATTAAGAATACTATTGAATTTAATAAAGCCATCCATTTCGGTACGCCTAAAGAACCATTTAGTACAGCAATTATTATAGATATATCTGTAGTCATTAATACGATATATAATATTATAAATGGTGGCAATATAGCTTTATAATATCCTTCTAATGTATTATCTGCAATTTCGTAATTATTTTTACCATTATTAGTAATTCTTTTATATATAATTGCTTGTGCGCATAACATTGAATGAATAAACAAACCATAATCCAGTTAAATATTTACCATCACTATTCATTAATATGTCATCAAATTTATTTGGTGTTTTATAAGTCCATTTATATATCATTAAATAATTTCCTATCTATAAATTTAAAGGAGAGCTTACAACTCTCCTTATATAATTTGATGTAAATCTAGTTTACCATGAGCTTCCACCACCGCCACCAGATCCACCACCTGATGAACCGCCTCCAGAAGAGCCACCAGAAGAGCCACCAGATTCACTGGCAGGATTTGATGACATTGCGCTTTCTGCAGAACTCATTGCGGAATTAATGAATGACCCAAAGCTTACTATATCAAATGTATCTGTTCCTTCATACCAAGATGGTGCTTGTAATGATATTGATTCAAACTTTTTAATCCATTTGTCTGATACACCTAAAACATAAGTATATGGCAAAATATCATAAAAATATGTTGGATTTTGCGTAACCATTGTTTCTAATTTATCTTTTTCAGCAGTTTCCAAGAAGTTTTTAAATCCTCTTAACTTACCTAATATTTCATTACCATAAGGGGTTCTTTTTGGTAAATATTTCAAACATATCTCCATACCAAGAACACATGCTAGGCCAATTATATATCCAATTAGATAACCCATGTCTTGCTTTAATGCTGGTAATACAATCATTGCCCATGGAATACCGCCAAAGCTTATTCCCCAAACAAGTCCGAATATTTTTAAGCCTGTACTTGAATGATTGTAATTTAAGAGTTCTGGGTCTCCAAATACGAATTTGAACAAAACAGTAAAACCTATTCCTGGAAATAAAAGTGCGAATATTAGAGTTGAAGGTTCTCCATAAATTAAGATTGGTGGAATAGTAATTAAACAGTATGTTGCAATAATCATTAAAGTAATAAATTTGGATTTACTTGATGCTGATTTTTCAAATATTTTATTTTTATTTTCTTTAGTATTAACAGCTAATATTATTCTATTCATAGTTATATAGAAATTATTATATAAATCATCTAGGGTTACTTCATTATCAGTGTTAGCATTTTCTGGTTCAGTCTTTTTGCCAAACAATGAACCAAATGATATTGTTGGTCTTTTTGTAAATAAACCTTTCAAAAATACTTCTTCATTTGGATTATTGCCATCATATTCTTTTAACTTAGTTATTTTAAATCCTTTTACTTTAGTAAATAAACTTTTTTCTTCTGTTTCAGTAATTTTTATATATCCTTTGTTTGCTAAATATACAAGTAGTGATGTAACATCTGTGTAAGTAGCTCTTCCTTTATATAAAAAGCCAACTTCTAGACTATCATAACCTTCTGGTGGATAAAATTCAACTGTTTCCACTATAATATCATCACGACCGAATTTATACCATAGTAATATTGCTATTCCTAAAAATACTAATGGCATTAATAATAGAACATAATTCATCATATTTGATGCAAGTCCTGCTCCAACAAAATACCCTTCAGGTAATTCGCATCTAATTGTTAAAGCTTCTTTAGCGTTAAGTATACCTTCATAACTTCCTGTTATGGTATTCCCACTTACATTATATTTTATATTACTATTATCAGTTGAACCAACTGGTCCATATGAAAAACCTAATTTACTTGAATCAAATCCTTTTGGCATAGTTACAGTAAATGTTATATTTCCAATTACTGTATCCCAGTTATTTCCAATTATATTATAATATATTTCATCATAATTTTTCATAGGATCTTTTCCTAGATTATATGTATAACTAATTGTATATTCTTTTTCTCCTATTAATGTATGATCTTCTGAACCTATTTTTATACCATAATTACCATTTTGTCTTGTTATTAAATATTCATCACTTACATTAAGATTTGTTATTTGTGTTCGATTTCTTGATCTGCTTCCATCTAATCTTGTAATTTCATTTCTAAGTGGAATTGTTCTAATTATTCCATGTTTTTGAGTATTAAAATATGCTGTAATTTTTTCTGTTATATCGAAAGTATTATTTTCATTTACAACAATATTTATATCATATTTATCAATAACATAATCATATGAAGCATAAGCTTCATTTTTACTTGGTTTTACAATGGTTTCATTATCAAGTATTTGAATTGATAAACTATAATAGTGTATTTCACTAATACTATTTCCATTTAATATGCTTAAATTGGACATTTGATTATAATCACTAATTCCAGATACTGCCATTCCTAAGCTATACCCTTCTGCGATTAAATTGTGATTTGAATCATAGTAAGAAATCTCTGATCTATAATTTATAGTACTTTTTGATGTATTAACAACTTTACCACTTAATCCAAATGCTTTAACTGATTCTAAAGAATAATCTTTAAATGAAATATCATAAAATGATAAATCACCAACTTCTATTTTTTCAGTATTATTAATTCTTGCAAATGACAATTCTTTAGACAATGCAAAAATATTTGATGGTAAAAAAAGAATCAAAGATATTATAATTACAATTAAAACAGAAATTTTTTTTATGTTTTTCTTCATTACACCCTCCATTAATTATAATTCTACTTTTACATTTTCTCTTTCATTTGCACTTGCTTCAAACATTGACTTTGTTTTGAACCTGAATATACATGCAAAAATATTATTTGGGAACATTTCAACTTTATTGTTATATATTCTAACGATTCCATTATAATATTTTCTTGAATTTGCAATATCATCTTCAACCTTTGTTAATTGTTTGCTCAAATCTTTAAAATTGTCGCTTGCTTTTAATTCAGGATATGATTCGGCTAATGCCATCATTCTATTAATGTTATTAGATAATTGTTCATTTGTTTTAATTTTTTCATCAAGAGACATTTTATCATAAACACCATTTCTTAATTCTATAACTTCTTTTAATGTATCTTTTTCATGTTTAGCATATCCTTTTACAGTTTCTACAATATTAGGAATTAAATCCCATCTTTTTTTTAGATAAACATCCATTGTTGAAAATGCTTCTCTTACTTTGTTATTTAGTTTTACAAAACTATTATATTGTACTAATGCATATATAATAATTATTATAATTATCCCAATTATATACCCCATATTTTCACCTCCTATTGTAATTTAATTTTATCATATTTATGTTTACTTTACTAGTCTTTTATCTTTTTTTATTATTTAATCAAAAGAAACTATCTAAAAATTAATTATTTAATTTTGCTATAGTTTCACTAATTAATTTTTCAAATGAATTGGCATTTAAAATAGTGTTTGAGATAAATTCTCCGTTATAAAAATTAGCCCAATTATTAAATACACAAGGAGTATTTTTTGCCTTTTCTAATGTATCTATTTTTATAAAATCTAGCTTTATATTCTTTTTTTTAGCATACTCTGATAGTTCTTTTACTTCATATTCTACATATGGGCATTCATTACTATAATATATTGTAAAGTTTTTATTTTCTATATTCATTTTTCTAGCACTTTCAGTAAATTTAGGTGTTTCATTATTATTGAATTGAAGCGCTAGTAACTCATAATCTTTGATTTCGTCTACGACTTTAAAGCCATAATGTATAAAAAAGTTCTTTTCACTAATAAATGGTTTTTTTTGCTTTGAAGTTAATGTGCATATTCCACTCATGCCTTTTTCTCTAGCATCTTTTATAGCATACTCTATTAATTCTCTTCCAATTCCTTTACCTTTAAAACTTCCTGCAATCCATAAGCAATAAATGTATTCATAATTTTTTCCAATTACTGGTACCCATGCTGTTTCTACTGGTTCGTATTCAATAAATATCTTACCCCTTGCATTTAATTTTCTAAATACATGACCATCTTTCAATTTATTTTTAATCCATTCTTTTTTTCTATCGACACCTTCTTGATGTTTTTTATCGCCAATTGCACAGCAAATGTGTTCTTCCTCAATATTTTCTACTGTTAAATTTATATATTCATTCATTTTACACCCTCTAATGATTTTATCCCATTCATAATTATTTTAAGTGATAAATCAAAACTTTCTTTAATTGATATGGGATTTGCAAATGCATTATTATTTACAAGTAAAGCAAATCCTTCTAAAAAACTTCTTAATGTTCTTATAATGTGGTTTATATTCTCATCTGTTATATTTAATGGTCTCATTATTTTAAATACTATATTAAATAATTTTGTTGTAACATTTTCTTTATTTTCATATTTATTATACCATAACATTGCTGTAAAAACTCCTTTATTATTTATTGCATAATCATAAAAAACATTACACATATTTTTTAAAGCTTCATATCCAGTTACACCTATAACGGAATCAATCATTTGCTCTTCCATTTGTTTCCACCCATAAATCATAAGTCTTTGTTTTATTTCATCAAGACTTGTAATGTGATTATATAATGATGGTGATTTAATATTTAGTTCTTCTGCTATCATTTTTAATGATAAATTAGCAAGACCAACTTTATTGGCAATTAAAGCTGATGCTTCAATAATTTTTTCATCATTAATGCTATTTTTTGACATATATCCTCCTAACTAATCATATTTGTATTATAACTAATTTAATTAGTTTAGCCAATAAAAAAGATATAATGCAGTATCTTAAATATAAATTGTTTATCTATTAGATTTAATAGAACTATGTTTTAATAGTATTCTACACATTAGAAAAAGAAGCTTAAGCTTCTTTTTCTAATGCTTTGGCATCATCAACTTGTTTTAAACCTAAATTTATAAAATAAATTATTACTAACCAAGCAAATATTGTTAATACTATTTGAAGTAAACAATAAGGGGTATTTATTGGCATGTCCCATACTCCATGAAGTACAACTGGAATTAAACAAATAAGTAAAAATCTCTTATCATTCAAATGTTTCTTGTCAAGTTTATCAAATCCCTTTACATACATAAGTGCAGCGCCCTCAATTGCAGCCCAAGCAACGTGTCCACCTGGTGCTAGAAAACCACGAATTATCATAGTTTGTAGCATAGTAGCAACGCCACCATTTAAGCCGTAGCGCAATATGTAACCAGCTGTTTCAAAAGCCGCGAATCCAGCACCGACTGCAGCACCAACTAATAAACCATTTAAGATATAATTACTCTTTTTACTTTTGAATAAGAATAGTGCAACTATTGCTGCTTTGGCAACTTCTTCAATTAAACCAACCATCAGTGCGCCAAAATAGGTAGATATATCTGTGTTAATATCTAGTGAGAAGAAAAGTATAGCTAAAATTAAACTTAATCCTCCACCTAAAATAAAATATTTCATAACTTTATAAAAAGGAATATTTCTAAAAACATTAATTTCAAAAAAGAATATTAATATTGTAACTGGAACAGCAAAAGCTGCAAGCATTATCATAGCTGGTAAAAAGTTCATATTTCCATAATTTATAAAACCAATTCTAACTGGTATATATGCAATTATAAAGAATACCAAAATTTTAAAATAAACCCAAGCTGTAGCTTTTTTCGGATCAATATCTTTTAGAGTTGGTGTTGTTTTAGAACCACCACAAATAAATACATCATCTAACTCTTTTTCTGTGTGTTTACTAAAAGTATTTTTAAACAAATCCTTAAATGTTACATAGTTTTGACTCTTTGCTCCTGTAATTTTATCTAAATTTTCATTTATAATATTTTGAGCATTTTTCTTTTGAAGTGGAAAACCACATTCTGGGCAAACACTATCGTTTTCTTTAACCTCAACTCCACATTCTGGACATATTCTATTTTCATTTTTATACCCACAATTTGGACATTCCTTAGCAGTACTAGAAATTTTTTTGCCGCATTCTTTACATTTTACTAAAGCCATATTAATTTACCTCCTTCAAAGACTCTATTATAATTTTTGTTACTCTGTTTATTTCATCTGTATTCACATTTTCCTCTTTAGTAGTAACTAAATACATACTTTTGTCTACCAAAAAGGCATATCTGTTATCAATTACTAAATGACCATTTGATGTATAAGCAAACTGCATTCCATAGGCATACTTATTACCTAAATAAGCACTTAATAGATTAATTGTTATAGTTGCATCTCTATATTCTTTACTGATTTCAGTTGTAACTTCATTTAAAAGAACTGTTGGATCAGTATAATTTTTATATTTTTCTATCATAATATATGGAATTAATGCTCCTTTATCATCTATATTTTTTGCAACATAAATAGTATTATCTTTCTCAATATACACTTTATAATCTGTTGGGAATTCAAAAAACTTACCATTTTGATTAAATTCATAATAACCATTAGCATTTGGTTTTAAATTAGTATTCGGGTCTTTTTTCTTAGAATTATTAAAGAAAATAAAATATCCTCCAACTAAAATTAATAGTATAATAATTAAATACTTATTATCCCATTTAAAACTATTTTTCGTTACCTTTGGTGAAGGTGTTTTTTTATTTATTTCATAACCACAATGTGGACAACTTTCTGCTTTATCGCTAACATTTTTATCACACTCTGGACACTTAATTAAAGCCATACTCATTCCTCTCTTTCTAAAAATATTGTATCAAATTTATTGTTAAATGTCATTAATTTGATTATATTTTACAAAAATTGACACGCTTAAAATTAATATGTTCATTTTATTTACATGATAACATAGAATAACTTAGGATGTAAAGGGTAGAAACAGAATTAACTAACCAAGAGGCAATTATAATGATATACCTACTGAAATATCAACACAAGCTTTAGTTGTAACTATATTAACTGGTCCTACTGTAACTAAATCTGCAGATAAAATGGTATGGAGTGATGGAAATTTAACATATAAGCTTGAGGTAAATAACCAAACTGAAAATGCTTATACTTCACCTGTTGTTACGGATATTTTAAATCCTGATTTAATTAAACTGGTAGATAATACAATAAAAATTGATGGTACACTTATTGATGAATCAGAGTATACATATGATGAAAGTACTGGGAAACTAACTATTAATTTACCAACAATTAATTCAAAAGAAGAAACTGTTACATTTGAAGTAAGTTAAAAATAAAACCACGTTTGTGGTTTTTATTCTTCTATGGTCCAAATTATATTTGAACTATATTCTTTTTCTGTAGTTATTTTTTCATTTATTAATAGTAAAATTCCTTCATTATTATTGAATGTAATTCCGGTTGTTGGAGATGATAAGTTGATGGTATCTCCACTTGCAAGACTTTTTTATCTGTAAATGTATGTCTTATTTCATTATATGTTCCATCTTATGGTTACTTTTTCTTTATTTTTATTTATGTTTATTCCATTAATTAAAGTAATGTCATTTTCTAAATAAACATATTCATAACCGTTATCATTTTCTAAAACCTCTTTTAGTTCATTACTTGTAGTTATAACTACCTTTTTATTATCAATTATTTCCACTTTAACCCTCTAAAGTAATATATGCATATCTTTTATATCATGTTTAATTATTATATTTATACTTAATAATTATTGATGCTTTTCTTTCCTAATTTATTGTATAATTGTTTGTATCTATTTTGACTTTGTTATGGAAATGTGCTATTATTTTTATGTGGGAGACCACAAAAAAATAGGCATTTGCCTATTTATAGCTGATTAGTACTTATTCTTATGAATGAGTGCTATTTTTTTATTTCGATAATCATTATAATTAACAGAAATAAAATGGTTATAATACTTTTAAATAATAGTATAACAAAGTCTCTTTTTTTCACTTCATCACCTCCTTTAATATTTCCTTGTAAGCTTGATTTGGAAATAAAATCGGTAATACTTCATTTACTATTTCTTTGTTATTAATTATTTTTTTCCATACAAATTTTGAAACATTTTTTATTAATTCTTCTTTTGTTTCTGACCAGTTTTTTTCAAAATTTAATTCTATTTCATCGCCACCATTTTTTTTCCATTTTTCTAAATGTTCTAATATTTCGTCCCATATAAATTCTTTTTCAAAATATTCCATTAATTCTTTTCCATAAAATAAATTTATATTTTCTTTTTTTTCGAATTCACTTAAATAATACTTTTTATTTTTGGACAAACTATCATCAACAAACCACATAATAGCTTCTGTTTTTTTATCTGGATATATTTTTTTTAAGTATTCTACATGGTTTAAAAAGTTTTCTAGCAAACCTCTTTTTTTGGTTGAATCATGATCATCTCGCATTTTTAATTCTATCATATATATTGTGTCATTATATTTAAATAAGTGATCAAAGTATATTATTTTATTTTGATATTTTTCTTTACTTGGTAATTGTTCATAGTATTCTCCTAAGTATTCATTTACAATACTTTCCATAAAATCACTAAAGCCGATTTCATATGACTGCGCTATGTTTTGCATTAATTTGATTTTGGAATTCGTTGGTCTAAATTTACCAATATATCTTTCTGGATTATATGCTATTTTAATTAAAAGATCGGATTTATAATTTTTGTGTACTATATTTTCTATTTTTTCAATGAATTTTTCATAAGTTATTATATAATTCATACAATCACCATTTTCTCTTGATACCTACATTTTATCATATATTTTTCTAGGTATCAAGATGTTTTTTTAAATTTTATGATTATATATATTCAATAATAATATTTTTATAATTGTTAAGTATAATTATTTTTTCTTTTTTGTTTGCAATGTAATTATCTAGTTTTTTTATTATGTATGAATCATTTAGGCTATAATAGTTTTTTAATGCCATTATTTCAACTATATTTAATGTATTAAATATTTTGTTTAGTTCAATGCTTGGTATATTAAAATAATCAAATATATCTATTAAATCTAGTATAGAGTTTACATTATTAATTATGGTTTCAGCGTTTATATTATCTGTTAATTCTTCTATTAATTGCATATATTTTTTATTATTCATTCTAGGATTTGGTTTATATGTTATTTTTCTTTCTATTTGTTCTAAAGTATTATTTTTATAATTAATCATTATTTTATTAATTATCGTTGATGCGCTGATATCATAGTATTCATTTTTTAGATTTTTTTCTTTTTTTAAATTTGATATTATATCAAATCATTATTTTTAGAGTTGCATATCATCAAAATATAACTGCTTCACTTTTCAACAGCTATGAAAATTTTATCGACTATACTCGATAAATTTTAAAAAATAGCAGAAATTTCTTTTATACTCGATAAAAATCAAGATTTCAAAATTACATTAAAATCATTATTTTATTGATTTAAGAATGTAAAATTGTTTTTAGAAAAAACTGACCAATTTATAAACTATAAAAACCAATAAGATATTGGATATCCAATAAAAACAACAGGGGGTTTTAATCATCAACTATCACATACTGGACATAACATTAAAAGAAATAGCAAATACCTCAATAAATGAACTGTTAGAATTTATGAACATCGATTATGAAATTGTAGAATCAACCAAAACAGAATTCAGCGAATTAAAAAATAAAAGATATCATCTGGACTACGTAGGTAA
>OIZV01000824.1_pt1 | contig 12488 bp, 11 predicted proteins | sample 1588681 | NCBI WGS metagenome assembly OIZV01 (sample SAMN03283281) | human gut metagenome | biome: human-associated habitat; material: feces | host: Homo sapiens | place: Peru | collected 2012
GATTCCTGTCACAGCCATTCCATGTAGCAGAGAACTTCACCGGTATTTCCGGAAAGTTTGTGCCGGTAGAAGAGACTGTAAAAGGATTCAAGGCAATTCTGGATGGTGAGATGGATGATTATCCGGAGCCGGCATTCTTCAACGTCGGAACGATTGAGGATGTTAAGAAGAAGGCAGAGGAACTGGCAAAGAGTGAGTAGTAACGAGGTGTATGACTATGAGTAATACATTTTCATTAAAAATCATAGCCTGTAACCGGGTATTTTATGATGATGAATGTGAAGCGCTGATCTTTCCGGGTTATGATGGACAGATGGAGATCATGGCACATCATGAGCAGATGATCACGATGGTGGAGATCGGTGAGATCCGCTATAAGATTCCGGGACAGGAAGAATGGCAGACGGCAGTTGTTTCGGATGGTTTGCTGAAGGTGACCGGTAATCATGTAGATATGATTGTATATTCCGCAGAGAAGCCGGATGAGATTGATGCATTCCGTGCGGAAGCAGCACTGGAGCGTGCAAGGGAACAACTGCAGGAGAAGCAGAGTATATTGCAGTATCATATATCCCGTGCATCTCTGGCAAGAGCGATGGCACGACTGAAGTCTACAGGCAGAATGTAGGGTAACAAAAAGCAGGATGTTTCGATTTGAAACATCCTGCTTTTATATAACCTTTTGTGTGATCACTTCAGTCTAGTTATTAAAATCCTTTGGGAAGAAATCCTGGCTCTCATCCCAGAGAACAATCTTTCCACTCTTCATGGAATCTTTCACTCTTATAATTCGCTGGTTATCGGAACCGCGGAATTTTACGTTTGGATTCTTGCGTTCCTCGATAAAAGGTCCATCCACCAGTACATCAATATAGGAAAGCAACTCTGTGGTTTCCGGCCACTTCGGAACCATATCCTTCAGGATATTCTCATCAAAGAGATATCCGGTATAGCACCAGATGCTTTTATGTGGGTACTTTTCCTTGACGGCACGTACCAGTGGGAGTAGTCCGAACTGATTGGTATGCTCAAACGGCTCGCCACCCAGAATGGTCAGTCCCCGGATAAAATTCGGAGACATATCCTCCAGGATGGTATTAATCGTGCCGGATGTAAACAGGGAACCGTAATTGAAATCCCAGGTTTCCGGGTTAAAGCAGTTCTTACAATGGTGGGTACATCCGCTTACAAATACCGATATGCGTACCCCCGGTCCGTTTGCAATATCGTATTGTTTTATATCAGCATAGTTCATAATTGTTTCTCTCTTTCCTACAGATGTAAGACTCTTGCCTTAATCTCCTTTGTCTTTCCTACATTCCAGAAGTTCTCGCCTAAGTAACCGCAGGTTCTTCTGGTAACATTCATCTTGGAATGATCCTTGTTGTGGCACTGCGGGCATTCCCATTCATCATCATCATTAATGATGATCTCACCGTCCCAGCCACAGACCTGACAGTAGTCAGACTTGGTATTGAACTCTGCATACTGAATATTGTCGTAGATATAACGGACAACCTCAGACAATGCTTCCAGATTGTTGCGCATATTCGGAATCTCAACATAAGAGATCGCACCGCCGGAAGAAATCTCCTGGAACTGGCTCTCGAACTGGAACTTACTGAAGGCATCAATCTTCTCACGGACATCAACATGGTAGGAATTTGTATAATATCCCTTATCGGTAACATCCTTGATCGTACCGAAACGCTCCTTATCGATCCGTGCGAACCGATAGCATAAGGACTCGGCAGGTGTTCCGTAAAGACCGAATCCGATACCGGTCTGTGCCTTCCAACGCTCTGTAGCATCCCGCAGGTGATTCATAACCCGGAGGGCAAACTCCAGACCAACAGGATCGGTATGGCTGACACCCTTCATTAACCGGGTGACTTCATAAAGACCGATGTAACCAAGAGAAATGGTGGAGTAGCCGTTGTATAATAATTTATCAATCTTTTCTCCCTTTTCCAGACGTGCGATCGCACCGTACTGCCAGTGAATCGGGCTGACATCGGAGGTAACACCGACCAGTGCGTTATGACGGCACATCAGAGCCTCATAGCATAATTCCAGACGCTCATCGAGCAGCTTCCAGAATTTCTCTTCATCCTTCTTGGCAATAATGCCAATCTGAGGAAGATTAATGGAAACTACACCCTGATTGAAACGACCCTCGAACTTGTAATTGCCGTTCTCGTCCTTCCATGGAGTCAGGAAGCTTCGGCAGCCCATTGGACTGAATACATTGCCCTCGTAGTTCTGACGCATCATTTTGGCACTGATATAGTCCGGATACATACGCTTTGCAGAGCAACGGATCGCCATCTCTGTGATATAGTCATATTTGCCGCCCTTTAAGCAGTTGCATTCATCCAATACGTAAACCAGCTTCGGGAACGCAGGCGTGACATAAACACCCTTCTCATTCTTGATGCCTTCGATCCGCTGACGCAGGATCTCTTCGATGATCTGGGCATTCTCTTCGATATATTCATCATTTTCATCCAAATACAGAAACAGAGTAACGAAAGGTGACTGACCGTTGGTTGTCATCAGGGTATTGATCTGATACTGAATGGTCTGTACGCCGGAACGAAGTTCATCCTCTACCCGTTCCTTTACCATATCTTCCAGAACATCTGCAGGAAGGCGGTCGCCGAACTGCTGCATAAATCTGGTCTTATATTTGTTATAGCTCTTTCTTAAGTACTTACCTAAGTGCCGGATATCAACGGACTGACCGCCATACTGGCTGCTGGCAACTGAAGAAATGATCTGAGTCATGACCGTACATGCCACCTGGAAGCTCTTCGGACTCTCAATGAGTTTGCCGTTCATGACGGTTCCGTTATCCAACATATCACCGATATTGATCAGACAGCAGTTGAAGATCGGCTGCAGGAAATAATCCGAATCATGGAAGTGTAAGACACCTTCTTCATGAGCTTTCGAAATCTTCTCCGGCAACAGGATACGCTTGGTCAGATCCTTGGATACTTCTCCGGCGATCAGATCACGCTGGGTAGAAGCTACAGTTGCGTTTTTGTTGGAATTCTCTTCCATAACATCCTTGTTACTATTCTTGATCAGACTTAAAATGGATTCGTCGGTTGTATTTGCTTTCCGGACCAGTTCCCGTGAATAACGGTAAATGATATAAGTCTTGGCCAGCACAAACTTGCCGTCTGCCATCAGTTTCTGCTCGATAATATCCTGAATATCTTCCACCAGCATTCTGGCACGGTTTTTACTCTCAATATAACTGATAATACTGTCAATCGTATCTACGGATACCTGCTCGGAAGGAGCAACTTCAGCATTTGCTTTCTGGATAGCGGTTACGATTTTACTTCGGTCGTATGTGACTGCACGACCATCTCGTTTGATAACTTGCATGATATGATTCCCCACCTAACTTCATAATATTAAACAAAAGTTTTATAACCCTTCGAGAAATTATTATAGCACCGCCCATACGGTTTGTCTACAAGATATAGGATTGTTTTTTAAGAAATACCACAAGATATAGTAGATGGAATGTAAACAGAAATGTAAAAGAGTAGAAAAAGAAAGAAACATAATGTAAAAAGGCTGACAATTCAAAGTAAAAGTGTGAAAAAAGAATGAAAAAGTGTGAATTATTGCTTTGTTGAGATTTTAAGGACTTTTCTTTTTGGTATCTTTATGGTAAGGTAGTACTGTTATTTCATAAACTGGTGTTGCTTATATTATAAGGAAGCAATGCTGCAATAAGAAGGGAAATATGATGAAAAAGAAGTATTTGAAGCTGGCAGCCGGTGTGCTGTCGTGTGCATTATTGTTAACAGGCTGTTCAAACAGCGGTAATAGTACCAAGATGACGAATTATAGTCAGTACGTGACATTGGGCGAGTATAAGGGGATTGAGTATACTCCGGCATCTGTGGAGGTTACGGATGAGGAGATGCAGGCAGAGGTCGATTATTTCCTGCAGCAGCTGGGGGATACTGAGGAGCTGAAGGAAGGAACCGTAAAGGACGGAGATACGATCAATCTGGATTATATCGGATATGTAGACGGAGAGGCCTTCGAGGGCGGTTCTACAGACGGAGCCGGTACACAGTTGACGATTGGTTCTCATGCTTATATTGATGATTTTGAAGAACAGCTGATCGGACACGAGGTCGGTGAAGAAGGAATCGAAGTAAACGTAACCTTCCCGGATGATTATAAGAATCAGGATAATACGATTTCAGATCTGGCAGGAAAGGATGCGACTTTTGTATGCACGATTAATTCCATTTACCAGACGACCTATCCGGAGGAGCTGACCGATGAGCTGGTGGCAGCGAATACGAAATACGATACCGTGAATTCCTTTATGGATGGTCTGAAGATGGACTATGAGAATTATAAGCAGCAACAGGCAGATAAGCAGGCAAAAGCAGATGTTATTATGAAGGTGATTGAAAATGCGACATTCAGCGGGTATCCGGAGGATGAGATTCAGGAGCTGACTGAGAAAACCGTGCAGGGAGCCAAGGATTCCGCAGAGTCTTACAGTATGGAATATGAAGATTATCTGGCTCTGATGAAGGATGCGGATGGCAATGCCTACACCAGTGATTCTTATAAGCAGGCGGCTGAGGATTATATCCATGAGCTGATGGAAGAGAAGATGGTAGTCTGCCAGATTGCAAAGCAGGAAGGGATTAAGGCGTCAAAACAGGAAGTCGATGACTATGTACAGGAAGAGTGTGCGAACAATACCAGCCTGAGTGCAGATACGATGTATGAGCAGTATTCGATGTCTGAATTGGCCTATGCAGTAGTGTATGATAAAGTTATGGATTTTTTAATGCAAAATGCTGTTGCAATTTCAGAATAGGTGTGCTATAATAGCGTCTGTCGGTGGTTGAGAGTAAGAAAACGGCTGACAGACGAAAATGCAGTTGTGGCGGAATTGGCATACGCGCATGATTCAGGTTCATGTCCACGCAAGTGGGTTCGGGTTCAAGTCCCGTCAACTGCACTGAACGTAAGAGCCAAGAATGTTGAAAAGTCAATGTTCTTGGCTCTTTTTTCTTTGTTGAAAATTGAAAAGGTAGCAAAAATGTGCCATGCCTGCAGACAGAAATTTATAATATCCGGTGGTAAAACTTCAAATGTTGTATTATAATAGAGCAAATTAGAAAAAAGAGAAAGATAGAGATACAGACAGAAGCAGTCACGAAAGGGGAAGAGAGTATGAATACAGATCCGACAAAGATTGTTTACACGATCGGAAGAAATATGAAAATAAGTGCGACCACCTGGCTGATCATTGGGATTTTTCAGATTATGGTCGGCATTCCTGAATTGTTTGTGGGATATGGGGTCGCCTGTATCGGACTGGGCATCTGGAATATTGTCCAGAGTACAAATGAACGGAAGCTGGCGAACCGCTTTCTGCAGTATCCGGTAGGAATTTATGATTACTATGATAGACAGAATCAGTCCATTATTCTTGCACTGGTAATAAATCTGATATTTGGCAGTGTGATCGGTGTCATCGGAGCATTTGTTGAAATGAGTATCCGCAATTATGTCATAGCACATAGGGATGAACTGATGGTGGTCGAAGCTTCGATAGTTTTACGATAAGAGCAGGACGGCAGACGAAACAGTACTGCAGTAACCGGTTGACAGGGCAGAACGAGTGAGCTATAATACTTGAATACGATTGGCTTTTTATGCCTGTTATGCGTAGAACGGAAATCAGATACGCGAAAATGTATAGAAAGGATTAAGTGCAATGGCTGAAAAAATGATTATCACATATGCTGGTCTGAAGGAAATGGAGGAAGAGCTCCATCACCTGAAGGTTGTAACCAGAAAGGAAATCGCTCAGAAGATTAAGGAAGCAAGAGAGCAGGGTGACTTATCCGAGAATGCAGAGTATGATGCAGCAATGGATGAGCAACGCGATATTGAGGCCCGGATCAAAGAACTGGAGAAGATGCTTAAGAATGTCGAGGTTGTTGATGAAGACGAGATCGACTTACAGACAGTCAATGTCGGCTGTACAGTTCGGGTTCTGGATATGGAGTTTAATGAGGAAGTTGAGTATAAGCTGGTTGGTTCTAAAGAGTCTGACATTCTGAAGAACAAGATTTCCAATGAAGCACCGATCGGTAGGGCTTTGATCGGAGCGAAGGTTGGCGATGTGGTAGATGTAGAAGCACCGGACGGTGTATATCAGTACAAGGTATTGGACATTCAGCGATTAAACTAATAATAAATCAGAACGGGGACTGGCAGGAAATGTCAATCCCGTTCTTTCTGTATACGACATTACATTTCATGAAAGGAAAAAGAAATTATGGCAGAGCAAAAGGGACAGAATCAGCCAAAGCAGCAGGATGTGAATCAGTTACTGCAGATTCGCCGGGAAAAGTTAGCAGATCTGCAGGCAGCAGGCAAGGATCCGTTTGAAATTACAAAATATGATGTAACACATCACAGTACAGATGTTAAGGAATTATATAACGCACATGAGGCAGAGCTTCTGGCAGGCAGACAGGCACCGGAGGTAGATGGGCTGGATGAGGCGCAGAAGCGTGAGGTTCTGAATAATGATTATAATGAGCGCAGAGCCATCATGGATGCATCACCGATCCATGTAAGCATTGCCGGACGTATGATGTTCAAGCGTGTCATGGGTAAGGCATCATTCTGTAATATTCAGGATTTAAAGGGTAATATTCAGGTATATGTGGCAAGAGATCAGATTGGTGAGGAGTCTTATGCGGATTTCAAGAAGTCTGATATTGGTGATATCTATGGCGTAAAGGGATATACATTCCGGACCAAGACCGGTGAAGTCTCCATTCATGCTGAAGAGATGACATTGCTGTCTAAGTCTTTACAGATCCTGCCGGAGAAGTTCCATGGACTGACAGATACAGATATGAGGTATCGGCAGCGTTATGTGGATCTGATTATGAATCAGGAGAGCAAGGAAGTATTTATCAAGCGTTCTCAGATCCTGAAGGAAATCCGGAGCTTTTTGGCAGGACGTGACTTTATGGAAGTGGAGACTCCGATGCTCGTAGCCAATGCGGGCGGAGCCGCAGCCAGACCGTTTGAGACGCATTATAATGCACTGGATGAGGATGTAAAGCTTCGTATCTCGTTGGAATTATATCTGAAGAGACTGATCGTAGGTGGTCTGGAGCGAGTATTTGAAATCGGACGTGTATTCCGGAACGAGGGTGTCGATACCCGTCACAACCCGGAATTTACACTGATGGAATTATATCAGGCATATACGGATTATGAAGGCATGATGGAACTGACAGAGTCCATGTTCCGTTATCTGGCAGAGAAGGTATGCGGCAGTACCAGAATCTCATACAATGGTATTGAGATTGATTTCGGTAAGCCGTTTGAACGATTGACCATGAATGATGCGATTAAGAAATATACCGGAATTGATTTTGATCAGGTGCCGGATGATGCCGATGCAAAGAAGCTGGCAGATGAACACCATATTGAATATGAGGCGCATCACAAGAAGGGTGATATTATTAATCTGTTCTTTGAGGAATACTGTGAGAAGGAGCTGATCCAGCCGACATTTATCATGGATCATCCGGTCGAAATCTCACCTCTGACAAAGAAGAAACCGTCCGATCCGACCAAGGTAGAGCGGTTTGAGCTGTTCATTAATACATGGGAAATGTGTAATGCATACTCTGAGTTAAACGATCCGATCGATCAGAGAGAACGTTTTGCTGCGCAGGATGCCAATGCTGCTGCCGGCGATGATGAAGCAGAGCACACAGATGAGGATTTCTTAAATGCATTGGAGATCGGTATGCCGCCGACAGGTGGTATCGGATACGGAATTGATCGTCTGGTTATGCTGTTAACCGACAGTGCAGCTATCCGTGATGTGTTACTCTTTCCGACGATGAAGAGCTTGGATAAGTAAAGTCAGTAATATCAAGGGTTTCAGAGCGTGAAAGTCAAAAATTGCGACCGATTTGCGACCAAATAAAGAGAACATGCTCAAATAATATATGAAAGATAGTATAAGGAGGATGGAAGGAAGTTTCTATCCTCTTTTACATTACATGATATTTATAAATAAGTGTGATATGTTACAAAAGAACATATCTTTGAAGGATAAAGGAGGCTTTTATGAATAGTAGTTTGTCTGTGAGTGAAACTGTTACAGAAAATTTATTTAGAGATTTTTATGGTGCGACTACGTTTATTGAAAAATCTGCGATTCCTAAGGAATACGGATTTAAAAGTAAAAATGAAGATTCAGATGAAAAAGGATATCCTGATTTTTTTCTAGATAAAGATGAATATGATTTTGTTATTGTTGTGGAGGCAAAGGCTGAAGACCATAGGAATGCAATAGCTGATGTAAAATCCTATATAAAGGATAATAATATTACACAGGATATTATAGGTATTGCTGTATCAGGACAAACAAAAGAGTCTTTAAAAGTAAGCTATTTTTTATATAAGTATGTTGATAAAAGTATAACAAAAATACATTGTGACGTTCTGGTTTCGATAGAAAAGATAAAAAAATTGTATGTAAAGCACACTTGTGGTGAGAAATCAACAATTGAACATTTGATTAAAACCTTGAATGCGTTAAATAATCAGTTTCAAAATGAATCTATCGTGAGAGATACAGATAGGAGTTTATTCTTTTCTGGAATAATGATAGCACTTAAAGACCCGACATTTAGAGCTTCATATCGTTGTATACAAAAGCCTACAGAGGCGGAGGCAAAGGCATCAGATAAAAAGATGTTGGAAGCACATAATTTGTCGATGGCAATCGTTGAGGCTGTTAATAGACAGCTTAATGTTAAAGTGAATAATTTGAGTAAAGAATATGATTGGAGAGATAGGTTTGCATTTATTAAGACAATAGATTATTCTTTGATTAAATATAAGGAACTAATAAAAAATATTGAAAGTAATATTTTCGCTCCTTTTGAGAATGAAGAAAAGCAGGATATTTTAGGGAGGGCATATAAAATATTCTTGTCTAAAGCTGGAAAGGTAGATAATAAAAATATAATTTTAACTCCAGACCATATTAAGAGTTTGATGGTAAAACTTGCTAGATTGTCTCCTGAGAGTGTATTGTTGGATACGTGTACAGGAAGCGGTGGTTTCCTTATGGAGGGTATGGAAACAATGCTTGCAATGGTTGGGGAAGATGAAGAAAAGAGAAATAATATTTTCAATAATCAGTTAATAGGATTTGAAATAGACCCAGTATTATTTACTTTGGCTTGTTCAAATATGTTTCTTCATGGGGATGGAAGAAGCAAATTATTATTTAGAAGTTCATTATTGGGAGATAAACATCAGAATATTGTTTATGCTACTGATGAGGAATTGTTGAAAAAAATTAAGGAGTGGAAGCCAGATACATGCGTAATTAACCCTCCATATGAAAATAATAAACCTATTCTGTTCGTTAAGCAAGCATTGGAATATTTAGAAAATAATGGTAGATTGATAGTCATAATGCCAACTCCAACATTGACTCATAATCAAGGGAAAAATGGTGATGGATTGACTGAAGAAGTATTAAAGATGGCATCATTAAAGTATGTAATTCGCATGCCGGAAAGACTGTTTTCAGAGCAAGGAAGAACAGTAAATACATCTATCTTTTGTTTTGAAAAAACACCGCATAGAAAAGATGATAAAGTGTTATTTTATGACATGTCTGATGATGGACACGTTTCTGTTCAGCATAAGGGACGATTAGATGTTAACGGAAGATGGGCTAAAATTGAAAAAGATGTACTTGATGCAATTTTCAATTCAAATGAAATTATGGGAATTTGTGAAAAAAGATTAATATATGATGGTGATAAATTATGTTGTTCTGGGTTTAGACAGATAAAAAACGGTAAGTTTACAAATGTTAAGATGGGCGAGATGTTTAAATATGCAAAAGGAAACGTTGCAAGTGAAAAGGCTGATGAGGATGGAAACTATGATTTAATTACTGCATCTAATGAATGGAAAAAGCATTCTGCTTATCAGTATGATGAAGAAGCTTTGGTTTATGCAGTTTCAGCTTCAGGCAGTTTGGGTAGAACACATTATGTAAATGGCAAATTTGCTGCAAGTAATTTGTGCATTATCTTATTCCCAACTGGAAAATATAAAATTCATATGCCGTTTTATAGATACTATTTAGAAAAAATGAAAGATAGGATTAGATTGGATTTAGCAGATGGAACATCTAAATTGACAATTAACCCAGATGATTTAATGGATTATTACATAGAGTATATTCCATATGATGAGCAGGTTGACTTCTATAATAAGAATATTAAGCCTCTTGAAGAATTGGAGGCAAAGAAAAAAGCAATAGAAAAAGGATTAAATGATAATTTATCAAATATGTTGTCGTAAGAGATGTTTTTCAAAATGGACGTCGTAATCGTTCATTTCGCAAAAAAAACAACGAGCTATCTATTGATAAGAAGGAAATGAATCTGAAATAAATCAGTTTCATTTCCTTTTTTATTACGATTCAAAATATTTGATAGTCTAGTTTATTCTATACCTAAATTAGGGCGCTCGACGAATAAGTTAGAAACGATTGAATCAAAAGATTCTATGTTGTTAAGTTGTAGTACTAAAGAGTATATTGCTGACTGATTAATAGGTGAAAGAGTCTCAAAACACCATTTAATATCTTGTGTATGTTTATACATATACTCAGAATTATTGATTAAAAAAGTTTCATCTATTTCTAGTATTTCACAGACATCCTTTAAGTATATAGAAGAAGTATTTCTATGTCCACGTTCGATTAATGTTGCAAGTCCATCTCTAAGAGTGCCTCTTGCATACGGTGTGTGCTTTCTTTACTTTATGACGAAAAAGTGGTAGAATGAAACACAGGACTGATAGCAATGCTATCAAACCCAAAACTAAATATGGCTATACACCATTTACACCAATTTTTACACCAAACCTCATTTTTACCTTCACGAAACAGATGGGAATGGTGTAAAGAGGTTGAATACAAGCCCATTTATAGGCGATAAAATTTATAAAATGGTTTTAAGTCGTGAGTGGACGATTTCGTCCCGACAATGAAAAGCTTGGAGAAATAAATCCAGTGTTTATGCGGGTTTACAGCCTTTTTTAGAGGATAGTACGACATAATTCAAATAAAATATGCATCAATATTCCGCTTAGTGCAACGAAAATAAAATATTGCAAAATTGCAAGGGACACTTTCCAAAGGAAATTTTAGGAAAGTGTCTCTTTTTGTGTCGTGAGAAAGCTAAGAGGAGTGTGAGCAGATGTTAAAAATCAGACTACAGGGAACCAAGAATGATATCAGGTGGTTCATATGCCTGTTGCAGAGAGACAAGCGGCTGGATATCGAGAATGTATCAACATTCTTTGATAATGCCGGTACAGAGCGTTATAAGCGTGTGTATGCAGAGCTTTATCGAAAGAACGGTGGTTCCGGTAAGAAACCGAATGGAACAACACAGAATGAAGTGATGCAGAAGGAAATGAAGGACAGCAATTATGTCGGAAGCGGCATGATAATCCGCTAAGAAAGGAAGGTACAACGGTATGTGTAAAGTGATAGCAATCGTAAATCAGAAGGGTGGCGTAGCAAAAACCACCACCACAGTAAACTTAGGTATAGGTTTGGTAAGAGAAGGAAAGAAGATACTGCTTATTGACGCTGATAGTCAGGGATCCCTTTCTTCAAGTCTCGGTGTATCTGAACCGGATGAACTGGACGCAACACTTTCCTCCATCATGGGGAAGGTTATGAATGACGAAGATTACGGAAAGCAGGAAGGTGTTCTTGCACATGAAGAAGGTGTATCGTTTCTTCCGTGTAATATAGAGCTTTCCGGACTGGAGGTTACACTGGTAAATGCCATGAGAAGGGAATATATCCTGAAAACTAGGGCTTAAGGTCAACATGACCAAGAGCAAGGTGGATAGACCACAAGGGCTAAAATATCTTGGGTTTGGATTTTATTTTGACCCAAGAGCACACCAGTTCAAAGCAAAGCCACACGCAAAATCAGTAGTGAAGTTCAAGAAAAGAATGAAAGAACTTACATGTCGTAGTTGGGGCGTTAGCAACAGTTACAAGGTGGAGAAATTAAATCAACTCATCAGAGGGTGGATAAATTACTTCAAAATAGGTAGCATGAAAGCACTCTGTAGGGAACTGGATATGCGTATCCGATACAGACTTCGCATGTGCATATGGAAACATTGGAAAACTCCGCAAAATCGTATAAAGAATCTAATGAAACTTGGAGTTGATAATGACACAGTGTGGATTACAGCCTATACGGGAAAACGAATAGCATATGTCTGTCAACGAAGAGTAATGAATTTTGCAATAAACAAGGAGAGACTAACCCGCTTTGGATTAGTCTCAATGTTAGATTACTACACTGAAAGGTGTGTTACTTGTTAAG
>OIZV01000826.1_pt1 | contig 12471 bp, 25 predicted proteins | sample 1588681 | NCBI WGS metagenome assembly OIZV01 (sample SAMN03283281) | human gut metagenome | biome: human-associated habitat; material: feces | host: Homo sapiens | place: Peru | collected 2012
CCTCTTCTGTGACGAATACCTCTGTAGCATCCGATTTCCATCAGACGCTTGATGTTCATGTTAACATCTCTTCTCAGGTCACCTTCTACCAGATAATCATTTTCGATTACCTTTCTGATCTTACCGGCTTCTTCTTCAGTTAAATCCTTAACTCTTGTGTCTGGATTTACGCCTGCTTTTTCTAAGATAGCAAGTGAAGTTGGTCTGCCAATACCGTAGATATAAGTTAAACCTATTTCTACTCTTTTTTCTCTTGGTAAGTCAACACCGGCTATACGAGCCATATTTTTCTCCTTCCCCTATCTTCCGTCGCCTTTCCGGGTGGCGATATAGACAGGATCTTCTTATTTTTTTGAAAGAGCGTTGCGGCGCACCTCCCGGTTCGTGTACGCCCGCTCCATACTAACTTAAATCAACCTTGTTTCTGCTTGTGCTTAGGGTTTTCACAGATAACCATTACTTTGCCGTTTCTCTTGATAACTTTGCACTTTTCGCAGATAGGTTTTACGGAAGCTCTAACTTTCATAAATTTCCCTCCTAGCCTTTATCTCTCCATATGATTCTTCCTCTAGCAAGGTCGTACGGTGAAAGTTCAACTTTTACCTTATCACCCGGAAGAATTCTGATATAATTCATTCTGATTTTTCCTGAAATGTGTGCAAGCACCTCGAAACCGTTGTCTAATTTTACTTTGAACATTGCATTCGGCTGTGCATCGACAACTGTTCCCATTGCTTCAATGACGTCTTTTTTCGCCATAAATACATCTCCTTCTACTCTTTATAAGGTAAGCAATTCCGGCTCACCATCAGTGATAACAACCGTATTTTCATAGTGGGCTGCAAGTCCTCCGTCAAGGGTAACTGCCGTCCAGTCATCCTCAAGGACATCGACTTCCCATGTACCCTGTGTGATCATGGGCTCAATTGCAAGCGTCATTCCCGGCTGAAGTCTCGGACCCTTGCCGGCTTTGCCTACATTGGGAATCTGCGGATCTTCATGCATCTCACTTCCGATACCGTGTCCCACGAAATCTCTTATCACGCCGAAGCCTTCGCCTTCAACCGTTTCCTGGATTGCGTGTGAGATGTCCTGCAGTCTGTAACCCGGTTTTGCATATGCGATTCCGTTGAAAAACGCACGCTCAGCTGTTTCTATAAGATGCATGGCTTCAGGGCTTACCTCACCTACCGGATAAGTTCTTGCAGCATCTGCCATATATCCTTTGTATTCAACAACCAGGTCGCAGCTTACTATGTCGCCTTCTCTCAGATGGCGCTTTTTGCTCGGAATTCCGTGAACGACCTCATCATTTATTGAAACGCATACGCTGGCAGGATAACCGCAGTATCCCTTTTCGGCTGCGGTCATGCCATGCTCACGCACTGTTTTCTCAACAAAACGATCTATCTCCAGTGTGGATATGCCCGGCTTGATTATGTCGGCAAGATCCCTGAGAATCTGTCCGCACACCTTGCCGGCTTCTCTCATTAAATCCAGTTCCTGTTTCGATTTGATGATGATCATTACTATTCCCCTAAAGCTTTTACGATGTCAGCAAATACATTGTCCAATCCGGTACTGCCGTCGATATGCGCAATGTTTCCTGCATTTTCATAATACTCGATGAGAGGCATCGTCTGCGCTTCATAAACATCGATTCTGTTTGTAACTGTTTCCAAATTGTCATCAGCTCTCTGAATCAGTTCTCCGCCGCAGTAATCGCAAACGCCTTCTTTTTTAGGAGGAATGTTTACTACATGGAAGCTTGCTCCGCATGCTTTGCATACTCTTCTTCCTGTCAGTCTTGTAATCAACTCTTCCTTTTCTACCGCGATATCCAAAACTTTGTCGATCTTGGAATCGTGTGCAGCTAAGAATTCATCAAGCTTCTGTGCCTGATAAACGGTTCTCGGAAAGCCGTCAAGCAGAAATCCGTTCTTGCAGTCATCGGCAAGGAGTCTGGTAGTTGCAATTTCAATTACCAAATCATCCGGAACAAGTTCGCCTTTGTTCATGTACTCCTGTGCTTTCTTGCCAAGTTCCGTTCCGTTCTTGATGTTTTCTCTGAAAATGTCTCCGGTTGAAATATGTGGAATCCCATATTTTTCAACAATCTTAACCGCCTGGGTTCCTTTTCCTGCTCCGGGAGGCCCTAATAATATAGTTCTAAGCATTGTACTCATCTCCCTCTTTACTTTAAGAAACCTTGATAATTTCTCATGAGCATCTGGTTTTCAAGTTGTCTTACTGTGTCAAGTGCAACACCGACAGCGATAAGAAGCGATGTTCCGCCGAAGTGAATTCCCTTGAGTGTCGGTACCATAACGCCTAAGATTGTAGGCAGGGTTGCGATAAGAGCAAGGAAAATTGCTCCGACAATTGTAATTCTTGACATAACTTTGTTTAAATAATCTTCAGTAGCCTTACCAGGTCTGATTCCCGGAATGAATCCGCCGTTAGCCTTCATGTTGTTCGCAACTTCGTTCGGATTGAAAGTGATTCCTGTGTAGAAGTATGTGAAGAAAATGATAAGCACAACATTAAGCACTCCGTAAACCCATACACCGGGGTTTCCTGAAGGTGACAGCCACTTCGTAACCCATACGCTGAATGCGTTGTTCTGCGACATAAAGTATGTGATAGTCAGTGGGAACTGTAAAATTGATAATGCGAAGATGATAGGAATTACGCCGGCCTGGTTAACCTTAATAGGAATATGCGTTGACTGTCCGCCGTACATTTTTCTTCCTACAACTCTTTTTGCATACTGTACAGGAATTCTTCTCTGTCCTTCCTGGATGAGAACAACACCTGCTGTTACAAGTACCGCAGCGATGATGAAAATGATAATCGTTACCAAAGACATTGCTCCGCCTTCGTATCCGGTTACAATCGTTCTGATTCCGCTTGGGATTCTTGCAACGATTCCGCCGAAGATCAGTAAGGAGATACCGTTTCCGATTCCCTTGTCATTGATTAATTCGCCGAGCCACATAAGGAATGCGGTTCCTGCTGTCAGTACTAAAATTACTACGATTATAGAAAATGCGCTTCTGTCTACAACTGCTTTTCTGAAGAGACCTACCGTAAGACCGATTGCCTGGACTAAAGCCAGCACAACGGTCATATAGCGGGTAATCTGTGCCATTTTCTTTCTGCCTTCCATGCCTTCCTTCGCAAGTCGTTCGAAATACGGGAAAGCGATGGTGAGCAGCTGAACGATGATGGATGCAGTGATGTATGGTGTAATACTCAATGCAAAAATTGTGAAGTTACTGAACGAACCGCCGGAGAACAAATCAAATAAATCGAAAAGTCCTGTTTCACCGGAAAACATTTCCTGAAGCACGCTTCTGTTGATGTTCGGAACCGGAATGTTTGAACCGATTCTGAATACGACCAGCATAAGAAGCGTGAAAATCATCTTGCTTCTGATTTCCGCAACTTTCCAAGCTTGAGCAATCGTTTTTAACATACCCATACTAAATCACCTCTGCCTTTCCTCCAGCAGCTTCAATCTTTTCTGCGGCAGTCTTGCTGAATTTGTCAGCCTGAACTGTTAATGCAACCTTAAGTTCTCCTTCGCCGAGAATCTTAATTCCGTCTTTCACCTGTTTAACAACTCCTGCTTCTTCAAGCAATGCCTGGTTTACAACGGTTCCTGCTTCAAACTTGTTTAAGTCATCAACATTAACGATTGTATATTCGGTTCCCCAAATGTTTGTGAAACCTCTCTTTGGTAATCTTCTGTATAAAGGCATCTGACCACCTTCGAATCCAAGACGAACACCGCCGCCGGATCTGGATTTCTGGCCGTTCATGCCTCTGCCGCCTGTCGTACCTTGTCCGGTAGCATGACCGCGGCCTCTTCTCTTGCGTTCCTTAGTGGAACCCGGTACTGCTCTTAATTCATGTAATTTCATCTAAGCGCACCTCCTATACTTCTTCAACAGTTACAAGATGGGACACCTTAGCGACTGCGCCGCGAGTCTGCGGTGTGTCTGCTAATTCTACTGAGTGGTGCATCTTTCTGAGTCCTAACGCTTCAACAACTTTTCTCTGTTTAGGGGAAGCGCCAATTGTGCTCTTTGTTAAAGTGATTTTAATCATTTTTGCCATGTCGCATATCCTCCTATCCTAAGATTTCTTCTTTTGTTTTTCCTCTGAGCTTAGCAACTTTTTCTACAGTCATCATACCTTTTAAGCCTTCAAGTGTTGCATAAGCCATGTTTCCTGTATTGTTGGAGCCAATGGATTTCGCTCTTACGTCTTTGATACCTGCAGCTTCAAGAACTGTACGAACAGATGAACCTGCGATAACTCCGGTACCTTGTGCAGCCGGCATGATGAGTACTCTGCCTGCTCCGAAAACGCCTAAGTTTCTGTGAGGTACTGTTGTTCCTACTGTCGGAACATATATTAAATTCTTCTTTGCATCTTCTTCAGCTTTTCTTACAGCTTCAGGAATTTCCTGAGACTTTCCAAGACCAACGCCTACATATCCGTTGCCGTCGCCGACTACCACAGTTACGCTGAATCTCATGTTTCTACCGCCTTTAACAGTCTTTGCTACTCTTCTGATATTAACGATAGTTGACTTTAAATCAAGCTTGGATGCATCAACGATATTACGCATTCCTTTTTTCCTCCTGTTAGAATTTTAATCCTGCTTCACGAGCGCCTGCTGCGAGTTCAGCAACTCTTCCGTGGTATAAGAATCCGCCTCTGTCGAAGCATACTTCTTCGATACCTTTTGCTAATGCTCTCTTTGCAAGGGCTTCACCGACCTTTTTAGCTGCTTCTTTGTTTCCGCCGTAACCAACTTCACCCTTAAGTTCATTGTCGAGTGAGGATGCGGATACTAAAGTAACTCCGTTTACATCGTCAATAACCTGAGCTGAGATGTTCTTGTTTGATCTGTAAACGCAAAGTCTTGGTCTTTCAGGAGTTCCAAAAAGGTTTTTTCTTACTCTTTCGTGTCTTTTAACACGTTTGTCATTTCTGCTTACTTTTGCCATTTTAATTCACTCCTTTCCCCTTATTTAGCGCCTGCTTTGCCTTCTTTTCTGCGAATAACTTCATCAGCATACTTGATACCTTTGCCCTTGTAAGGTTCCGGTCTTCTCCATGCTCTGACGTTTGCCGCATAATTTCCGACAACAGCCTTATCGATACCCTTTACGATAATCTCTGTAGCAGATGTGCATTCAGTCGTGATTCCTTCAGGGTCCTTTAATTCTACAGGGTGGGAGTATCCAAGGTTCATTACTAAAGTGTCACCCTTCTTTTCGGCTTTGTAACCAACGCCTACGAGCTGGAGCTTCTTTTCGAATCCCTGTGTTACGCCAACAACCATATTGTTGATTAAAGTTCTTGCAAGTCCGTGCTGAGATCTTTCTTCTCTTGCGTCGGATGCTCTGGAAACGAGCACTTTGCCTGCTTCAACTTCAACTTTGATTAACTTACTGATTTGTTCTGATAATTGTCCTTTTGGGCCTTTTACTGTAACTACATTGTTTGCATCTACAGTAACTTCTACGCCGGCAGGAACAACTACAGGTTTCTTACCTATTCTAGACATTTTTTAGTTCCTCCTACCATACATAACAGATTACTTCGCCGCCAACGCCAAGTTTTCTTGCTTCTTTGTCGCTTACGATTCCCTTTGATGTGGAAACGATTGCGATTCCGAGACCTCCGAGTACCTTTGGCACTTCGCCCGCCTTAGCATAAACCTTTAAGCCCGGCTTTGAAATCTTCTTGATTCCTGAAATTACTTTTTCTTTATTAGCACCGTATTTCATTGTAACTTTGATCATACCTTGCTTGTCGTCTTCTATCATTTCGAAATCCGCAATGTAGCCTTCTTCTTTCAAAATTTCCGCAATCGCTTTTTTCATCTTGGATGCAGGAATTTCAACAGTCTCGTGACCTACAGTATTGGCATTTCTGATTCTTGTTAGCATATCCGCTATAGGATCTGTCATTGTCATTACAGTGTTTCTCCTTTCATAATTTTTACCAGCTTGCTTTTCTTACGCCCGGAATTTCTCCTTTATAAGCAAGCTCTCTAAAACAGATACGGCAAATACCATATTTTCTTAATACGGAATGTGGTCTTCCGCAAAGTCTGCATCTGGTATAAGCACGAGTTGAATATTTAGGTTTTCTAGCCTGTTTTACCTTGAGAGATGTCTTTGCCATAATTCCCTCCTATTTCTCAAACGGCATGCCTAAGAGCTCCAGTAATGCAGCTGCTTCTTCGTCTGTTTTAGCCGTTGTTGTAAATACTATGTTCATACCTTTAATTGTATCAACCTTGTCGTAGTTGATTTCAGGGAAGATTAACTGTTCTTTGATACCCATAGAGTAGTTTCCTCTACCGTCGAAAGAGTTCTTGCTAACACCCTTGAAGTCTCTTACTCTTGGAAGAGCGATATTGAAGAATTTATCAGCAAATTCATACATATTGTCTCCTCTTAAAGTAACCTTCGCGCCAACAGGCATGCCCTGTCTTACTTTAAAGTTTGCGATGGATTTTTTAGCCTTTGTGATAACAGGTCTCTGTCCGCTGATTAAAGCGATTTCTTCAACTGCGGATTCCATGATCTTCGCGTTATCCTTTGCTTCGCCAAGACCCATGTTGATTGTGATCTTCGTAAGCTTAGGCACTTCCATTACGTTTTTATACTGGAACTTTTCTTTTAATGCTCCGAAAACTTCATTATTATAAGTTTCTCTTAATCTTGCTGTCAAAATCGTCTCCTCCTTTCTTAGTCGATTACGTTTCCGGTTTTCTTGGAAACTCTTACTTTCTTACCATCTTTGATCTGGTATCCAACTTTGATAACTTCCTTAGCCTTTGTATCATAAAGCATTACGTTGGAAGCATCGATTGGGCTTTCGAAATGCTTGATTTCAGCACCGGCTTTTCTTGTAGCCTTTGCGTGCTTAGTAACAACATTTACGCCTTCTACGACAACTCTGTTTTCCTTTGGCATTGCCTTAAGAACTTTGCCGTGTTTACCTTTATCCTTACCAGTAATAACAATTACTGTATCGTCTTTCTTAATGCGCATCCTTACACCTCCTACAGTACTTCCGGTGCCAATGACACGATCTTCATGAAGCCCTTATCTCTAAGCTCTCTTGCAACAGGTCCAAAGATACGAGTTCCAACCGGGTTCTTATCTTCTTTATCTTTAATGATAACTGCAGCGTTCTGGTCAAACTTTACATAGCTTCCGTCTGCTCTTCTGGCACCATGTTTAGTTCTAACTACTACAGCCTTAACAACGTCGCCTTTTTTAACAACGCCGCCTGGGGTTGCTTCTTTAACTGCACAAACGATAACGTCTCCAATATTCGCATACTGACGGGAAGTACCGCCTAAGATACGAATGCAAAGAAGTTCTTTTGCACCTGAATTGTCAGCAACTCTTAATCTGGTTTCAGTCTGAATCATGATTTGGTGCCTCCTTTATTTAACCTTTTCGATAATGTTAACAAGTCTCCATCTCTTGTCCTTGGACAGAGGTCTTGTTTCCATAATTCTTACTTTATCGCCGATTTGACATTCATTGTTTTCATCGTGAGCTTTAACCTTCTTAGTTCTCTTTACTGCTTTTCCGTAAAGGGAATGTCTTACGAAGTCTTCGATTGCAACAACTACAGTCTTATCCATCTTATCGGATACAACAACACCGACTTTAGTTTTTCTTCTATTTCTTTCAACTGCCATAGTACATCCTCCTTCCTACTAAGCTTGTAATTCTTTTTCTCTAAGAATTGTCTTTACTCTAGCGATGTTTCTCTTTAACTCTCTCATTTTTACAGGGTTTTCTAACTGTCCTGTTACATGCTGGAATCTTAAGTTGAATAATTCCTTCTTCATGTTATTGAGTTCAGCATTAAGTTCAACTTCTGTCATTTCTCTCATTTTCTTTAATTCCATTATGCTTCACCACCCTTTACTTCCTGGCCTTTGATGGCAAACTTTGATTTGATAGGAAGCTTATGTGACGCAAGTCTGATAGCTTCTCTTGCCTGTTCTTCAGTAACGCCTTCGATTTCAAACATTACTCTGCCCGGCTTAACTACTGCTACCCAGTATTCAGGCACACCTTTACCTGAACCCATACGAACGCCTGCAGGCTTCTTACTTACAGGTTTGTGTGGGAATATCTTGATATATACTTTACCACCTCTTTTAATAGATCTTGTCATGGCAACTCTGGCTGCCTCGATCTGATTTGAAGTGATCCATCCGCATTCTGTAGCAACAAGACCGAAATCACCGTATGTGATTGTATTGCCCTTAGTTGCTTTGCCCTTCATTCTTCCTCTGTGGACTCTTCTACGTTTAACGCGCTTTGGCATTAACATATTGTGTTCCTCCTTTCTTTATATCTATGCTTCTGTTTCTGCAGTTTCTGCTGCTGCTTCTACTGCTTCAACCTGTGGTTCTTCAACTTGTGGTTCTGACTTCGGAGTTTTTCTTACTCTAGGGTTTACTGCCTTAGGAGCCTGAGGAGCGTCATCTCTTCTGTCTCTTCTTTCTCTTCTGTCAGGTCTGCCTTCTCCTCTTCTGCCGTTTCTGTCGTTTCTTCTTCTGTCGCCCTTCTTGCCTCTTCTTTCCTGCTTTTCTTCAGGAACTGAGCCAACAAGACCCTTGTCAAGAACTTCACCGTGGTTTATCCAAACCTTAACGCCTATTTTACCATAAGTTGTATCAGCTTCAGCAAAACCGTAGTCAATGTTAGCTCTTAAAGTGTGTAGAGGAACATTTCCTTCGCTGTATTTTTCGCTTCTTGCGATTTCAGCTCCGCCAAGTCTTCCTGATGTAGTAACCTTGATACCCTTTGCTCCGGCTTTCATTGTTCTGCCGATAGCCTGCTTCATAGCTCTTCTGAATGAAACTCTTCTTTCAAGAGCCTGAGCGATTGATTCAGCTGTAAGCTGTGCATCAAGTTCTGCTCTCTTGATTTCCTCGATGCTGATAGTAACTTCCTTGCCAGTCATTTTGGCAACTGCGTTTTTGATCTCATCGATGCCATCGCCTGCTCTGCCGATTACCATTCCCGGTCTTGCAGTTAATACGATAACCTTGATTTTATTTTCTGCGGCTCTTTCAATTAAAACCTTTGAAATGCCGGCAGCATATAACTTTTTCTTAACAAATGTTCTAACCTGATTGTCTTCTGCGAGGCAATCCGCGAAGTTAGCTTTGTCTGCATACCACTTGGAATCCCAGTCTTTGATTACGCCAACTCTCAAACCATGTGGATTTACTTTCTGACCCATTGATGAACCTCCTTACTTAATTTCTCTCTCTTAAAGTTACGCCAACGTGACTGCTTCTCTTTAAGATGATTGATGCTCTGCCCTGTGAACCGGCTCTCCATCTCTTCATGGTCGGGCCCTGGTTAGCATATACTTCTGCGACATATAAGTTGTCTGGATTCATATTGAAATTGTTTTCAGCGTTTGCTGCTGCTGATTTAACAACTTTTTCTACGATTTCTGAACCTTTACCGGGTGTGAACTTTAAGATGTTCAATGCCTCGTTTAAGTCCTTGCCTCTTACTAAGTCAGTAATCGGTTTAAGCTTGATAGGAGACATTCTAACGTATTTGGCAACTGCTTTTGCTTCCATTTCTCATTATCTCCTTTCTTATTTCTTAACCTTTGATGATTTGTCAGCTGCGTGACCTCTATAGTTTCTTGTAGGAGCAAATTCTCCAAGTCTGTGTCCTACCATGTCTTCTGTGATGTATACAGGAACATGTTTCTTACCGTCGTGCACTGCAATCGTGTGTCCCACCATCTGCGGGAATATTGTGGATGGTCTTGACCATGTCTTGATAACTTTCTTTTCGTTAGCTGCGTTCATCTCTTCGATGGCCTTAAGCAGCTTAGCGTTTACGAAAGGACCTTTTTTAAGTGATCTACCCATTATCTTTGCTCCTTCCTATTATTTTTCATTTCTTCTCTTTACGATATATTGATTTGAAGCTTTGTTCTTCTTTCTTGTCTTATATCCAAGTGCAGGTTTACCCCAAGGAGTAACCGGGCTCTTACGGCCGACAGGAGCTCTGCCTTCACCACCGCCATGTGGGTGATCGTTAGGGTTCATTACGGAACCTCTTACGGTAGGTCTGATGCCCATGTGTCTCTTTCTTCCCGCTTTACCGATCTGGATGTTAGCGTGATCTCCGTTGCCAACTTCCCCGATGGTAGCTCTGCATCTCATGCTGATCTTTCTTACTTCTCCGGAAGGAAGTCTTACCTGTGCGTAATCTCCTTCTTTTGCCATGAGCTGTGCGCCGTTTCCTGCGGATCTTGCAAGCTGGCCGCCCTTGCCAGGCTTGAGTTCAACATTGTGGATGATTGTACCAACCGGAATGTTTGCGATTGGAAGTGCGTTTCCGACAACGATGTCAGCTTCCGGTCCGGATACGATCTGCTGTCCCACCTGTAAACCCTTAGGAGCAAGAATGTATCTCTTTTCGCCGTCTGCATATACAAGAAGTGCGATGTTTGCGCTTCTGTTCGGATCGTATTCGATCGTCTTTACTGTTGCCGGAATATCGTCTTTCGTTCTCTTGAAGTCGATGATTCTGTATTTCGGTCTTGTGCCGCCACCCTGATGTCTAACTGTGATTTTACCTCTGTTGTTTCTTCCTGCATGCTTCTTGAGTGTTACAGTCAAGGATTTCTCAGGTGTGCTGGTTGTAATTTCTTCAAATGTAGAAACCGTCATACCTCTAAGACCAGGAGTAGTTGGATTATATTTTCTAATTCCCATTTCTTACATACCTCCTATATTATAGTCCTTGGAAGAATTCGATTTCCTTACTGTCTGCAGTAAGTGTAACGATTGCTTTTTTGTAAGCAGCTGTTCTGCCCACGTTTCTTCCCATTCTCTTAACTTTACCGTCATAGTTCATAATGTTTACTTTTGCTACTTCAACACCGAAGATTTCTTCAACAGCTAATTTAACCTGAGTCTTGTTAGCGTCTGTTGCAACTTTGAAAGTGTACTTCTTGTCTGCAGCCACGTCCATGGACTGTTCTGAAATAACAGGTGTCAAAATGATATCATATGCTGTTTTCATTAGATGTACACCTCCTCGATTTTCTTAACCGCTTCCTGTGTTACGATGAAGCTTTCGTGATTTACGATTTCGTAAACGTTCATTGTTCCTACGAGAGCCGTTCTTACTCCCGGGATGTTAGCTGCGGATCTTACAACGTTTTCATCCTTTTCAGCTGTGATGATTAAAGCTTTTCTTCCGGCTTTAACGTTTTCGAGCACCTTGATCATTTCTTTCGTCTTCGGTGCGTCAAATTTGAGTTCATCAAGTACGATGATTTCTTTCTCTAATACCTTCGAGGAAAGTGCAGACTTCATTGCAAGTCTTCTTAATTTCTTAGGTAATGTATATCTGTAGTCGCGAGGCTTCGGTGCGAATACAACGCCGCCGCCGATCTGTGACGGGTCTGTTGAGCTGCCTTGTCTGTGACGACCTGTTCCTTTTTGTCTGAAAGGCTTTCTACCGCCTCCTCTGACTTCGCCTCTTGTCTTTGCTGACTGAGTGCCTTGTCTTTGGTTAGCTAAGTAGTTCTTTACTACTGCATGAACAGCGTTTTCGTTTGGAGTGATTCCGAAAATCGCATCGTTTAATTCGATTGTTCCGGCTTCAGCTCCAGCCATGTTAAGCATTGTTACTTTTGCCATTTGTACTTCCTCCTTTCCGAAAGTCTATTATTTGTCCTGACCTTTTACTGCATACTGAACGCGAACCAGTCCGCCTTTGTTTCCCGGAACAGCGCCCTTAACCAGCATAAGGTTTCTTTCTTCGATAACTTTTACTAAAACCACGTTCTGAACGGTAACAGTATCTCTACCCATTCTTCCCGGACCTGCGTTACCCTTGAATACTCTTGAAGGGTAAGTACCTGCTGCAAGAGCACCTGCAAGTCTCTTATGCTTGGAACCATGTGTCATCGGGCCTCTGTGATGGCCGTGTCTCTTGATGTTGCCTTGTGTTCCCTTACCTTTGGAGGTTCCTGTGATATCCAGCTTCTTGCCGACTTCGAAATCAGCGACTGTGATCACCTGACCAACCTCGTAAGTTTCGCCGTCTTCGACTCTGAATTCCGCAAGGTGCTTCTTCGGAGCTACGCCGGCTTTTTCAAAATGTCCTTTTTCAGCCTTTGTAACACCATGTCTGTTTCTGATCTCTTTTTTGCCATTGGCATCTTTGTTAACAACTTTGTCTTTCTTGTCAGCAAAACCAACCTGTACTGCACTGTATCCATCATTTTCCACAGTTTTAATCTGTGTTACAACACATGGTCCAGCCTGTAATACAGTTACCGGTACTAATACACCGTCTGCATTGAAGATCTGAGTCATTCCGACTTTTGTTGCTAAAATTGCTTTCTTCATTTTTTTCCTCCTAA
>OIZV01000827.1_pt1 | contig 12432 bp, 14 predicted proteins | sample 1588681 | NCBI WGS metagenome assembly OIZV01 (sample SAMN03283281) | human gut metagenome | biome: human-associated habitat; material: feces | host: Homo sapiens | place: Peru | collected 2012
AAGCCGCACATTTGGAAAAGGAAAGCCCGAGTTGCATATTGCAGAGCGGACGCGCTCCTTGGATTCCTTAACGGCATTATCCGGAAGGCCGACGGTTTCGTAACCCGCAAAGCCGAAGCTTATATCCGTTTCAACCGTCACGGGATAGCCGAGCAGCCCCGTCAACCCATAACTTGTGATTCTTGCCAGCATATTTCCCCCTTTGTCCGAATAAAGCCATACCGAGTGATTTTTTCACTCGGTAAGCCGTTAAACGAGTATTAACATTTAATCTTCAGTGTTCAGATTGACTTTTTTCTCTTTTCCGTCGTTTTTCACGGAAGGAGCCTCAGCAGGTTTGAACACAAAAAGCTTGTTGCCGACGAAGTTTACGATTATGCAAATGCAGGTCGAAAGCAGCATGCACGCTCTTTCGCCGTTAATTATCTTTGTGAGCCACTGCGGAAGCCCAAGACTCATCCACCAATCATCAATATGCAAAGCATTGGTAAACAGCCAGATAAGACCGAGCGAAACAAGCAATACACCCAGATTGACTGCAATAAAGCTTATGATTTCGCGCGCATCCTGTCTGCGCTCTTCTTTAAAGGTCCAACGGCTGTTCAGAATATAGCTGTTCAGAATGCCGGCACAATAGCCGACAACTTTTGAAACATAAACCGTCCAACCGCCCGTAAACGGTATTGCAAGCACGATGCTCAGCACCGTGCTGATGACCATGTCTATAAGCGTGTTGCCGATTCCCACCAAGCCGAATTTAATCAGCTGGAAAAAGCTTTTTTTTGCGGCTGTGCCGCCGTTTTTCTCGTTTGAACTCATTATTGAAACTTACTCCTTTACGCGGCGGCGAACAATATGCCCGCCCAAAAGCCGGCTGCGACAGTTTTTCTGTCGAATTGTCCGCCGCACGCATTTTCTTCTTCACCCCGTCCGCACCGAAAGCACGGGCAGCGGGTTTGTGTTCGGTATTTTTTATTACCAAGTGCCGAAGAATGTCCATGTGGGCAGCCATTCAAGTGCACGTATATATTCCCTGCTGACCTGAATGCCGCTGATTACGGGATAGAAAACCGCAAACAGCACGATCGCGGCAGCAAGCCAAATGAACTTGATCTTCGGAACGAATTTTGCTCCGCCGGAAATCATGTCGCCGCGTTCGAGCGGTATGTAGTAGAACTTATCCTCATAGTGCTTGAGCACATATACAGAGGCAAGTATTATCATCGGCACGGTCGCAAAGTAATGATATACGAACACGCAGCGGGAAATCAGCATCCAGGGCAGCATGGACGATGCCATGCAGGCAAAGATGAAGAATATCTCCGCATTGAGTCTGAACCTGTTGCGCAGGAACATGATGAACAGCGTCAACGTGCCTGCAAAGCAGATCCACCACACAGCGGGGTTGCCGAAAGTTGAAATGGTTCCGAACTTTGTTGTGTCCGGATTCTGTCCTCCGGAATAGAACCACACCGGGCGGTTTCCGAGAGGCCATTCATACCATGCGGACTGATACGGATGCGTTGAATTGAGCCCGCTGTGGTAGCTGAACATATATTTTTGATTGTCGATAACGCCGTCCACATAAGTCTTGACCTTTTCGGAGAAGGTCAAAACTTCGCCCTCGGGCTCCTCATTGTACCCAAGCTGTCCGGCGGCACGAAGGCGTGCAATCTTTGTTTGCTCCGCATTAGGTTTCCATTGCGCTGTGTAATACGGTCTGTATGCTGCCGAATAAATCGCAGCGGGAATGATGATGAAGAACAGGAGACAGAACAGGCAGGTTTTTATGAACCGTGCCGGGAACTTTCTCGCGTTCGCAACCGCAGGATCGGCCTCTTCCGCCTTTGTGAGCTTGGCATTTTTAATCTTGTTTGCCTTTACCCAAAGGGTTATCATCTTAACAAAGAACATAACCGCAAGCGCAGCACCGGTATATATGCAGATCCATTTGCTTGCGCAGCCCAAACCGAAGAACAAACCCGAAAGCCCGAGCGGTATAAGAGTGTCCTTAAGGCTGTCGCCGAGATCCATTTTTATGAATTTGTACATGTAGTACGTCATGCACATATTGAAGAACACGCCGTATACGTCAATGGTCGAAATTCGAGTCTGCGAAAAATGCATGAAATCGAATGCAAACAACCCCGCCGCAAGCAGCGCAAGCTCGGGACGCTTGAACATGCGCTTGCCGAACGCATACATCAGGGGAATCATTGCAACGCCGAACAGCGCACCCATGATTCGCCAACCGAAGGGATTCATGCCGAATATCGCAACGCCGACGGAAATGATTATTTTTCCGAGCGGAGGATGCGAAACCTCGTAGACACTAAGATTATGCAGATGTTCATATGCGGTTCGTGCATGGTAGAGCTCATCGAAATACATGCCGGTCATGTAACTCGGGTATTCCGGCACGCAGTCCTGTTCATCGACAAGAGCCGCTGCGGATGCATCGTTCACCGTTACATGAAGCAGGTTGCCTGCCGTGTCAAAGAACGCAAGCTCGTTTATCCATGCTTCGCCGCTCACAACTGTCAGCGTGATGTTTTTTGTTGTGCTGTGCAGGCTGCTGTTGCGAACCCACCTGTACATTGTTCCGAAACGCTGGTCGATTTCGGCTGATTTGCCGTCGTCTCCGGTGAGCTTGAATACAGTCGTTCCTTTTGAACCGCTGCCGCCGGTAATTCCGCCGTCATGCCAAACACTGCCGATGGTAACCGTATCATCAAATGTCAGCGTTACGGTTGTGCCCGGCGTTCCCTTCCATTCGCTGTCCGGTGCTTTTGTGGAGCCGAGATTCGTGACGGCAAGAATGCCGTAAACAAGAGTCAATGCAATAACGAATATCCAGTCTTTTTTTGTATAGTGAAGCTTTGTATCCGTTTTTTGGGGGATAACAGGCTTCGTGTCAAAAATGCTCGGAGCAAGCTGCGCAGGGGTTTTGATGGGATCGCCTTTGCGCGCCTTGTCCATTGATTTTTCAAGCTTGAGCAGGAAATAGATCGCAATGGGCAAAAGGATGTAAATGCAGAGCATGATAACGATCATTTTTGTTCTTGCGGTGTATTCCGCATCACTCATACCCGTTGTGTTATCCGAGGATTGCGATGATGGAGTCTTTGTTTCAAAGCTCTGAATTTCGCCGTTGTAGTTTGTGAGCTTTTCGATTTTAAAATCGTCAAAGTAGGCAATGCCCATGCTCGTGCTGCTGAAATTGCCGAGTCTGCATCCGATTTTAAGTTTGGACTGTCCGCTTCCGGTTTTGCCGACAAGCTCAACCATTGTCCAATCAGTTGTGCCGAGAACAGGCGTTGAATAACAGGTTCGGTCCTCAAGAGCAATATTTGCACCCGCTCCGCCGCTGACATTTTCGGTTTTGATGTAGCAGCTGAGTTTGTAAATCGTGTTTGCCTGAACGGAAACTGTCTGCGTGAAGTGTGCATCATCAAGCTCCGCATTCGTGAGCTTCACGACATTGCCGCGCGCAGCATCCTTTACGACAACCGCGTTTGACACGGAAGTATCGTTTAAATAGGATGTGTATTCCCACCCCTTCGGTATCAGGCCGCTTGAGTCGAGGCTTTCGAAGCTGCCGTTTGCAATGTTTGCGCTTCCTCCGCTTTTCGGGGAAGCAAGCAGCAGAACGATGCCGAAAATAACACATACTGCCGCAATAATTGCAAGGCTGACAGTGAGTGTCTTTTTGTTTATCTTTTTCATTTCGTTTCCTCTCATTTCTCTGCTTTTCGTGCAGGAACAGTTTTTTGTGCTTTCGCCGAAACATCATCATCCGCGAAAACATCGGCTTTTACTCTTCCGCGGAGCATAATATCCGTGCAAATGCCGCAGAATATTATAAACAATATGACATTTGCAAGTGAGCACCAGAACACAAGGCGTTCATCCCAATAGAGGTGGTACTCATGCAGTTTGCTGTAATAAAATGCTGCAATGCAGTTCACAAGCGTTGTTGCGCTCCAGCACATGAACATGCTGATAAGTCGCCTGTCGCCGTAGCTGATGTAAGCAACAAGCAGCAGAAGCAGCACGGGGAACAGGTAGCGTTCGTGCATGTAGTGGCCGAGAGTGAAAAGCGAGGCGAATGTGAATGCGGTTGCAAGACTCAACGCGCCGGAATGCTTTTTCCTGCCGAAGAAATACAGAACACCGCCGAAACCGACTGAAAGAACCATCAGAACGGTGCCGAGCTGGCCGTAAGTCAGCCCGAGAATTGCCTTCTCGGTTATCGGGGTCCAATTCTTTCCGAACAATGTGTAAATATTGTATGCATTTACGCTTGCGTATTTATAAGAAGTAGCGGTTCCCATATATTTTTGAAGGATAATGGAATACCACGGCATGGTATCATCGGCAAACGGAATTACGGATACAATGAGGAGCGCGCAGGCGCAGGCGACCGCAGCAACGGTTTTCATTATTCGCGTTCCGACTCCGTCCGTACATTTTCTGCCTGTCGGACTGAAGAAATCCGGATCGAAAATATAGCAGAAGTATGCAATCGCAAGAAGGGGACCCGCCATCAAAGCCTGCGGTTTAAGCAGGATTGATAATCCGTAAACAAATCCCGCAAGAATCGGTTTGTTCGAATTGAGCAGAATAATGCTTATTACAAGCAGGATCGAAAGAATCTGATCGATCTGTCCCCATCCTCCGGAAACATAGATGAAAACGGGGCAGAATGCTGCAAGGCACATAAGAAGGTACGCGGCCTCAAAGCGAAGTTTTTTGCGCGCAAGCCTGTAAACAAGATACGCCGAGCCTATATCGGCAATTATCGACGGGAGTTTTATCATTGTGACATAGAATATGTCGTACGAGCCGTCCGCCGCGTAAACGCCGTGACCGAAAAGATCCGCTATGCGCGCCATCAACCCCAAAACATACATATATCCCGGCGGATAATCCGGAAAATTGGTTTGAGGATTATAGAAGTTTTGAAAGCCGTTTCTGAATATTTTGTTTCCCCACGATGTGAAACAGCCTATATCGGTTTTGTGTCCGACAATATAGTAGGAAAAAAGAATATGCAGCAGCAGCGAAGCAAGCAGCGTCCACACAACAAGAAAATTGTCTGATTTGTCGCGTACACCGTTCACAAGAACGGCTCTGCTTTTTTTGATGCTTACATAGACCATGTAGATCAGCAAAAAGGCAATCGTTGCCAAAATGGAAGCGATCAGTATTTGCTCGGTCGGAAATTTGGTCGGCGTCATATTGAATGCCATCCTCCTTATGAAAGCCTGCTGTAAGATGCCGAATGCGTCCGGCTGACCTCTGTCACACCGCTCACGTTCGCGCATCATACACCGATTTTATTTATTTTACCATATTATGTTCAAAATTTGAAGTGCCGAACGCAAAAAAAAGCAGCAAACAACAAAATTGAAAGCTGCGGGAAAAGTCGATAACGGATTTTTTATTTTGTTTAAACCGTAAATGCATTTTCTATATGTCTGATTTTGTGTTCCGAAAGTATCACTTCAATTATATCGAAGCGATAGTAAACCGCCTTTTGCCTGTAATTTGCCGCAAAATACTTTGCAGCGTAAGCCATGTTTGCTCTTTTTGCAGAACCGACACGCAGCATCGGCGGCAGCTCCTTTGAATCGAGAGCGGTCTTGACCTCGACAAAGGCAACGGTGCTTCCTTTTTTTGCGATTATATCAATCTCCTTGTGTGCAACACGGTAATTGCGCTGAAGGATTCGGTACCCGTGCAAACGAAGGTAAAGCCTTGCCAAACGCTCCCCTCTTGCACCGATGCGCTGCTGTTTGCTTCCGTTTTCAATATTCAGCCGTTCCAATTGCACCTCCGATCGGGTGTATACAGCAACGCGGTCAGCATTCACCGCGTTCCGCAAGAATTTTTTTGATGAAGCTGCGCCTGTGAAGTTCGCACGGACCGAATTCACGAAGCGCATCCATATGCTGCTTTGTTCCGTAACCGACGTTTTTTTCGAAACCGTACTGCGGAAATTTCTCCGCTGCGGCGATCATGTATCTGTCTCTTTCCACTTTTGCAACTATGCTTGCCGCCGCAATGGAATAACACAATGCATCGCCGTGAATCAGGCTGTGCTGCACGGCGGGAATATCAAGTTCTTTAACGGCATCAACAAAAACGTCGCTGCACACGTAATCGCCCGGGCAATGCGCCAAAGCATTCCTGTAAGCTTCGGCAAACGCCTTTTTTGTTGCCTGAAGAATATTTATCTCATCAATTTCCTTTTGAAACACCCATCCTGTGCCGAAAGCTGCCGCTCCGCCTGTAATAAGCGGGTAAAGCTTTTCCATGCGCTTCTTTGTAAGCTTTTTGGAATCGTTCACGCCCTCGATCATAAGCCCCGGAGGAAGAATCACGCATGCGGCAACAACGGGGCCCGCGAGCGGTCCGCGCCCGACTTCATCCATTCCCGCAACGGCGATACCGCGTTCCCAGAACGGGCGTTCGTATTGAGTCATTTGTTCAAGCCGTTCGGCCTCGTCAATCTTTTTCATTGTTTATATCGGTTTGCTCCGCTTGCCGGGGTTCGAAATTATCCGTTGGATTTTCAAGAGCGACGGCGGCAATTTTGCCCGCACGATACTCATCAAGAACTATTCTTGCGCCGCGTTCCGTATCAAAGACCCCGCCCGAAAGAATAAACCCGCGGCTGCGGCACACGCCTTCCAGCAGAAGCTCGGGAATATTCTGTTCCGGATCAAGCTTTTTGTATCTTGCCGTCAAAGCCTCCGGGCATATGCGCATAAGGTCAAAAAGCAGCAGAGCAGAAATTTCCTCGATATCAAGCACATCATCCCGAATCGAACCAATATATGCAAGATGCTTTGCAAGTATCTCGTTATCCAACTTGCCCCAAAGCAAACCCGGAGTGTCAAGAAGCTCGAGATAGTCCGAAACTTTGACCCATTGCTTTGACCGCGTAACGCCCGGACGATCGCCGACCTGCGCTCTTGCCGCGCCCGCAATACGATTGATGAAAGTGGATTTTCCGACATTCGGAACGCCGACGACCATTGCGCGCAAAGTTTTTTTAATGCCTTTTTCGCGATACCGCCGAACGGTCTCCTCCCCCGTTTTTTCAATAAGCTCAATTGCACGTTTGCGTGTTGAGGGCTGAGTTGAGATAAACTCCGCAGCCGTGATTCCCTGCTTTGCAAAATAATTTATCCATGCGCGATTCTGAGTTTTTGATGAAAGGTCACTTTTATTAAGAACAACAACACGCAGCTTGTTTTTGAAAAGAGCTTCGAAATCGGGATTGCGGCAAGCCATCGGTGCGCGTGCATCGACAATTTCGATTATCATGTCAACAAGCTTTAAGTTGTCCTCCAGCATACGTCTGGCTTTTGCCATGTGCCCGGGATACCAATTTATCGTGTGCATGGGTTTTACCTCCGAAACGGGTTGATAATTCTTTTTTTGCAGCAGACATCGGCGCGAAACGGAATTCGGCAGCTTTTTGCAGCGGCGGCAAAGCCCCGCAATGCCTGCGCAAAATCGATATAAAATCAGCCTCCTTCCCCGTTTGGGTCGGGAGGCCTTTTCAGAAAAAGGAAAATCTTGATTACTTGGTAACGATGCGTTCTTTGATCTTTGCAGCCTTACCGGTCCTCTCGCGGAGGTAATAGAGCTTCGCCCTGCGGACAACGCCGTGGCGAACAACTTCGATCCTGCCGATGCGCGGGCTGTGATAGGGGAAAGTCCTCTCAACGCCTACACCGTAGCTGATACGGCGAACGGTGAAAGTCTTGCGGATGCCGCCGCCCTGCATTTTGATGACGATGCCTTCAAAATTCTGGAGCCTTTCGCGGTTTCCTTCAACGACCTTAACGTATACGCGAACGGTGTCACCGATTTCGAGCTTGGGAAGATCGGAACGAAGCTGCTCTTTTTCGAGTTCTCTGATGATGTCTGACATAGTAATCTCCTTATTTACAGATGTTCTTAGCCGACCTGCGACCAGCGGACCATCCAATTAACCATAGAATTATAGCATTTTTCTGCACAGAATGCAAGAGCAATTTTTCAAAAAATGAGCAGAGACGCAATATATATTACTCATTTTCCAACGATTGCAGGTATTTTTTATCCGCCGCAGTCAGATTCGCCCTTTCAAGAAGGTCCGGACGCATCTGTTTTGTTTTTTTGAGAGCTTCCTGCCTCCGCCAACGCAGAATTTCGGCATGGTTGCCGTTCAGCAGCACGGGCGGAACCTCTCTGCCCCTGAAATTCGCGGGACGCGTGTACTGAGGGTATTCCAGCAGTCCCCAGTCGGAAAAGCTTTCCTCCTCGGTTGATTCGGAGCTTCCGAGCACACCGGGAATGAACCTTGAAACGCAGTCGATAACGACCATTGCGGGCAATTCGCCGCCCGTCAGAACATAGTCGCCGATTGAAATTTCATCATCGATAAGTTCCGATACGCGTTCGTCAATGCCTTCATAATGCCCCGCAAGAAAAAGAAGACGCTTCTCCGAAGCGAGTTCTTTTGCAAGTGCCGGTGTCAGCACTCTGCCGCGCGGACTCATCACAATGCAGCGCGGCTTTTCCGGAGCTTCGGCTGCGACGCTTTCGATGCAGTCAAAAATCGGCTGCGCAAGCATAACCATGCCCGCCCCGCCTCCGAACGGATAATCATCGGTATTACGGTGCTTGTTCTGCGAAAAATCACGTATATTATGCGTTTTGAATTCCAAAATGCCCTTTGATGCCGCCCTGCCGAGAATGCTTGATGACAGGATATTGCTGAACATTTCGGGAAAAATTGTAAGAATATCAATCCTCAAACAGTCCAACCTCCGCAAGAATTTCGGAATCAAAAACAATTCGCTTGTTTTCGATATCAACGCTTGAAAGCAGTTTTTTCAGTGCAGGAACGGAAAGCCTTTTTGCGCCTTTAATAACATAAACGTCCGTTGACGGTGTTTCGTACACATCGACCACTCTGCCAAGTGCATCGCCCGATGTCGAAAAAACCTCACAGCCTATGATGTCCTTCACAAAATATGCACCTGCGGGAAGCTTTACGGCGTGTTCTCTGTCCACGCAAAGGTATTTGTCGCGAAGTTTTTCGGCGGCTTCAACGGTGTCAATTCCCTTGAGTTTAATTATCACGGAATTCTCGGCGGCAACCCTTGCGCTTTCCGCGGTGACTGTTTGATAAACGCCCTCGGGCGCCTCGATAAAGGCATCCGAAAGGCGTGCAAATCGTTTTAAATCATCGGTCAAGGGGAGCAATTTCAGCTCACCCTTGATGCCGTGCGGGCGCAGAAACAGCCCGATACGAAAATAATCCATAGACAAAACTTGTGAGTTCCGGTACGGTTACAGAATGTCAACTCTGTATTTCTTTTCGCTTTTTACCGAAGCGGCGCGAACAACGGTGCGGATTGCTTTTGCGATACGCCCCTGTTTGCCAATAACTTTGCCCATATCGTCCTTGGCAACGGAAAGCTCAATTGTGGTTTCCTCGCCTGCTTCGTCAGCCTTGACGGCAACCTTTACCTCGCTCGGTTCGTCAACAAGACTCTTTGCAATGAATTCAACAAGAGCCGCAATGTCGGGAGCCTGAGTTTCGGTAATGATTTCTTCGCTCATCAGTCGATAACGCCGTGCTTTTTGAACAGACCGCGAACGGTTTCCGTGGGCTGCGCACCGTTCTTGATCCACTGCTTTGCCTTGTCGCCGTCAACAACGACCTGTTCGGGATCGGTGAGGGGGTTGTAATAGCCGATTTCCTCTACGAAAGCACCGTCACGGGGTGCGCGGGAATCCGCAACAACGATACGATAGAAAGGAGCCTTCTTTGCGCCCATTCTGCGAAGCCTGATTTTAAGCATGATAGTTCCTCCAAATTAAATAGAAAGTCTTTGTTGAATATCCAATCGGGCATAAGCCCGCTGTTGGTGATTTTGTTGTTTGATGCAGATTGGAAAACATTTTCCTGCATCAGAAGCCGAAGAAGCCTTTGCGCCTGCCTGATTTTTTGCGGCCCATTCCCGCAAATCTCTTCATCAGCTGGCGTGACTGTTCAAATTGTTTGAGCAGTCGGTTAACTTCCTGAACGGTCGTTCCGCTGCCCGCCGCAATGCGTTTTTTGCGGCTTGCGTTCAAAAGTTCCGGATTGCGTCGTTCACGCGGAGTCATCGAACGAATGATCGCCTCGACTCTTGCGGTTGCCTTTTGGTCAATTTTTGCATCCTTGAGCTTGCTTGCATCGACCCCGGGCATCATGCCGAGAATCTCTTCCATTGAGCCGAGTTTTTTGACCTGTTGGAACTGCTCGAGGAAGTCCTCAAGAGTAAACTTGTCATTTTTAATCTTTTTGGTGAGCTCTTCCGCCTGTTTTTCGTCGAAAGCCTGTTCCGCCTTTTCAATCAAAGTGAGAACATCGCCCATGCCAAGAATTCTTGAAGCCATTCTGTCGGGATAGAACGGTTCGATATCGGTAAGCTTTTCGCCTATGCCGGAGAATTTGATTGGTTTGCCCGTAACACTGCGAACGCTCAGCGCCGCACCGCCTCTTGTGTCACCGTCAAGCTTTGTGAGTATAACGCCGGTTATGCCGAGTTTTTCGTTAAAGGAGCTTGCAACGTTGACAGCGTCCTGACCTGTCATTGCATCAACAACAAGCAGCGTTTCCGCCGGGTTAACGGCTTGTTTGACGGCGGCGATCTCGTCCATCATGCCTTCGTCTATATGCAGCCGGCCCGCGGTGTCGATTATAACAAGATCTTTTAACTGTCTGCGCGCTTCCTCAACGCCAAGCTTTGCCGTCTCCACAGGGTCCGCCTGTCCGCGCTCAAACACCGGAACCCCTACCTTGGAGCCAACGACCTTCAGCTGGTCTATTGCCGCGGGGCGATATATATCGCACGCCACAAGCATGGGCGACTTGCCGTATTGCTTGGAAAGATAGCCCGCAAGTTTGCCCGCCATAGTGGTCTTACCCGCGCCCTGAAGACCCGCAAGCAGTATCACGCTGGGGCTTTTGGAACCGAACTCTATTTTGGAACCCGTTCCGCCCATAAGCGCGGTAAGCTCTTCATTTACTATTTTTATCACCTGCTGGGCCGGCGTAAGGCTTTCAAGCACCTCTGACCCGACCGCCCTTTCGGTGACCTTATTAACAAAGTTCTTTACAACGGCAAAGTTAACGTCCGCCTCAAGCAGCGCAAGCTTTACCTCGCGCATGGCCTCGCGCACTTCTTTTTCGCTCAGCTTGCCCTTGCCGCCAAGCTTTTTGAAAACGTTTTGTAGTTTTGAGGAAAGCCCTTCAAATGCCATTGTTTCCCTCTATCCTTTCAATAAGGGCGTCCAAGCCCTTCCGCGTTTCTTCATCCGCCGCCGACTGCCGCATTTTGTTTATGCTTGCTATCAGCGCCATGTCCCTTGCAAGGAAGCCAAGCTTTGCTTCGTATTGCTCAAGCTGATCCTCGCCGCGCAGTATCGCATCCCGCACGGCCTGGCGGGAGACGCCTTCCCTTTCGGCAATTTCTGCCAGCGAGCAATCCTCGTTCAGGCTCTGCTCAAGCGTTGCCCTTTGCCTTTCCGTAAGCAGCGCGCCGTACCAATCCAGCAGCAGCCCGAGCCTAAGCCGCTTATCCATGCTTCAGACCTCCTGTAAAGGTTTCAAGCTTTACACCTTTGCTATTATAGCAAATAATAAGGAGATGTCAAGCAATTTTTGCCTGCATCTCCGTATTATATTTCCTTTTTAGTTACGCGAACATTTTTCCGCGTCTATCGCAAGCACGAACATCAGCACATATAACGCATCATTCGGGTTTGCAACATCCAGTACATATGCATCCGTCCAGTTGAGCAGTTCCTTGGATACCGTCGCTACCGTTGTGCCATATGTGTTAACTATGGTATAGTCCCATTCAAGGAAATTTCCTTCCACGTGCCAGCCGTTGAAGTCTATATTATAGCGCGGGGTAAAGAGCGAAAACTCCTTGCGTATGCTACCGAGGAATTCATTTCCTGCATACAGTTCAAACGCGGGCAGGAACGTAAAAACCCTTTCCTTGACGGTGCCAACTTCATTGCCGCTTGGGTCGAATATCTTCAGGCAATGGCCCCACGAAAGCTGCCCCTTTACCTCGTATGCCGTTTCGCCCGATTCATAGTATATGTCATAACTATCGAACCAGGAGAAAAAGCGCTGTTTGAATAGCAGTTTCACTTTATATCAGCGCCTCCGCAAACGCATCCGCATCAAACGGCCTCAAATCGTCTGTCCCTTCACCAACGCCTATGAAGCGTACCGGCAGTCCCAGCTCGTTCTTTATGGCCACGGCCATGCCGCCCTTTGCCGTGCCGTCAAGCTTGGTTATTATAACGCCTGTAAGTCCCGTGCTTTCGCCGGAACCGTATTTTAAGAAGTAGCTGCAGCGTTTC
>OIZV01000828.1_pt1 | contig 12419 bp, 12 predicted proteins | sample 1588681 | NCBI WGS metagenome assembly OIZV01 (sample SAMN03283281) | human gut metagenome | biome: human-associated habitat; material: feces | host: Homo sapiens | place: Peru | collected 2012
GATGCTGCTGGCGCCGCTGCTTGACCGGGAATCGGACGCCCTGACCGATTTTTCCGCGGCGCTTATGCTGCTGCTTCTGGTCAATCCGAGCGCGGCCGGCAGCGTTTCGCTGCAGCTCTCCTTCGCGGCGGCGGGCGGTATGCTGGCGCTCAACGGTCCGCTCAAACGATGGGCGGGGCGGCGCGTCCGCGGGCGCGCCGGGCAGTGGGTCGCGGACAGCTTTATCTGCACGATCGGCGCGACGGCGTTTTCCATGCCGCTTGCCGCTGTTTACTTCGGCTGCATCCCGCTGCTGTCGGCGCTGGTGAATCTGCTTTGCCTGCCGCTGCTGGAGATCGTGTTCTGCGCGGGCTATGTTCTTTCGGCGCTTGGAATGCTGCTTCCCGGCGCGGCGGCAGTGCTGGCATGGCCGCCGGCGGCGCTGGTGTGGGTGTGCGAATTTATTTTCCGGGCGGTCGCGGCGCTGCCTTTCGCCTGCGTGTATACCCAAAGCGCGGCGGTGACGGCGTGGCTCGTGCTTTTGTATGGGGGCTTTGCCGTCACGTTCGTTCTGCGCCGAAGGGGCCGGCGGGTGCGCTATATCCTGCCGGCGGCAGTGAGCGTTTCGGCGCTGTGCGTGATCGTGGTTTTGTCCGGGCTGATCGCGCGGGGACGGGCCGGTGTTACCGTTCTGGACGTGGGGCAGGGGCAGTCCGTGGCGCTGTACGACGGCAGCTCCTGTGTGCTGGTGGACTGCGGCGGGACGAACAAGCTGGAAAACGCCGGCGACACGGCGGCGGCCTTTGTTCGCTCGAGCGGAAGGACGGCGGTGGATCTGCTCGTGCTGACGCATCTGCACGCGGACCACGCAAACGGCGTTTCCGAGCTTATTTACCGGCTGCCGGTGCGGCGGCTGGCCTTCTCCGACGAGTCGTTGGACGACGATCTGGTGCTTTCGGGTATTCTGGTGGCCGCCGAGGCGCGCGGGACGGAGGTCATGCTCCTGTCCGGCGAGAGCGAGCTTGTGGTCGGGACGATGCGGCTGGAGCTGTATCAGCCGCTGTCAGGCGAGGACGAAAATGAGCGCGGCTTTGTCGTTTCGGCGGATATACGCGGCACGGAGGTGCTTGTGATGGGGGATATGGACGCCGGGGGCGAGCTTGTGCTCGTGGGACAGGGCCGGGCGGACACGGATATTCTGATCGCCGGGCACCACGGCTCCCGGTATTCCTCCTCGTCGCTGTTCCTGAACGCGGCCAGCCCGGAATGGACCGTGGTCTCCGTGGGACGCAACCGCTACGGACACCCGACGGAGGAGGCCATGGAGCGGATATATGAAAGCAGTGAAAATGTCCGTCGGACGGATACCGACGGCACGGTTACGATAAGGATAAGGTGAGATGGCAAAAGCGGCGGGAAGAAAACGGGAGGAGACGGTCTCCTACACAGAGCTGGTCGGCGCGCTTCGGGCCGCGCCGCCGGCGCGGGTGTATATGCTGCGCGGGGACGAGGACTATCTGCGCGACCAGTATCTGGGCGTGCTGCGCTCGATGTGCGTGCCGGAGGGGCTTGACAGCTTCAATTACCGGCGCATAAACGGGCCGAAGGTGGATATGCGGGAGCTGTCCGGGGCGCTGGAGGCCATGCCCTTCATGGGGGAGCGGACGCTGGTCGAGGTGCGCGATTTTGACATAAACAGGACGTCGGATTACGATGGGCAGGCGTTTGCCGATCTGCTGGCCGATATCCCGGAGTGGGCGACACTCGTGTTTATTTTCGCGCCCGGCTACACGCCGGACGGGCGGCTCGGGCCGGTCAGGGCCATACGGAAAAACGGCGTGGACGCGCAGTTTACGCCGCAGGAGGGCGCGCAGCTCGTGCGCTGGGTCGTCAATCATTTCCGGCAGGAGGGAAAGGAGTGTCCGAGCGATGCGGCGGCACATCTGCTGTATGTCTGCGGGTCGCTGATGAACACGCTTCTGCCGGAGATATCCAAGGTGGCTGGGGCGGCAAAGGACGGCCGCATCACCAAACAGGACATCGACGCCGTGGCGGAGCGCCGCCCGGATACGAAGGTGTACGAGATGACGGATATGCTCGGCCGCCGCCAGTACGACCGCGCGGCGCGGATGCTGGCGGAGCTGCTGGACGACAAGAGCCAGTCGGCCTCCGGCCTTCTGTACATGATCTCCGAGCAGATGCGTCAGCTTTACTGCGCCCGGCTCGCGCCGCGCGGCCCGGAGGGGCGGGCCTATATGCTCGAATGCTTTCCGGAGCTTTCCTCGCGCAGCTTTCTGATCCCGAAGCTGATGGAGGCGGCGGGCAATTTTTCCACGGAACGTCTGGCAAGAGCGATCGCGCTGTGCGCCGAATGCGAATTCTCCATGCGCGACGGGGGGACGGCCGGCGACGCGGAGCGCCTCGGCGAGCTGCTCGTGCGGCTGGCGATGGACCGGAACGATGTATAAGATACGCGAGGCGATCGTGGTCGAGGGACGCTACGACAAGGCGGCGCTGTCGTCGTATCTGGACGCGCTGATCCTGGTGACGGACGGCTTCGGCCTGTTTCACGATCCGGCAAAGCGGGCGCTGCTGCGGCGGCTGGCGGACGAGCGGGGACTGGTCGTGCTCACGGATCCGGACGGCGCGGGCTTCGTTATCCGCAATTACATCAAAAGCGCCGTCGACCCGACGAAGATCAAGCACGCCTATATCCCGGATGTTCCCGGACGGGAAAGGCGGAAAAAAACGCCGTCAAAAGAGGGAAAGCTCGGCGTGGAGGGCGTGGAGCCGGCGCTTGTGCTTCAGGCGCTGCGGCGTGCCGGCGTGCAGCTGGAGGAGGAGCCGGACGGGATGAAAAGCGGCGGCATGACCAAGGCAGATATGTACGCGCTGGGCCTGTCCGGGACGCCGGAGAGCGCGAAGCTTCGCCTTCGGCTTCTGAAGCGGCTGGAGCTGCCGGAACGGATGACGCCGAACGCCATGCTGGACGTTCTCAACGCATTGTACAGCCGTGGGGAGCTTGCGGCGCTCCTGACGGAGCTGAAAGCGGAAAAGGAGGAAAAGCCGTGAAAATACTTTTGCTCAGCTGCAGTACCGGGGAAGGGCACAACCACTGCGCGGCGGCGGCCCGGGAGGCGCTGGAGGCGGGCGGTCATGAAACGCAGTTTCTGGATATGCTCCATATGTTCGGCGACCCGGGGCCGCTGAGCTTCGACCGTATTCTCAACCGCATTTCGACGAAAACGCCGGAGCTGTTCGGGATGATGTATCACGCCGGCGCCATGTACAGCGCCACCGGAGCGACGTCGCCGGTATATCTGGCCAATATCCGGCACGCGCGGCAGCTTGGCGCCTTCATTGACGAAAACGGCTTTGACGCCGTGCTGTGTTCGCATCTGTTCCCGATGGAAACGCTGACGTTTCTGCGGCGGCACGAGCATCTGCGCGTGCGCAGCTATGGTATTTTGTCCGACTATACCTGCATCCCTTTTCTGGCGGAAACGGAGCTGGACGGCTATTTTCTCCCGCACCCGGATGTGAAAGCGGCCTGCGTGGAGGCAGGAATGGAGGCTTCGCGCCTTATCGTGACGGGAATGCCGGTCTCCGCGTCCTTTCAGGTGGCGCTCTCCCGCGCGGAGGCGCGCAGAAAGCTGGGATTGCCGGAGGACCGGCGCGCGTATCTCATCATGACCGGCGGCATCGGCTGCGGCGACGCTGTGAGCCTGTGCGACGCTATCCGCCGCGTGCCGGATGAGCGGGCGCTGCTGTGCGTGCTGCCGGGGCGCAACGAGGAGCTTCGCCGGACGCTGGAGGAGCGGTATGATGCGCAGAGCGTTCTGGCGGTCCCGTTTACCGATCAGGTGGCCGTGTATATGCGGGCGGCGGATGTGCTTTTGTCCAAGGCCGGCGGCATATCCAGCTCGGAGGCGGCGGTGCTCGGCGTGCCGCTGGTGCACACGATGGCCATTCCCGGCGTGGAGACGATCAACGCCGAGTTTTTTGCCGGGCACGGTATGTCGTTTTTTGCCCGGAATGTGGACGAGGCGGCGCGCTTTGCCGACCGGCTGATCTTTGACGGGGAGAGCGCGGCGCGTATGCTCGCGGCGCAGGAGCGGGAGATGCCCGGCGACGGCGCGGAGCGGATCGCGGCGTATGTAGGCCGGGAAAAATTATGGTAAACCTATAGCAATGTTCCGCGGCGTGTGATATAATTACCCATACTATATTGTGGAAATGGGGATTATACGCATGAAATGTCCGTATTGCGGTTATTCAGAGAGCAAGGTGATCGACTCCCGCCCCGCGGAAGAGGGGACGACGATCCGCCGCCGGCGCGAATGTCTTGCTTGCTCCCGGCGATTCACGACCTATGAGATCATGGAGCGTATGCCCCTGGTCGTTATCAAGCGCGACGGAAGCCGTCAGGCCTTCGACAAGATGAAGATCATGAACGGCATGATCCGCGCCTGTGAAAAGCGCCCCGTGCCGCTGGCCGATCTGGAGGCCGTGGCCGACGGCATCGAGGCGGAGCTGCAAAGCTCGCTGGAGCGGGAGATATCCACAACGGAGATCGGCGAGATGGTCATGACGAAGCTGAAGGACATGGACGAGGTCGCTTACGTCCGCTTCGCCAGCGTGTACCGCCAGTTCAAGGATATCAACACCTTTATGGACGAGCTGACCAAGCTGCTCGGGAATCAGGACGGCAAGACGGGACGCTGATCACTCCCGCGGCGCGAGGAATACGCCGCCGCCCGCGTCGCAGGTCATTAAATAGACCTCGCGCTCGCTTTTCAGCCCGTTTTCCTTCAGAACCTTTTTCAGCCAGTTTTCATCCCGGCCAAGCAGCTTCAGATTTTCGCGCATGATGCGCCCGGAGTTGACGACGATGATGGGATAGCCGTTGTCCTCTGTGACGATGCCCATCTGGGCGGCTGTGACGGGGCGGTTCGGCGGCGCTTGGATGACGTTGAGAACGCCGTCGGTCTCCAGAATGGCGTATTCGATCGTCCGCAGGTCCAGTATGCCCTGGTTCCGAAGCGCCTCGGTGAGTTCGTCCGGCGTGAAGCGGTTTTTGCGCATCTGCGCCTGGTCGATGCGGCCGCGCACGACCAGAAGGGAAGGCTTCCCGGACAGAAGCGCGCGCAGCTTGACGTTTTTCATCGTGATGACGGACAGCAGATATTCCAGCAGCATCAGCGTCACCAGCGGGAGAAGCCCCTCGGCCAGACTGCTGCCCCGCTGTGTCAGCGGCGCCGCGGCGATGTTTGACATCAGGATCGTCACGACCAGCTCCGACAGCTCCAGCTCGCCGAGCTGGCGCTTTCCGATCAGGCGCATCAGGAGGATCAGTGCGCCGTATATTACCAGTGTTTTCAAAAATAAATCCAGCATAGATCGAGTTTTCCCGCCTTCCGGCGGATTTATGAGCGATAAAGGAGAGAAAAATATGTCTGCAAATCTTCGCCCCGAATCCATGGCGCGCATCGAGACCCAGGCTCAGGCCGAAGCGTTTATTCAGGAGCAGATCGAGGCGCTGCGCCGTCAGATCGGCGACGGGCGCGTGCTGCTGGCGCTGTCCGGCGGCGTGGACTCGTCGGTCGTTGCCGCGCTTTTGATCAAGGCGGTCGGCCGCCAGCTCGTCTGCGTTCACGTCAATCACGGCCTGCTGCGTAAGGGCGAGCCGGAACAGGTCGTCGAGGTGTTCAAAAATCAGCTCGGCGCGGAGCTGATCTACGTCGACGCGGTCGACCGCTTCTTGGATAAGCTCGCCGGCGTCGCGGACCCGGAGCAGAAGCGCAAGATCATCGGCGCGGAATTTATCGACGTGTTCGCCGAACAGGCGGAGAAGCTGGACGGCATCCGCTTCCTGGCGCAGGGGACGATCTATCCCGACATTCTGGAAAGCGGCCCGGTCAAGTCGCATCACAACGTGGGCGGGCTGCCCGAGCATCTGCAGTTTGAGCTCGTCGAGCCGGTGCGCCTCCTGTTCAAGGATGAGGTTCGCGTGGTCGGCAAGGCGCTTGGCCTGCCGGATTCGATGGTCTATCGCCAGCCCTTCCCCGGCCCCGGTCTGGGCGTACGCTGCGTCGGCGCGATCACGCGCGACCGGCTGGAGGCTGTGCGCGAGTCGGACGCCATTTTGCGCGAGGAATTTGACAAGGCCGGCCTTGCCGGAAAGGTGTGGCAGTATTTCACCATCGTTCCGGATTTCAAGTCCACCGGCGTGACCGACGGGAAGCGCAGCTATGCGTGGCCGGTCGTTCTGCGGGCGGTCAACACCCGCGACGCCATGACCGCCACGGTGGAAAATGTGCCGTTTGAGCTGCTGGAGCATATCACGGCGCGCATCACCGCCGAGGTTCCCGGCGTCAACCGCGTTCTTTACGATCTGACGCCCAAGCCCACCGGCACCATCGAGTGGGAATAACTGACAAAACCCGCAAAGCCTTGAAAACACTGGGTTCTTGAAACGGAAACGGGGCATTTGATAGCAAATTGATAGCAGATACCAAAACCGGATTTACTTTGTTCACTCCCGTATAGCGGGTGGCTTGCGGGTAAATCCTCCATATCCTAAGAAAAAGGTCTTGCTGACTTTCACCAGTCGGCAAGACCTTTTTTGCTATTTGTCTTTTCTCTGTTTCTTCAATCCTTTTATCAGAGCATCGCTTAATTCCTTCGAGGGGACTTTGGCCCACCGCTGGGTGGTGTCGTACTTCGGGTAGTTGTAGCGCCAGCGGTCATAGTCCTCCTTGGTGATTTCCCCGGCCTCCAACTTCGCCGCCTGTTCCCGCCACGCAATCAAGATTTTGTTCAGCTCACTGGCTTGACGGCCTCCCTGGAAAATATCTGCTTGCAGGCAGGCACGTCCATCCACCTCTATCACTTTCAGACTGTAAACATCCTCCAAGGCGAACAGCGTATGGGCCAAACCTATGTAGTTGTCTATGTCCGGGACGCTCAACGCCTGGGGCGATACATCTAATGTATGTGCCAGGGCAGCGGTCAAGTCGGCCTTCGGCGTCCGGGTGCCTGTTTCGTACTGTGCCAGACGAACATCGGCGGAACGCTCTGGAAAGCCCACCGCCATACCAAGATACTTCTGTGTCATACCCCGGAGGGTACGGAAAAAATGGATGCGCTCTCCTATTGCCATAAATGCCAACTCCTATCTGGTGGTTTCTGTCGAAGATAGTATAACATATTCGCTTAGTAACAGTCAAGAGTATCTTAAACAAAAAAGTTAAAAAATATTCCGCAAGCCACTTGACAAAGCAAATTTGCTTAGTTATAATAGACTAAGCATAAAGGCTTAGTGCAAGAGCCATGAGAGGAGGTGAGCCACAATGGCAAGCACCATGTTCATGCGGGTGGACGAGGTAGCGGAAGAATTAGGGGTTTCTGTCCCCTATGCCTATAAGCTGATTCGTTCCATGAATGCGGAGTTGAAAAAGACGGGCTGTATTACCATTTCAGGCCGCATCGACCGCAAATTCTTCCACGAAAAATTTTATGGCACAAGAGGCCAGAGCGAAAGGAGTGATTAACCTATGGCGGCGTTTAAGAACAAGGCCAACGGCACTTGGTACGTCCAGTTCCGCTATACGGACTGGAAAGGGGAGCGCCAGCAGAAGTTAAAGCGTGGTTTTGCCACCAAGAAAGAGGCCCAGGCGTGGGAACGGGAGTTTCTGATGCAAAAGCAGGCCGATGTGAACATGACCTTTGAGAGCTTCGCCCAGCTCTATGAGAAGGATATGAAGCCCAAGCTGAAACTGAACACCTGGCTGACAAAAGAGAGCATCATCCAGAAGAAAATCCTGCCGTATTTTGGAAAACGGAAATTGTCGGAAATCACCGCCAAGGACGTGATGGACTGGCAGAACGCGATCCGAGGGTTGACGGACGCCAAGGGAAAACCCTATTCCCCTACCTATCTCAAAACCGTCCACAATCAGTTGAGCGCCCTCTTTAACCATGCTGTCCGCTACTACGGCCTCCAGGTCAATCCTGCGGCCAAGGCCGGGAACATGGGGGTGGAAGAACGGCGTGAAATGCTGTTCTGGACGAAGGAAGAGTATCTGAAATTTGCCGACGCCATGATGGACAAGCCCCTCTCCTACTATGCCTTTGAAATGCTCTACTGGTGCGGTATCCGGGAGGGGGAACTGCTGGCCCTCACCCCAACAGACTTCGACTTTGAGGCGGGTACAGTGTCCATCAGCAAATCCTATCAGCGGCTCAAGGGCAAGGACGTGATTACCACCCCCAAGACGAAAAAGAGCAACCGTGTCATTAAGATGCCCAAATTCCTCTGTGGAGAGATGGAGGACTACTTAAAGATGTTTTACAGCGCCGGGGCGGATGAACGGATTTTCCCTGTCAGCAAGCACTATCTCCACCATGAAATGGACAGAGGTGCGAAAGCGGCGGGAGTGAAGCGGATCAGGATTCACGACCTCCGACATTCACACATTTCCCTGCTGATTGATATGGGCTTCACCGCCCTGGCAATCGCTGACCGGGTGGGGCATGAGAGTATCGACATTACCTACCGCTACGCCCACCTGTTTCCCACAAGGCAGACAGAAATGGCGGACAAGCTGGACTTTGAAAGGATGGGGACGTAACCATGTCGCTGAAAAACCGAGACAACAAAAACCGCTGGAGGAACAAGACCGTGGCCTTCCGGGTATCCCCGGAGGAAGATGAACAGATTGAGGCCGCTGTGCGGCTCTCCGGCCTGACAAAGCAGGACTACATCACAAGACGCCTCCTGTGTCGGGAAGTAGTGGTACAGGGTAATCCCAAGGTCTACAAGGCCCTGCGTGACCAGCTTGCCGCCGTTCTGGATGAACTGCGGCGGGTCGAGGACGGGGCTGGCGTGGACGACGAGCTGCTGGACACCATTCAGCTAATCGCCGCTATCATGGGCGGCATGAAGGAGGATTGATAGATTGATGGATTCCAAGGAAACGAAAAGGACTGTCCCGGTTCCGTCTGTTGGCGCAGACGGGGAACAGCCCATTTCACAAACACCTATCGCAAGTATAGCAGAGGAAACGACAGAAAACAATCCCCCTGAAAAAAATTATGAGGAAACGACAGAAAACAATCCCCCTGAAAAAAATTATGCGGAACTGCTGCGGAAAATGCAGCGCATGAACGACCCGGCATATCTCCCCACGATTTCCATGAATGAGTTGTACGAGAACGTCTATCAGAGCAGACCGCCCGTCATTGACGGTCTGCTCTATCCGGGGACGTACCTCTTTGCGGGAGCACCCAAGGTGGGCAAGTCGTTCCTGATGGCCCAGCTTGCCTACCACGTCAGCATGGGCCTCCCCCTGTGGGACTATCCCGTTCACAAGGGGACTGTCCTCTATCTGGCGCTGGAGGACGATCACCGCCGCTTGCAGGAGCGGCTTTACCGGATGTTCGGCATGGAGGGCACCAACGACCTTCTCTTTTCCATCTGCGCCAAGCAGGTCGGCAGCGGGCTGGAGGAGCAGCTAAAGCGGTTCGTGCAGGAACACCCCGACACCAAGCTGATTATCATTGACACCCTCCAGAAAATCCGGGAGGCTGGCGGGGATAAGTACAGCTACGCCAACGATTATGAGGTGGTGGGAAAGCTGAAACGCCTCGCTGACGCTTGCGGCGTCTGTCTCCTGCTGGTACATCACACCCGGAAACAGCAGGCCGATGACAAGTTTGATATGATCTCCGGCACCAACGGACTGTCGGGGGCGGCGGACGGGGCCTTTCTTCTTCAGAAGGAAAAGCGGACGGACGACACCGCCACCCTGGATGTGGTAGGACGTGACCAGCAAGACCAGAGGCTCTATCTCACCAAGGACAAGGAACACCTGACATGGACACTGGAGCGGATGGAAACGGAGTTGTGGGTAGACCCCCCCGACCCGGTGCTGGAGGCCGTAGCCGCCTTTATCACGGCGGAGAGGCCGTCCTGGGGCGGTACAGCCACGGAGTTGGTAGCGGTCCTGCAAGTGGATATGAAGCCTAACGCCTTGGCTATGCGGCTGAATGTCCGGGCTGGGAAACTGGCGACGGAGTATCATATCCGTTATGAGAACACCCGTACCCACGCCGGGAGAAGCATCAGCCTGACGCTGGAGCCTCCCCAGGCGTGACGACCGTGACGGCTGTGACGGCTTTTTTGAGAGCGGGGGCGGTGTCTAAAACATCGTCACGGTCGTCACGGCTGTCACGGGGAGCGGGGTCAAATGTCAAGGGGGCATACCTGCGGGTGGAGATTGCCGCAAGGCAATACAACCCGAACCCCTTGACATTTGGCCCACGGAGGACACTTGCCGGGTGGTGGAAAGGCTGTGCCTTTCCACCTGCCCAACGGCGAGTGGCAAAGTTTAGGCGGGGTGCAGGGTGCCCTTTTCAAAGGGCGGCCCTGCTGGGGGAGGCAACCGCAGTTGCCGGGGGCAAAGCCCCCGCACCCCCTCGGGAGAGCCCACGGCACTTTCGCACCAACGGGGCGAAAGTGTCATAGTGGGTTATTACACTTCCCGCAGGAAGTGCCTTCCCCGAACCCCCGTCCATTTTTAACAACCAAACATCTGAAATGGGAGGATTTTTGCCTATGGCGAGAGGCGACGGCATTGACCGTACCAACGCAAGAAATATGAGGCTGACCGCTACTAAAATTGGCAACACCCAGCAGCACAACGAACGCGAGAAGGATTCCTATGTCAACCAGGACATTGTACCAGAGCGGACGTCGCTCAATGTCCATTTCAAGGCCCCATCCGCAGGGTATCAGGAGATGTTCTCCCAAATGGAGGCCGATGGTGTGATCTCCAACCGTGGCATTAAGGCGGACGCATTTCGATACGGTGAGTTGGTCTTTGATGTGAACTCCGCCTACTTCTACAATCACGGCGGCTATGACTTCGCAAAACAATTTTACACCGACGCATACAAAGCCGCAATCAAAATCGTAGGTGGAGAGCAGTATATTTTGTCGGCGGTCATGCACGCCGACGAGCGCAACCGGGCCATGTCCGAGGCGCTGGGGGAGAATGTGTACCACTACCATCTCCATGTGGTCTATATTCCGGTAGTGGAGAAGGAGATACGCTGGACAAAGCGATGCAAGGACAAGTCCCTGGTGGGCAAGGTCAAAGAAACCGTTATGCAGGTCAGTATGAGCAAAAAGTGGGCGTCCCAGCCCGCAGTAGACGAGGCCACCGGGGAGCCATTACGAACAGCAAAGGGCAAGCCTGTTCTGAGAAAGTCGTACAGCGTCTTGCAGGATGATTTCTTTCAGCAGATGCGCTCCGCTGGCTACACGGACTTGGAGCGTGGAGAGCGTGGCAGTTCCGAGGAACATCTGACGGTCACGCAGTTCAAGGTGAAGTGTGAACAGGAGCGGTTGGCACAGCTTCAAGAGGCGGCTATGCTGGTCCAGGCCGAGGTTGACCGAAAGAACAAGGAGGCGGTAGTTGCCGAGAAGAAAGCGGCCCAGGCTAAGGCCAAGCTAAACGATGTTGCCCCCATGCTGAAAGGCATGGAGAAGCTGGCGGAGGAATTTTCCAGCGACCCGGAGCAGGTCTTGCCGGAAGCGGGGCCGCTGGAATCAGCCAGGGCCTACCGGGAGAAAAAAGCCAAGCCCTTATGGGCGAAGATCGTCAAGGTGCTGCGGTCTGTCTACCGGGCCTACTGCGACCTCAAATCCAAATTTGAGCGGCTGCAAGCGGACTATGGCCGGGAGGTCAGCAAAAATAGTTCCTTGTCAGAAAGGATTTACGAGGTCTGCGCCGAGAGAGACAGCCTAAAGGGAAAGGTCAGGGACTATGAGCGGGTCAGGCGGGCCATTGGCCCGGAACAGGCGGACAGAATATTAGAGGCCGCTTACCAGCAGGAACAGGCCGAAAAGGAACGGAAACGGGCCGCAAGGCAAAAAACAAGGGTAGGCGCACGATAATCACCAAAACCGGAGGGTGTTCCAGTGAATGCCCTCCTGATTTATTTGGGGAAACGGGTAAAATAATTTCTTGTTTTTTAGAGCGTACTATGATATACTGCTATTATCCTGATTTGAGGAGTCTACCAAATATGCGGCAAGGTATTCTTAAATAAAATTTGATAATGGGCGCAAAAATGATTGCCCCTTGCAGGGGCTTAGTTTTTGTACCCAATTTAAGAATACTTTTGCCTTTTTAGTAAATATCGTGACGGACAGCGGCTCATGTAAGCCGTGCATACTTCTGTGTGTCCGAAGTCATGATCCCCAGCGGTAAAAGTATTAGCCGCTGGGGATTTTTGCGCCCATTTGGGCCTTGTACGGAGGATAGACATGAACATTATCAATATCGGGATTCTTGCCCATGTAGACGCTGGAAAGACAACCTTGACGGAGAGCCTGCTATATGCCAGCGGAGCCATTTCAGAACCGGGGAGCG
>OIZV01000832.1_pt1 | contig 12394 bp, 14 predicted proteins | sample 1588681 | NCBI WGS metagenome assembly OIZV01 (sample SAMN03283281) | human gut metagenome | biome: human-associated habitat; material: feces | host: Homo sapiens | place: Peru | collected 2012
CGTGTTTACCTCTGTGTTGTGTTTGTTGATAGCTACATTTTACACCCCGGTGTTCACGTTGTCTTTCTTTTTTGGCGGTGTTGCACTTCGTATTGTAACATTCCAAGCTGTCTGCTTCTCACTCGCTTTCTGTTGCAGCCTTTTTGTCAGTCGTTAAGTTAGTTTGATCCCAATACATCCTTATCAGCTTTTGCCTTTAGACGGTTCCCTTATAAAATCGGATGGTGAACATGGCTCCTGCGGGCTTGCGGTTCTCTGCCTTTACGGTTCCCCCTTGCCCAGCTATAATCATGCGTGATAAGGCAAGCCCGATCCCAAAGCTTTTGCCGTCGGAATCCTTGCCCTTATAAAAGCGCTCAAAGATGTGGGGCAGATCCTCCGGAGAAATGCCCGTGCCGTTGTCTTTAATTATAATTTCGGAAAACAGGGCGTTTTCGGTTGCCTCGATCTCAATCCTGCCCCCCTCTGGGGTGTGTTCCATGCAGTTCTTCACAATATTGCCGATGGCCTCGCTCGTCCATGAGAGATCTCCCCGGAAAGCGCCGTCCGCATGGACGAGCAGTACCTGCCCGCGCAGCTCCATGGGAATGAGCAGGGTCACACAGGACTTTTTGAGCAGCTCCTCCAGACTGACCTGCTCCTGCTTGAACTGCACCGTGCCGGCGTCCAGCCGTGAGATCTTCAGAAGTGTGGTAATCAGCCAGTCGATGCGGGAGAGCAGCTCGTAGAGCTCATGGATAAGCTGCTGCCTGCGCGCGTCGGTCAGCTTCGGCTCCGACAGCAGTCCAATCAGCAGATTGATAGAGGTCAGGGGCGTGCGGATCTGGTGAGAGATGTCCGCGATGGAATCGGCAAGATATGCCTTTTCCCTTGTCAGCGTTTGCTGCTGCTCACGCAGGCGTATGGTCATCTTATAGATCTCACTGTGGAGGATGCTCAGCTCACCCTCTGAATAGCTGTCAAAATCGATCGAACTGTCGCCGTGCAGAACCTGATTGATATCATCCGCAAGGGAAGAAATCCTCTGATACCTCTTATAAGTGCTGATGCAGAAGACCAGCATAAGGAGCAGAGAAAGCCCTGCGGCTGTCAGCCCGGCGCGAATGTCGAAGAAAAAGCAGACGGCGCAGGCGGCTGCGGAGAGCAGCAGCTGCCACAGCAGTGCCTTTCGTACCTCTTTGTTTTTCAGCAGCTTGATCATGCGTCCACCTTATATCCTGTCCCGCGAACCGTCAGAATGATCTTCGGGTCGGCAGGGTCATCCTCAATCTTCTCCCGCAGCCGCTTGATGTACACCGTCAGCGTATTGTCATTGACATACTCGCCGGCAACATCCCAGATGGCGTCAAGAAGCCTCTCACGGGTAAGCACGATTCCCCGATTGTTGATGAAAAACAGCAGAAGCCGGTATTCCAGTGCTGAGAGAAACAGATCCCTGTTGTTCTTCACCGCCGTGCCTTTTTCGGTGTCCACCACCACATCACCAAGCTTCACCGTTTTGCCCATGCTGCCGGTGAGTCGGAGCACATTTCGGATGCGGGAGATAAGCTCTCGTGGGCGAAACGGCTTTGGAATGTAATCGTCGGCGCCCAGGTCGAAGCCCGTAACGGTGCTGAACTCATCGCCGGACGCGGTAAGGAAAATAACGGGGACATCAAACTCGGCCTTGATCGCCCGACACGCCGCGAAGCCGTTGCCCTCCGCCAGAGACACATCCAGCAGCACAAGATCCGCCTTTTCCTCCGCAAGCAGCTTCATGGCCGCCGTCTGCCCGGATACACTTCGCACAAGATAACCTTCGCTGTTCAGATATTCGCTCAAGCTCGCAACGATAATCTTATCGTCTTCTACCAATAGTATCTTTATCATAGTCAGTCCTTTATTCTAATTGCCGTGGAATTACAACCACTTCCCGATGAAGCCATATTCCACACGGTTGCCATCGTCCCATTCTGCAATCACACGGTAAACAAAGCTGCCGCTTTTCAGATCGAACACATATCCTCCGTCATACGGAAGAATTTCTGTGATTGTCTCAACCTCGCCACCGTTTTGGGGGACGCATTGTATCCGCACTGTATCCGGCTGCACCTCGAAATATAACCAGACTTCATTGGACCTCCGGTGGGAAACCAGCCCTGCCCTGACTGCCGTGATCTCCGGCAGAGAAGTCTCTTCGCCGATCGCAGGCCCGCATCCAATGATGGAGCTCATGGTTCCATCCTCATTCGGTTCCGGGGACTGCCAGTAGAAGGCGCAGGGGGATGCCGTGATTTCATCTGTTTCACCCATTGACCCGGACATAGCATTCACCTGAAGCTCCGGTATGGTGATTGGGTCGGAGGGCTGTGCCTCCTTATACGGCAGATTCATTTTTACTTCAAACTCTACCCAGTTTGCCATCGGCTCGGAATACTCCGTGCCTTCCTCGTACCGGAACTCCGTCTGCAAGCGGTATCGTTCCGGCTATCAGGTTATACGGAGTCGTCAGGTCATAGGAGAGCTCGTTATCCATGCCGCTGGAAAGGCTGTACTGAATAGCGGGATAATCAACCTGCCGTGCGGGCGTGACCTTTTGCCATACACCGTCTTTCATTTGATATAGCTCAAACGCCTGCCCGTAGGCAATCGTCTTGCCGGAATCGTTTTTCCAGCGCAGGTCGAGCCGGAGATTCACGCTCCCGCCGCCAATGCGCACAACCTCAAAGCCTACGCCCTCGGCATCGCTTCCCGCGTCAAGAATGCGAAGCAGCTCGTTCTGCGGAAATTGTGGCTCCGGCTGCTTCTCGCAGCGATAATATGTCACCGCCGCAAACGCACATGCGGCGATGGCAATTATGGCAAGAACGACCACCCATATCACGGAAACCTTTCGTTTCATCATGGTGCACCTTCCTTTCTATCTTTTTGTTCTTTTCTTCCTGCGGTTTAGCAGAAACACGGCTACGCCAACGGCGGCAAGCACTACCACCATTACAATGATAAACTCTGTCGGCATAAGGTACAAGCTCAACCACTTCGGGGGCTGAGGGGTCTCCGATTCGGAAAGCGTAAAGGTCAGTTCGCTTTCCGGCAGACCCGGCAGGGTCAGCGCATACCCACCGTCCGTCTTTGTAAAGCCATCAATGCCGCATCCAGTCATGTAATAGGGCATATTTACCACAACTTCCAATTCCCCGAACTATGTCCAGGCTTTTGCCGGAGAAAGCAGATAGGTATACGCATAGAGGCTCGGTGTATAGCCCGCATCAATGGCGGGATACAGCGGTGCTGTCACCGTGTTTTTCAATGTCTGCCCCGGCGCCAGCGTGAGGGTGTACTCATACCATCGCATCAGTGAAAAATCTCCCTCTTCAATCTGGCTCAGACCGTTTCCCCAAGTTTCGGAACTGAGCCGCAGATGCTCGACCTGAGCATTGTACCAGTCAGACTCCAGAATGCCGGAGTTCTCGTCATAGTCACGGAGAGCATAGTCCTTGAAGGTCATTTCGGAAATCTCCGGCGACAAGGAGCTGAACAAGCCCGCACGCATAGCCGCAGGGAATCTGCGGCGGTTTCTTCGCGATCATTATCAAAAGGTATCTGCGGCGAAATCGCCAATATTGGGTGGTTTCAAGAAAAATAACGAACAAGTGAGACATTGCTCCACGCTTGTTCTTTTAGTTTGGCAATGAGTGATTTCTTTACACTTGACAGATATGGAAAACCGAAAGAGCTCTTTCGAGTATCCCGTGCATCTTCGCTATGGCAATACCATAGTTCGTAACACTGACTCCCTCTATTTCACAGTTGTCAAGCCTGCCCGAAAGTTCCCGGGCGTTAAGCATACATCCGCCACAATGAACAACCAGAGCAATCCCCGAAATATCCTTTGGGAATTCACCGCCGGAGGTGAAGCGGAAGTTCAACGCCTTGCCCGTGTATTTTTTCAGCCAGGCGGGCAGCTTGACGGTGCCGATATCCCCGCACTGGCGATGGTGGGTGCAGCCCTCGCTGATAAGTACGGTGTCGCCGTCTTTGAGACGATCGATCGCATCGCTCCCTCGAATGAGTTGTTCGAAATTCCCCCTGTACCTTGCGAAAAGAATTGAAAATGAAGTCAAAGCGATGTCTTTCGGCACAACAGAATCGACATAGCCAAACACCTGCGAGTCGCAAACGATCATCCTCGGCTGCTCCTTTAACAGGTCAAGCGAAGAAGCAAGCTCGTCCGGCTGAGCGACCATGCAGATGCCCCCGATGTCCAGAATGTCGCGTATCGTCTGCTGCTGAGGAAGTATCAGTCTCCCCTTCGGGGCGGACTCGTCTATCGGAGTGACGAGAATAACGGTATCGCCCTTTTTCAGCAGATCCGAAACGATCCTTTTCTCCGCTCTTACCGCCGGTATGCTTGCGGCGATACGCATTTTCAACTCATTGATATTTTCCCCGGTTTTGGCGCTGACAAAAAGCACATCGTTTCCTTCAGCGTCAGCTTCCACAAGATCGTATTTGTTTCTGACAAGGATAAAGGGTATCCCTTTATCCTTGACTTTTTCAATGAAACTTTCCGTTTCCTCGTCCTTTTCGGAAGTATCCGTAACAATAACCGCAATATCGGTTTTTCTCAGCATCTGCATCGTTCGCTCGATGCGGAGCCTGCCGAGCTCCGTCCCGTCGTCGAGGCCGGGGGTGTCTATGATGACGACAGGGCCTAAGGGCAGCAGCTCCATGGCCTTCTGTACGGGGTCGGTCGTTGTTCCCCTCGTATCGGAAACGATGGAGAGTTCTTGGCCGGTCAACGCGTTTACAAGGCTTGATTTTCCGCTGTTGACGGTTCCGAAAAAGCCTATATGGAGCCTTTGAGCGCTTACAGTAGAGTTAAGATCCATGACGCGCCTCCATTAAAATTTGAAATCTCTCTTGTCCGAGGATTTGATCTTCTCGATATTTTCCGCTGCAATGCGCCTGACTTTTTCCTTTGGTATCTTTTCAAGCTCCATTTCTATAAGGTCGAAGCCGAGCCTTTTTGTCTCGGGGGCTGCGTAATCGACAAGGTATTCCGCAAGCGTCATCAGCGCGTTGGGGTGGCAGCAGTTGAGTATCTGCCCTGATTTGCACAGGCTCATGAAGCGGTCGCCCGTTCTGCCCTCGCGGTAGCAGGCAGTGCAGAACGACGGGATGTGTTCAAGCTCCATCAGCCATCTGACGACCTCGTCGAGTGTGCGCTGGTCTGACACATCAAACTGTTCGCTGTCGTGCGGGCGTTCGTCCTCGGTATAGCCGCCGACGGAGGTGCGAGAAGCGCCGCTGATCTGTGAGATGCCAAGCGTGAGCAATTTTTCTCTCACAGCCTCGCTCTCACGGGTGGATATTATCATGCCGGTGTACGGCACGGCGATGCGTATGCAGGCGGTTATTTTTGCAAAAAGCTCGTCCGACAGGCTGTTTTCAAACGAGTCGGGGTCGATGTCGTCGGCGCGCTTTATCCTCGGCACGCTTATCGTGTGCGGTCCGACGCCGTGAACGGCCTCAAGGTGCTCGGCGTGCATCAGCAGGCCTGCAAACTCGTACTGATAGCCCTCCAGCCCGAAAAGCACGCCCAGCCCCACATCGTCTATGCCGCCCTCCATGGCGCGGTCCATAGCCTCGGTGTGGTAGTCATAATCATGCTTAGGTCCCGTTGGATGAAGCTGAAGATAGCTGGCTTTGTTGTATGTCTCCTGGAAGAGAATGTAGGTGCCGATCCCAGCCTCCTTCAGCTTTCGGTAATTTTCAACTGTCGTCGCCGCGATATTCACATTCACTCTACGAATATCGCCATTCTTATGGTGAACGGAATAGATCGTCTTAATGCTTTCGAGGATGTATTCTATCGGATTATGCACGGGATCTTCTCCCGCCTCTATTGCAAGGCGTTTATGTCCCATGTCCTGAAGAGCAATGACCTCATCCCGAATTTCCCGTTGAGTAAGCTTCTTCCTCGCAATGCTCTTGTTCTTGAGGTGGTACGGACAGTAGACACAACCGTTAACGCAGTAGTTGGAAAGATAAAGCGGAGCAAACATAACTATGCGGTTGCCGTAAAAAGAAAGCTTGATTTCGTTTGCAAGCTTGTATATCTCCTCGATCTTTTCGGGGATATCGCAAGCGAGAAGCACCGATGCCTCCCTGTGCGTCAAGCCCGGGCAATGCATGGTTCTACCATCGGCGTAATGTTTAGGCCTTGCTTTTTCAAGTATGCTGTCAATCAGCTCAATGTTGTTTTTGTTGGCTTTCGCATACTGGAGAGTTTCGAGGATCTCGTCATGATTGATGAATTCCTCCGCTGATAATGATTCGGGATTGTAAATAGCCATATTGTTTCCTTTCTTTTCGGTCAGACTCAGTTCTTTCCGTCAGATGTTTTTATGTCGCCTCTCGATTCGGCGACGGAAAAGCCTATTGAGGCAAGGCTTCTTTTCAACGCTTCAAGGTTCTGTGCAGATTCTGAACCCGTTGAGAGCTTATTGTCGTACAAAATGTACTTGCTTCTAACTTCGACCGGTGACAGGTTCGGCATGACGACATTTGCGCCTGCAAGGATTCCTTTCAGCCTTCCGTCCGGTTCGATTGAGCCAAGAGCCGTTGTTGCCGGAAGCAGAATGTTCGGCTTTATCAGCCTGATCAACGACAGCAGGAAGCATGTCAAATCTGCCGAGCCTGCACGAAAGCCTCCGAACGGTGTATCTTTTTGTGGAATGAACGGTCCAATTCCGCACATTTCCGGCGAAAACTCCTCAATGAATTTTAGGTCGGAAGAAATGTTTTCAAGAGTCTGGAATGGTGAACCCACCATGAAACCACAGCCGACGGTAAAACCGACCTCTCGAAGCGATTCAAGGCACTGCACACGGTGTTTATAGGACATCTCGCCCGGATGGAGTAAACCATAGTGCTTTTCATCCGCCGTCTCGTGCCTCAGAAGGTAACGATTTGCGCCCGCATTGAACATTTTTTCATATTCGTCCCGTTCGTACTCTCCAAGGGAAAGGGTTATTGCACAATCGGGAAATTCACCGCGTATTTCAGATACGATGCGGATTACCCGTTCAACAGGAAAAGCTCCCTCTCCGCCTTGTAAAACAAAGCTTCTGAAGCCTATTTCATGTCCTTCCCTGCAGCAAGCAAGGATCTGTTTATCGGTGAGCGTATACCGTACACATTTGCCGTTTGATGCTCTGATCCCGCAATAATAGCAATTGTTTCTGCAAATGTTTCCTACCTCTATCAGCCCTCTTATGAAAACCTCCGTACCGTAAATCCTTCTGCGTTCCTTATCAGCAAGCGTTGCTGCGTGAACGTGTTCCTCAACGCTTGCATTTTCAAGCAGCGCAAGGTACTCCTTTTTTTTAAGGCGGTGCTCTCGTGCGAGTTTGTCGATCAAAGAAACAGTATCAGCCCTCATCTGCGACTTTAGAGTATGCAGTTTTAACGCTGATGCCGTGAATATTTCCAAGTTTTCCCGCAAGTGAGGAGATTTCATCCTGTGGCGCGTCTATTGCAATGGAGATGATATTGATTCCCCTCGCACGATAGGGAATACCCATCCTCCCGATAATATGCTCTCCATAATGGTGGAGAACCGCATTCAACTTCTCGGCGGCGTCGTCGTCTTCAACTATGACAGCCATTACGGCAACTCTTGTCTGCATTTTCAACATCCTTTCACAAAAATAGCTGCACCTAACTAAAAGGTGCAGCTAAACACATTACAAGCGAAGCTCCTTTCAGTCAGGATAAAAAACCTTTTTGTCAGGTGCACTTTTATCTTAACAAAAAGGGTTTCGACTGTCAATGCTCTAAGTATCAAGCCTACATCTATTAAATCTGCGCCAAGAATCTCGGTATTGATTGTTCGTAGAAAACCATCAAACACTTTTTCTTCATTGGCGATAATATCATCTTCACGCTCGACGATTTTGAACATCTCATTCAGCCCAATCACCCAGCCCCAAATGGGATCATGCTCCGAAATGAAGTAGGCCAGCAGTCCGAATACCGCTGCATAGATCAGCGTGAGCAGTCCGCCGACGAGCCAGAAGCCGATACTGGTATTTTGCAGCCACAACAGCAGCAGAAATGTTGCAATGCCGATCACAAGGCACAGCGCCGGATGAATTGCGGTGAACTGATTGCAGCATACTCCGGCGGCGATGCCGAGAGCGATGCTGTCAAAGAGAATGATATGCCCAAAGAATAGTCCAATCACCGAGCAGACAAGCCCGATGAAAAGCCCAATCGCCATAATCGCGCCCTGCGCTGCCAGCCAACCCATAAAGAAGCCTCCTTTCGTTTACAACATGATTGCGTCCATAATCGTCTGAATGGTATTACAGGTATCATCAAAGGAAATGTCCTTTGCGTACTCATACTCGCGGCTGTATTTCTCCCACAGCTTGCGGAGCGTATCGCTTTCGCGGATCTCTTTCATAATCTCCGGGTAGTCTGTCAGGATCATGCCGCTGCCGCGTTTCTGCGTTGTTCGTTCCAGCGCCCGGCGCAGCGTCGCTTTGTCGCAATCCGCGCCGCGCAGCGCGTACAGGATATGTACGTCGTAATAATCTCTCGGACGGGTATTCGCAATGTTGCGGGACAGCACGGTTTCCAGCTTTTCCGCCAGCACCGTTTCAAGGTTGTAGGCAAGAATACTGATTGTGCGGTCATCGAACAGCAGGGAGAATGTGTATTCCACCTCACGGGGCGTTATCATGTCGCCCGTGGTGACATCCACCGTCAGCGGTACGCTGATCGGCGGATAGTTCGCTTTCAGCGCGACCCGGATGCCGGGGTAATCGTCGGTTTCCCGAATGTCAGAGATACCGACGACCTCAAACTGCACGTCGTCGGCAATCTGGACAGCGCAAATCTCTGTAAAGATTTTGCGGATTGCTTCATGCGTCAGGGTGAAGCCCTTGATCGTTGTGTCCAGATCCATTGTTGCCCGCGTGTCCAGTCCCACAATGGCGGAAATCAGAAATCCGCCTTTGAGAATGAAATTGTTCTTATAAGGCGAGAGCGAGATCCGTTCCAGCAGCCGTTCAAGCATATAGTTCTGCATGACGAGCTGCGCCGAGATATGCTTCTCTGCCGCTTTGTTCTTGATAAAGGCTTTCAGTTGCATCGGATTTTTTGTAATCATAGCAAAACCTCCATGTATCGCAGCACCTTGGGCTTCACACGAAGCTGGTCTGCGTACTGCATCAGTTTGTGAATGTTCTTATCCTTGGACACTGCATAGCGTTTCATAGCTTCTCCGACAATCTGAACATCGCTGCCGCTGCCGCGCAGGATGTCACACAGCGTCCGTTCCAAATCGTAAACACGAATTGGATTGCCGGAGGGGGATTCAATTTCAATTCTGCCGAACTCGTAGTTCTCCGGCACAACGCGCTTGATGATTAAGTTCTCCTGCTTCAAGGACGGGGCATTGTAGCCCTTGGGAAAGGTCATCGTATATTTCGCCGGGGTACGGTCTGAATAGCCCAGCAGATACAGGGCGGTATCGTGCGAGTAAATCCCGCGCCCATACTTGCGCTGCAAGAGGTAGAAATCGTCCTCCCATGCGCTGCTCCGCACATACAGGCCGCGCCCGAAGCGGTACATCTCACCGCTCTTGACAAACTCCTGTAAAACGCTGCGGTGCAGTCCGGCTTCCGTCACCTGCGCTGCGGTGATCGTGCCGTCCTCCGACGCTTCCAGCAGTTCTTCGATTTTCTCCTTGGCGTTCATGCTTCTCACCTCGCTTTGACAATCACACATTATATTATAGAGAAATAATGTGCGGTTGTCAACCGCGAAACGACGAACACACATTAAATTATTTGAAAATAATGTGTGAACGTCAGAGACGCTACAAGGCCTTGTCCTGTTCCTGCCCACGATTGGGGAATATGATGCTGTCGATGTTCTGCTTGACGGCATCGTATTCCCGCATACGTTTTTTCAGGCTTCCGTACTCAGCGTACAGCCGATCCTTTTCTTCGGACAGTCTGGAATATTCCTCGCGCAGCTTGGCAAGGTCGGGGAGCTTATCACCGATACCCGCCGCTTTCAGCGCCCGCGCCGACGCTTCAAAGAGAATGATTTCGCGCTCACGTCCGCGCAGATACTTTTCCTTGTCACGGGATTTTTTGTATTCGCTATACAGCGGCTTTAGCTCTTTGTAGGTGGCGGTATGCTTTATCAGCAGCGCCAGATCAGACAGGCGGCGTTCCGCTGTTTTCAGCGCAGCGGCAGCTTGCTCATTGCTGTCCTGAAGCTCTGTGATCTTCTGCTCCAAATCGGTATAGCGGGAAATGCCGTGCTGGTCGAGAAATACCATTGTGCGGGCAGCGCGTTTCAGATTTTCAATTTTTGCCCAGCGTTCATAGCCTGCGGATTGCTGCGCCTTGATGCAGTTTTCAATGTCAATCAGCAGCGACACGCTGCCGCGCTCCGGCTTTGGCGTTTTCAGAATGACCTTGCCCTTGATGCGTTCGGCTATGGCTTCCTCGGTGTAAGCTTCACCCAACGTCTTTGCACGGGTAAATCGCTCCTGACTGGGAGCGCGGAATGAGATATACTTTCCTCGTTTGATTTCATACCCCTCGGCTTCCAACCGACGCAGGAGGTCGTCAAGGTCTTTGGAAATGGGAATGAGCCTGTCGATGGCGATTTTTAGCTTTTGCTTATAGCTTGTCCCTTTCCGCTGCGCGTCCCATTCGGCATACTGCTTGCCGCGCTCCGCGCCGGGCGCGACAACGGACAGCCCGTTTTCCCGGCATAGCCTGTCGCTGACACGGCGGATCTGCGCGTAGCTTTTGCGGTTGGAAATGTACTTCTTATGCTCCGCAAAATCCACGGCACAGAAAATAATATGGTTATGGCAATGCTCCTTGTTGATGTGAGTAGCAATGACATACTCATACTTGCCGCCGAGGATTTCATCGGCAAGCTGCCGCCCGATCTCGTGGGCTTGCGCATAGCTGACCTCACCCGGCTCAAAGGCCTGTATCAGATGGTGAGCGAGATTGTTGCCTTTCTGCATAGCAAGCAGCCGTGTTTTTTCAAACTCAAGGTCTGCGGTTTCCACGGCGCAGCCGAACGAGGACACCAGCAACTTATCGTCGGTCTTTGCAGGATCAGCGATATAGTCAATGGCTTTTTTCAGGGTGCTTTTGATAGGATGGATCTTTGTAATTGCCATATCTCCGCCATCGCCCCCTTGATGTCCTCAATGTCCTGCGCATAGAGCGTTCCCGTAGCGTTCACGCGCTTTGCAATCTGATTGATGTTTGTGCCGATTTTTTGCAGCTCGGCGGTCATTGCTTTCACGTCGCTGTAATCCAGCCGGATCACATAGCCGTCTATGAGCATTTTCCGCGCATAAACGGAAAAACAGCCCGTTCCCATCTGCTGCATTTTACGCTCGATCATTGCCCGTTCCTCGGCAGTCACAGGAACGCGCAGCACGATATTCCGCGTTCGGTTTGCCATTTGTTCACCGTCCTTTCCGCTCCGAATAAGGGTTTGGGATTATCCCAACAAGCAAAGCACAGACAGGTGCTTTTTCGGGAGTGTGGCTACACTCCCTATGCTTGCTGCGGTATCTCCCTCACTACTACAACGGCGGCACAGCCGCAATTTGGCAAACCGCAGGCAAACTTTTTCAAAAGAAAAACGCCATGAACAACCTGTTCATAGCGTTCCTTATACCGTATTCAATTTTCTCCCTCGCTGTCCAATCTTGCGTCCAGCAACGCTTGCGCCGTTGCCGTGAGAATTTTGATTTCCGCGTCTGTCAGCTCATCCAACAGCGTTTCAAACTGCATACGCTCCGTAGACTTGCCCTCCATCGTTTCACCATGAAGAATCTGATCCACAGAGATATGATAGCGGGACATCAGCTCTAAGAATACCTGTACGCTGGGATGCTGTCCTTTATTCTCGATGTTGGCAAGATAGCGTGGCGAAATATACAGCGCGTCGGCTGCCTTATTCCGGGATTCTTTCTGCGTTATGCGCCCAGCTTTGATTGCTGCACCATACGGCTTGAAGTCGATTTTTGCAACAGGACGCTTTTCTTTTTTAGCTCTTTTAGGCATCTTCAATCACCCTATTACATTCTACTGTTCCCCTTTCTCACGGAATATGCTTTATAAATTCATGCAATTAGCTTAAATAATTCATATTTTATTTCTTGCAATCATTCGGCTGACCGTATATAATAAAAGCTGAATTGATTTGCAGGAGGAATTGCAATGCTTGAATATATCTCTGCCCCAGAAGCGGCAAAAAAGTGGGGCATTTCCGAGCGGCGGGTTCAAAAGCTGTGCGAAGAAAAACGTATACCGGGTGTGGCAAAATTCAGCCGTATGTGGTTGATACCAAAGGA
>OIZV01000841.1_pt1 | contig 12319 bp, 11 predicted proteins | sample 1588681 | NCBI WGS metagenome assembly OIZV01 (sample SAMN03283281) | human gut metagenome | biome: human-associated habitat; material: feces | host: Homo sapiens | place: Peru | collected 2012
TTGTAAATAGTGGATTTGGCAGCGCATTGATTCAAAACAAGAATAGAAATGAAACAGATTATGCAACCTGTTTTTATTTCAATGTTCTTGTTGGCGTTCTTTTTTATATGATTTTATGGTTTGCATCTCCTTATATAGCTGAGTTTTATAGGACACCAATTCTTAAAGAGGTTATTCGCGTGTTAGGATTAACATTGCTGATAAACGCAATGACCGTTTCGCAGTCGGCAAGGATGACTGCAGAAATGCGCTTTAAGGAATTGGCTGTCATATCGTTATTCACACAATTGGTAACTGGTGCCGTCGGATTGTTTCTTGCGTATACGGGATGGGGAGTATGGTCCTTGGTCTTTCAGCAATTGAGCAGCTGTATAATAGGCTCCATTATACTTGAATTTATATTGAAATGGTATCCTCAAAGAGCTTTTTCATATGCTTCATTTAAGCATATGTTTTCTTATGGAGGAAAGATATTATGCTCAAGTCTCATCAATACCATATATGATAACCTCTACACCTTAGTTATAGGCAGAGCCTTTTCGGCAAAGGAGGTTGGATATTACAACCGAGGTAATCAATTTTCAGTATTAGCAACCAATACCATCCTTTCAATTTTCATGAAAGTGGCTTTTCCGCTGATGGCAGAAGTGCAAGATGATACTGAAAAATTAAAAGTCGCATACAAGAAATTTCTGAGGGTGCCAATCTTTGTCTTGTATCCAGTTCTTTTTGGACTAATAGCATTAGCGAAGCCTTTAGTGTTAGTCTTGCTAGGAGAAAAATGGCTTCCGGCAGTGCCACTTTTACAAGTGTTATGCATTGCTTCATTTTTTGATCCTCTCACGCATATTAATCTGAATATCTTATATGTCAAGGGACGCACAGATTTGGTGTTGCGATTAGAATTGATAAAGAAGCCAATTGCATTTCTTTTGCTATTTGGCATGATCCCATTTGGAATATGGTGGTTGTGTTTTGGTAAGGCTGTCTATGGTTTTATAGCTTATTGCTTTAATTGCTACTATACAGGCAAGTTTATAAACTTTGGCTTTTGGAAGCAAATGTATTACAATGTTCCTGTATTGTTGAAGTCTGGCTCTATGGGGGCGTTGTGCTATGGGTGCTTATATCTTTTTGATAAGCCTTTGATGCAACTCATGGCTGGTATAATAGTTGGTATTGTCATCTATTTTGTCATGGCTGTTATTACAAAGGATGAGACATTGAATGATGTTAAACAAATTATATTGAAGAAGTAAATATGAAGAAGAATTCTAAGTGCTTAGCCACGTTTGATATAATAAAGTTCTTTAGATTTATAAGGGGTGTTCTATAAATTAAGTGCTTGATAATCAGCAAAACACTTTGCTGTTTCGGCAAAAGTCGTACCTTTATAGTGAAATCAGAAGATAATATGCAGAAAATGACTATATATCGCTAGCCTATGGGCACAAGCCTATTCGAGGAAGAGTTTACAATGTATGCCCTGTCTCAAATGGGCAACCCTCTTGAGATGCTTTCCAAACTGGTAGACTTTGAGAAGCCCCGTACTTCTCTTGAGGATGTGTTGATAAAGAAGGACAGCAAGACTCCGGCAGGACGACCGCGGATAGTCGTGGTCCTTATGTTCAAAGTGATATTCCTTCAACGTTATTGTAGTTTGGGCACAATATCAAATCATAGACCGCAGCAGCTTCCGCCAGTTCCTTGGCATTCATACTGTATCAGAAGTGCCAGGCGAAAAGACTGTATGGGCGTGCAAGAACAAACTTTCAGAAGACGGGACATTTAACCGTCTGTTTGATGAGTTTTGTACCTTCCTTGACAACAAGGGGCTCTCTTTTAATGAGGGAAAATCATTGACGCAACCTTTGTAGAAGCCCTAAGGCTGAGAACCACCAAATAGGAGAACAAACTTACTCAATATCTTTGTCGTATCAAAGGTCTAGTGGTTTATTCAAATCATGTGGTTTATCACTATTATTTGCGCTCAGGTTCTGCCATGTCATCTTTAAAAAGTGGCTATAATTTGAAGTTTATAACTGATATCCATGGGTATGCTGGTATGCGTAAGTCGATTCTCTCAATCAAACCGTCACAAGAGCTGAAGTTGCTTGCGCGTAAAGGGATTCTGTCTTCTTATACTAACATATTTCGAACATTAACCAAAGGAGGGTATCCCCCTCGGCAAGCGCAGATAAAGCTAATGTGGGAATACGTAAAGATATTAGGTCCATTTCGCTTGTTTGTTGATATCATAGAGCCACATATAGCAAGATTTTGGAAACGCGTTTAACTCTCAAATCATAACAATTATGAAAATATCAATTATTATGCCGATATACAACACCGGGAGGTTGTTGCGGCCGCAAATACAAAGTATTCTGGATCAAGAATACAGAGATTATGAACTCATTCTCGTTGATGATGGTAGCACTGACGATTCGGGTGCTATTTGTGATGAATTTGCAGACAAAGATAAGCGTATTGTCGTTATCCATAAGAAAAATGGAGGAGTCGACGAAGCTCGCAATACAGGAATTGATGCTGCTCGTGGACAATATCTTTATTTTGTGGACAGCGATGATGAACTACTGCCGGGTGCTTTACAAACTTTGAAAGATGGAATGGAAAACCATGAGGGAGTTGACATTTCTGTGGCAGGATATGTCTACTCTCATGAAGGTAAAGCTGATCCACCTTTTTTGCCTGTTTCCTCACGTCTGTTTTCGCGTAACCAACTGATGGATGAGTTGATGTGTCCGAAATACCAAAATCTTGGAATGCCATGGACCAACCTTTACAAGGCCTCAGTCATTAGAGACAACAATTTGCGATTTAACAAGAATATTCATACCATTGACGATCGCGTTTTTATGGTGTCCTACCTTTGCGCTATGAAAGGATTGGCTTTTCATACCACGCAACCTATTTATAAGTATAATCTGGGAATTGGTGTCTCTTTCCAAATTAAGAATAAGTACGACAAGCGAAGTCTGACAATATTTGATGGTCAGTGTTTGATTTTTGACGCAGTGAGAAATCATGGCTTTTCTGCCAAAAGTATTTGGTGGGCTCGCCACAGAATGATAAACTCATACGACAAGAAACGGGAGAGTTTCCTTGGATATGGTGACAAGGAGGCCGTTCAGTACCTTGATGATAAGTTCTTCTCTATAGTTCCAAATTACATTTATCGTTTGTTTAAAATAAGACAATCGGCAAAGACTTTTTTGGTAAATCTTCGCATTATAAAGGAGTAATATTTTAGTTTTTACTATTATAAAACTTACCAAGACGTGCGTATTTGGTAGTTTTGTGAAATCAAATAGTCAAACTTTCCGAAAACGGGATGAATATTAAAACCATTGCTTACAAACTGCTTGGTGATTATTATACGCGCCTGGCTTTATGCCGTAGAAATGTTGTCTCGAGAATATATGCCGCAACTCATCCTTTCCATTATAAACAAGGAATGTATGCAGATTGTTTCTTAGACAAAGAATCAATTTACCCTTATGATACTGATGCTGTTGGGAAAGTGGATCGGGTAATCTACGTGTTTTGGACGGGCGATAACGAGATTACACCTAATCGTTTGAAGGGAATAAAGTCCTTGGAAAAGGTAAGTGGGATAAGAGTGCAACTCATTACCCCCAAGAATTTACCGCAATATATAAAGGCTGACGATCCGTTGCCTGAGGCTTATCAGTATTTGAGCTTTGTTCATCGTTCCGATTTTCTCCGTGGATACTTTATGTACCATTATGGAGGAGGTTATGCAGATATAAAGACCTATTTTAAATCATGGGTGCCTGCTTTTGATAAGATAGACCGTTCAAACGCTTTTGTATTGGGTTATCCTGAAGTTGGTTGGAAAGGAACCTTTCATGATGGTATGGAAAATGAGGTGTTGCTTAATGATTTGGGGCAATATTGGCATCTTTTGATAGGAAATGGAGCGTTTATATGTCGAGCTCATACACGTTTTGTTGCAGAATGGTATACTGCTTCGCGAACTTATCTATTAGCTCAAACCGACTTGTTGCGTGCACATCCCGCAAAGGATGCCTTTGGCACCAATGTTGATTATCCATTATTTTGGGAATGTTTGCAGGGATCAATATTCCACCCATTCTGTCTGAAATACCACGATCGTTTGATTAAGGATAAGGCGCTTATGCCGTCGTTTAAGGATTATAGATGAACTTTTCCCTTTTCTAATGAGTTTTGGTATATTAACGACTGACAAATGTGAATATGATAAGTAAACTGATTACTATTTGGGTGCAGATTCGGGACTTGTATCTCTATCTTTTCCGTAGAGCCTTGATCCTCAACGGTTATGCTGATGATCATACATGGAGAGGGGTGCGTCATCGCAATTGGGGAGACGAGTTGAATTATTATTTCATCAAGCAATTAACGGGACGCCCTGTCATATTCTATCATACTTTCAGAGTCGCTAAGTGGTTAGGGCTGAAAAACTATCTCTGTATTGGCACTTTGCTGGATGCGGTGAATTATTCGAATCGCTCAACGGTGGTGTGGGGAACAGGCGTGTCGGGGCAGGATCGCGACTTTGTGCTCCCACAAAAGATTTGTTCTGTGCGTGGCCGTAAGACTTATGAGTTTTTGAAAAACAGAGGCATTGAATGCCCTTCTGTTTTTGGTGACCCAGCTTTGCTGCTTCCTCGATTTTATACGCCCAAACGAATGGAGAAGCGATATAAGTTGGGTATCATTCCTCATGTCATTGACTGGGATTATGATGTGATGCGGAAAATTAGAAAGGAGCGCACTGATATCTTGGTGATTGATTTGGCCCATTATGCCAAATGGACCGATGTCATTGATCAGATATGCAGTTGTGAGGCGATCGCTTCAAGTTCCCTTCATGGCCTGATTGTTTCTGATGCTTACAATGTGCCCAATTGCTGGATTACCTTGTCTGGTAAAATTAGCGGAGGGCAGTTTAAGTACTTCGATTATTTCTCTTCGGTGGGTCGCGAGGAGGCTGGTCCTGAAGAAGTTGAGCACATGTCTGACTTGCAGACAATCGAGAACAAAATGGTCTCATGGAAGCCCATAGCGATCGATACAGACCCAATCTTGCAAAGTTGTCCTTTTTATAGAACTTAATCATGACGCCTTATATTTCTGTTATTATACCTGTTTACAATGCTGAGGCAACGCTGAATAAGTGTGTAGATTCTGTTCTGAAGCAGCAGTTTGCTGATTTTGAAGTGATCTTGGTGGACGATGGCAGTAAGGACGGATCGCTTCAGATTTGCGAAGAATACGCAAGGAGGGATAGCCGGGTTACGGTTATTCATAAGGAAAATGGGGGCGTTAGCTCTGCTCGCAATCGCGGATTGGAGATAGCGAAAGGTAAATGGGTGACGTTTGTTGATTCTGACGATTACATAAATGATAACTATTTGTCTTTTCCAGAAGATAAAGATGTTGTTTTCGCAAGCTATCGGAATGTTGTGGACGGAAAAGAGAGCGAAGGTTTGTATTCTGCATGCTTTACGGGATGCCACTTGTCTGATGTTGTTGCTAAGTATGGTAGCGATTCTATGCTAAGAAGTCCATGGGCGAAGTTTTATGGGCGAGACCTTATCGGTAATATCCGCTTCCCAGAAGATATGAAAGTGGGTGAGGACACATGCTTTGTGTGGCAGTATCTTTCACGATGTCAAACCTATGGTGTCTTACCGCAAAGTACCTATTGTGTCCGGCTGTCCGCAATGACGTCAGAGCAGAAATATGGAATGAAGGTCGACTATGCGGTTCAATCCTTAACCCGACTAAAGGCTGCGTTCGAGCCTATGGCCGCCCATTTGGGTGTGAAGCGCACCTTGTTCTTCTCATTTGTCGGCTATTTCAAATTGGTTTCGTCCGATGAATGGAAAAGGAATCGGGCTTTGTGGTATGGAAACCATTACATTAAGGCGTTCTATCGCTATGTATGGCCCGATCTGAGCGTAAAGCAGAAAGTGCGGCTCGCGATGGCCTTTCTTTTAAGAAAGTAGCTTGTTGATACGAAAAATCGATAACTTAGTTTTGAATATGCCTGCAATATCTATCATAGTTCCTATTTTCAACATGGAGCATTTGATGCGCCGCTGCATCGACTCCTTGTTAGCCCAGACCTTCACCGATTATGAGTTGCTGCTCATCGATGATGGCTCCAAGGATGGTTCTTGGAGCATCTGTCAGGAATATGCGCGCAAGGATGCGCGCATTGGCATTTACCATAAGGAGAATGGTGGTTTGAGCGATGCCCGCAATTATGGCTTGAGCAAGGCCATAGGAAAATACGCGATCTTCCCTGACCCAGATGATTGGGTAAGTCCCGAAGGTCTCGACCGCCTTTATGCCACGGCAGAGCGCGAACAGGCCGACATGACGATTTGCGACCTCTATCGTGAGGATGAGTACAGTCGTCATTATGTAAGTCAGCGCCCGCAATCGTTACAAGCGGAAGATGTGCTTAAAGAGTTGTTTTCTACTATTCATGGATATGCCTGGAATAAGCTGATCCGTCGTGATGTCTATACACGGTTTGGCATCTGTTACCCTAAGGGCATTTACGGATGCGAGGACCAATACACCATGGCTGCGATTCTCCTGCATGATATTAAGATTGCTTACGAACCCGTGGCGTTTTATCATTACATGTACAATAGTGGGTCGCTAACCCGTCACTATGACGAGCGCACTTATGAGATGGATATGCGTGTGCTTGAGATGTTCCGAACGTTGTTGGAAGGAAATGTTGTGCAACCTATTGCGGTTAGTAGCAAGAAGGATGCTGTGTTTGCTCGTGCCTTTTGGAATGGGCATGGCTATTATTCGTCAGCTTCGTTTAGGCAACGCTTTGCGTCTTTTCGAAACCGAGTAAGCTCGCTAAACGAGATGACGATCGTTAAGGGATGTATGGCTGCTGCCTGCCGTGGTTGGTATCAACCAGCTGTCAAGTTGGTGTTCTTTCTATTTTGGGCTAAACAATTGTTGAAACGAGTTAGTTCGCTTCTATATAAAAAGTGAGTTTTTGTTATTTAATTTGCGTTTAGAGTACGTCTTTATCGGTAGCTTATATGAAAATTGTAATAGTCCAATCTCGTGTTTGCTTTGGTGGGGCAGAACATGTGGGGGTGATGCTTGCCAACGCGCTTGCAGCCCATCATGAGGTGGTGCTGGCCACTAATATGCAATTGGAAGTGTCGTATGCGATCTCTGATAGCGTAAAGGTGCGCAATATATTCCCCTCAATTCCTCATGGCGTGAAGAAATGGACGGGGGCTATCCAGCAGTTGCGTAAGCTTTTCGTTCAGGAAAAGCCTGATGTGGCCATTGGCATCTTGTCTACTTGCTCCTTTATCTGCAAAGTGGCAGGCGTGGGACTCGACATTCCTGTGGTTGCTACAGAGCATGACGCGTTTGAACGTCCCGAGAGTGCCCCGATGAGTCGTGGCAACGCCTTTTCCAAGTTTTGGCTCAATCGTCTGTTTGATGTGGTTACGGTTCTTACGGAAGCAGACAAGCTATTGATAGGAAGCCGTTTGCGTCGGGTGGTGGTCATGCCCAACCCCTTGTCTTTGCAACCTGCTACGATGGAAGGTCCCAATCTGTTCAATGATTCGGAAGGAAAATCTTTTGCGAAGAAGCCGATCGTGTTAGCGGCAGGCCGCCTCGACTCCTGGCATTACAAAGGGTTCGACGTGTTGCTGGAGGCATGGGCGAAAGTGCATGCGCGGTGCAAGGAGAACATAGAAGCGGAAGGTTGGCGGCTTTGCATTGCTGGCAAAGACGAGGCGGATGGTTTAAGCCATTTGCAATCGTTGGTTCGGAAATTGGGACTTGGCGATAGCGTGTCGTTCTTAGGCTTCCGCAAGGATATGGTGCGCTTGTACCAAGAGGCATCGGTGTTTGCCCTGAGTTCACGCTATGAAGGCTTCGGCTTGGTGTTGGTTGAGGCGATGAGCCAAGGATGTGCTTGCGTGTCTACCGATTACAAGGGACGCCAGAAGGAAATCTTTGGTGATTCCGAGTGTGGCTTGTTGTGCCCACCCGAAGATGCTGAGGCTTTGGCCGAGGCGCTGCAAAGCGTGATGACCGATGCCACGCTGCGCCACCGACTCCAGAAAAACGCCATAGAACGTTCCCGATTCTTCATGCCATTGCACATTGTCAAGTTGTGGGAACAACTCCTATCGGAGGTGGTTGCCGCAAGAAAGAAATAGATTTCGATAACAGTCTGTCTATGCGTATCGCACATATTATCAATCATTTAGGCGTGTCGGGAGTCAATCAGGTGGTTGCCGATTTGGTTTCTGTGTTCAGTGCCCATGGGCACGAGTGCGTCATCTACTACCTAAAAGCATGTGATAGCCCAGCAAGTTATCCTTGCCCAGTTGTGTCTTTGGGCGGTTCTGCCTCCCTTCCCGAGCACTTTGATGTGATACACGCCCATGGCGTAGGCCCCATGTTGTATGTGATGAGGCATCGCCGTGCATTGGCAAAACGTAACGGAAGTCAGGGCCGACCTCTGTTTGTTACGACGCTCCACTGCTATTGTTTCCAAGACCTGCCGAGCCTTTACGGATGGGCCAAGGGTGGCCTGATGGCCATGGCGTATCTGGCAAGTACGTTGTGGCAGGATAGAGTGGTATGCTTGTCGCAAGATATGATGCGCTATTATTCGCGGTGGATCAGTCGTCGTAAGTTACGCTATGTTTACAACACCCGTCTCTTGCCAAGCAAGCAGAATGAGGTCTTTAACCCTGACGATGCTGCGCTTGTCGATCAATTGAAGTCGTGGCATGCACAAGGATATACTGTTATTGGCATGAACGGAGTCCTTATATATAGAAAAGGTGTTGATCTGATGCTTCGTGCTTTGCGCCTGTTGAATCTGGAGGGGCATCGTTTCCGCCTGGTGTTGGTGGGCGATGGACAAGACCGAGGCGATTTTGAGAAGTTATGCCATTCGATGGGACTGAACGACGAGGTGGTGTTTGCTGGTCATCGAAAGGAAGCCTACCGTTTCCTACCTTATTACGACATTTTGGCGCTACCCAGTTATTCGGAGGGGTTCCCCCTGAGTTTGTTGGAGGCTGCCGTTTGTCAGAAAAAGGTTGTGGTCAGCGAGTTGCCCATCGTAAAGGAATGTTTTGGCTATCGTAACTCAGGATCTTCAACGGGTAAGGTGGAAGTCGCCGCATTCAAGATCGATCCAGATCAGGATGCGACCGTTCTTCGTTTGACTGAGGCTATCCGAAAGGCCATGGCTGATGAAACTGTCGGGTCTCGCCTACGCCAGCGTTTCGATAAGGATTACTCGCCCGAGGTGTTTTACCATAAATATGAGTGCATATACAGAGATAGTTGATAACTTTTTCTGTTAAAGCGAATAGGTAAATCTAAGAATCTTTATAAATTTGCAGTAGAATAATCTTTAGCAACTATAAATGTTATATATATATCTTGTTATCTTTGTTGTTTGCTTTTGCGCAACAATGTGGAAAATAAAGCTAAGAAGACAAGAACAGATTCTTGTATCCATTCTTGGGCTTTTGACCCTTTCCATAGGTTTGCGTAGTTTGGATTGGGCTGACACGGAGGTCTATGTGATGTCTTTCAACTACGCTCCAGATATTTTTCATGTTTTTCAAGGAGAACCATATGGATATGCTGAATATGGCTATTATGCAATTTGTTGCTTTATCAAGACGTTTACTAATTCCTGGCGAGTTTATTTGATAATAATGGCAGCCTTGTCCATGTGGCTATTGTATAAAAACCTAAAAGAATATAGTATAGTACCCCTTATGGGACTTGCTGATTATATTGGACGTTTTATTTTGAATCGAGACATGGTGCAGATGCGCTCGTCTTTGGTTATTCTCATCATAATGTGGGCAACCAAATATGCTTATGAGCGGAAACCTATCCAATATTTCCTTTTTGTTTTGTTAGGTTATCAATTTCATCACATGGCATTGATTGCTGTGCCTTTTTATTTTATTGCAAACGTAAAATTTAAAAATTGGATGGTCATTGCAGGACTGTTGGTGGCATTGGTTCTCTCGCAAACGATTGCAGGTAGTATTGAGAGTTATGTGGACCACTATTCTCAGGATTTGCAATACACAACCTATACCACAGAAGAATATAAGGAAGAAGCATTGGGGTTGAGAAATCCTATGATTTATTTTCAAACAGTAATTCTGTTGCTTTATTGCTTTTGTCGTAAAAGACTACATAAATCGATGGAGTATTACGAGGTGTTCAAATCTGGGTATTTTTATTCGACCCTGATTTTAATATTGTTTTGTAATTACACCGCCTTATCAGGGCGCTCATCCACGATGTTTGCCACGATGGAGGCGTTTGTTCTTCCATATATATATGTAAGTTGTAAGGGCGTTGTAAGGTCGTTATTTGCGGTAGGATGTTTTGCTGTTTTCATTTATTTCTTTGCAGAGAAATATATGCAGGCAGTGAGCCAATTCTAAATAGATTATGATAAAGCGTATATCACAGAATGCAATACAAGAGGCAGGACTCTTGATGTTGAGGTGTTGCTTCTTTATTTTGGTCCTCTTCTCTTTGACTTGGTGGGGGAATTTGTCCATGACACCTGCTATTCTTCCAGTTTCTTTCGTTGTAGCAGCTTCTCCTCTTCTTGTAAAGAGGAAATATACAGGCGTTATTCTTTCACTTTTGGTGGTGTGCGTATTCATAGTACTATCTATGTTTGTGTGGGATTATAGTGCGGATGGCCAATGGTATCACATGCCAGCAGCATGGGCGTTGGCCCATAGTTGGAATCCTATAGTCCAACATCATAACTCATTGATTTCGGATTTAATTAATGCAAATTTATGGGTGGATCACTATAGTAAAGGCATGGAAACTTTAGCGGCTTCTATAATCGCTACAATAGGAAATACAGAAGCCGGCAAGGCTGTTAATGGCTTTTTCTTGCTGATTACCTTCTCATTAGTATTTGTGGTACTTTCCACATTTTGGAAATTGAAAAATGCTAAATTGTTGTTTTATTCATTACTCTTGTCTTTTTCTCCTATTGTATGTACTGAACTGTTTACGTTTTATCTTGACTTTGCCAGTTATGATTGTGTGATTTGGTTGCTGTGCTTGCTTCTCCTTTTTGACCGTTGCCCTTCTCATTCATTATTAGGTTATATCTTCATGACGGTTTATATTGGGAGTAGTATTAAGACCAACCTTACATTTTGGATGGGCTTTGTAATTATTGTGTTTTTCTTATATTCAATAGCTAAACGAAAGGCTCTTCAAGCGTGGCGAGTTTCATGGACTGCTTTGTTTGCTGTTGTATTGATGATTTTTACCATAGGATTTAACCCGCTAATAACCAATATAGAAGACCATCAAAACCCAATTTATCCATTTGGCGATGCAAAAAATGACCCAACAGAGGCCATTGTGCAGGGTGCCCAGCCCAAGTATCTTGTTGATAAATCAAGATTGGAGCAGGTTTGGATAGGCATGACATCTCGCCCCGAAGGGGGATTCCTTACGCCATATACGGGACCATGGAAGATAACAGCCCGAAATCTCAGCCATTCAGGAAGCATGACATGTAATGTGGGAGGAGGCGGTCTGTTCTTTGTTGACATCTTGCTGTTGTCTTTGCTTCTCGCTGTATTGTGTAAGCCTTCTCGGCAGATGAAGAAATACATGCTTTTTGAGGTTTTATTAGTTTTGTCTTTGTTTATCCTGCCTTATGGTTCGTGTTTCCGATATGTTCCATTTTTCTTTCTTTTCCCAATAATCATTCTTCTTTATTCGGAAAAATATGGGCTTCGATATGAAAAAGCAAAATGGCTAAAGCAACTTATCTGTGTTTTGTTGATAGTTGATGCTTGTATGGCGTTTGGTATAGCTTTTGGCTATGGCTTAAAGAATACTTATGTAGTGAATACTTATGTTCAAAGAGTGAAGACGGTTGGTGGAGTGGACATTGTGCGAACAACAAATTGGAGCTTTCTTAACAAGGTTTCTGACTCATCGGTATTGGACCCTCGTATTTTGCAGAACACAGCTCCAAACAAAGATTTCGTTCTTGTACCTTACCAACGCAATGGAGATGTCTGGATTGATGGAACAAAGGTTGATATGGATTTAAATATAAACAATCGTTGGATGAAGAAGATTATCGAGTTGTAAACAATTAGTGGTGATGTTAGAGAATGATAATAATATGAGTTTTAGCGTGACCATGTCGATCTATAAGAATGACGACCCGGGGTATTTGAGGACTGCC